>Ga0209066_10005717_pt1 | contig 12995 bp, 13 predicted proteins | sample All_14_2_FD_187198 | JGI IMG/M metagenome (GOLD analysis project Ga0209066, IMG submission 187198) | Freshwater microbial communities in response to fracking from Pennsylvania, USA - Allegheny Zone_MetaG_DW_15 (SPAdes) (version 2) ...
TTCGCGGGCTGGACAGGCGACGTGGGCGGTGCTGACACCAACGACGCGGTGCTGACGCTGACCATGGACCAGGCCCGGACCGTCGTCGCGCACTTCAGCGCCGCCTTCATTGACGTCACAGGGCTGGTATTCTGGAATGTCAACTGGGTGTTTAATCCTCGCACCGGGTTCTTCACCGGGGAACTGACGATCAGTAACCGGGTCGATTCGGGAAAATCGCTCTTGTCTCCGGTCTGGTTTGAGGTCGAGAGCACCGAGTGGCATTGGCTGCGCTATCCGACCGACATCGACACGAACACCAGCTTGGCCTACCTCGACATCAGCACAGCAGTCACCAACCAATTACCCGGCATCGGCGATGGCGATCTGGCTCTCGACCCGGGCGAATCGGTTACAGTCGGGGGCATCCAACTCATGGGCCGCCGCACGCCGACCGGTCTGGTTGTGGCGGTGTGGTCCGACCCGCCCGCAGCGCTTTCGATACCCGTCGACTCCGACGGCGACGGCATGTCTGACGTGGATGAGTCTGTTGCCGGAACCCGTGCGACCGACCCGCACTCTGTCTTCCGCATCAGCCTCGGGGGTCCAGAGGGACACAGCGTGCAGTGGGACAGCCAGTCTAACCGTCTTTACAAAGTTTTGATTTCCACCGACTTGCGTCAAGGTTTTGTGACCGCAATCGACAACATCGAAGGTTCGGGCATGCCCACAACCTTTACAGCGGCTTCACAAGAGTTTGGCAACGGCACGAACGGCTCGGTCTTCTTCCGGGTCGAAGTCAGAATGAAGTAAGGTGAAGATAAGGAGGTCTGAAATGAAAGCAAAGCAAACACGCATTTTGGCGGTTTTGGTGTTGATGTCCGCATGGGTCTGCTACGGTGAGGAACCGAATGCGAGTGCCGGACGGGATAAGGGTCCCCGCACGAACAACCTGTGGCAGGTGCAAGTCGGCTGGGCCCATCAGTGGAATCGCGGCATGTCTGTGCACGGCCCCGCTCCCAGTCCTTCAACTGGCGGCCGACGGGCACTATCGATTGCGCCAGGCCTAACCTATCCCGACAACAACGCCCTCCTGTCGCGCGAGTTTAACGACGGCTACGTGCGCCCGGATCTCTGGACTGGCGACATGGGTGTGCCCGCCGAACGGCAAGGCATGACCTGGAACTGGGGTGTCCAGAGCGCCAGTCAGTACAATTATGATGACGGCGTCCATCCGACCCTCTCATACCATATTTCACGTGGAGAATATGTGGGCCCCACATATACCGGAAAAGGAGGAAAGTCGGATGACGACTTCCCCTCAGACGGCATTGAAATCAAGGCCAAGCGTCTGCTACATGCGTGGATGAACGGCGACGGCACGACGAGCAACCGAAATGATAAAGTTGCGCTCGAGACGAGTCTGGTGGTCGGCCTGGCCTGGTTTCCCGGCACCAAACAGAGGAATCGGCGCTCGATGGGTCAGAATGTATATGGTCTGTCGGAAACCTACACCTATCTGGACTATTACGGTACGGCGGCGGGCGGCTCTTGGCCAGCGCTGGACGTGCCCTATTCCGGGTCATACGGCTCGGTCGGCGGCTCAGATGCTGGGCCGCTCATTCCCGCGAATCCAGAATCCGCCGCACTCGCCTCAGTCTATCTGGGCTCACTTCAAAACAGCGTTGAGATAGAAAGCAAACTCTGGCGTTTGCGCGGCGAAGTCGGCCTCGAGTTCACGAAGCCGCTGACGGAACGCCTCAGCGTGTATGTGGCACCGCAGCTTGTACTCGAGTTTGTCGACATGAGCGTAGAACGGGACGAAAGCGGCTCCGGGGGCGGAAGGGTCACTTCGAGTTCAGATAGTAAACACAAAATGGCTGTTTATCCGGGCGTCTTGCTGACTGCCGGCACAGACTATCGCCTCAGCGAAAACTGGTTCGCTGGCGCAAGTGTCGGCTATGAGTGGCTCTTCGAGGACCCGTCCGTGAACGTGGGCCCTGATCGGGTGGAATACGATCTGAACGGCGGCGAATTCAGCCTGTATATCGGCCGAAGCTTCTAATCCTGTAATCGATTCTTACTGAACCAAAAAAGGGAGCAAGGGCATTCCTAGTGCCCTTGCTCCCTTTTCAGTTCGCCGATTACCTCAAGTCAGTCCCGGGCACGATGATTTATGATTGGTAAACCTTTTGCATTATCCTGGCTGCACCCGACTTCCTCACCCACGTTCTCTCATCCATGGCGGCATAAAGCGCGACACCGCCGGCTGTCATATACGCCAACCCAAGGAACAGACCGAGGACCGCTTTGGCTTTCAAGGGCCAAGGCAAAAGGATGAACAGCCCGGCGTGAAAAAGCAGACCGCCAATGCAGATGAGACCGATCACCAAGCCCATTTTCATCAGGCCGAGCGCGGACAGCCTGGCCATCCGTACGCCATGCAAATAGGACCTGGCAGCCTCGATCTTGAGTAGCTGAATCGGCAGATGCCGGTAATTGGCGAGCAACCTGACTGCGACCGCCGCCAGAACCCCTTTGAGCAAATAGTTAAACATAGGTTCACCGCTTGGATTATGGATACGCATATGCAAACAACCGATGGATTTTTACGCGATCTCTGGCGTAGGCCCAGCGACACATGAAATGATTTGAAACAACAACCCGGGGCTCTCCGTGCTTTATCGAGAGCCCCCCAGCGATATGCCTGCCCCGACGACCTCTATCGCATTATTTTGGACTCCGCCCGAGAATATAGCCGAACAGCAAGCTGATGACGGCCGTTCCCCCAATGAAAGCCCACGGGTTCTGATGCACGCTTTTATCCACCTCGCGAGTGAACTCACGGCTTTTTTCAGCACTCACTTCTTTGGCGTGTATGGCAACATCGACCGCATGGCTTTTCGCGGCACCTACCGTTCTGGCGACTCCGCTCTCCGTCTCCAAGATCATATCCCTCAAATGCGTGTACTTATCAGACATGACGCTCTTCAACTCGTCCTTCTTTTGCTTGGCAGCCTCTTCCAGAAGCTTCAGCGCTTCCGCAATATTCTCACTGCTTGTCTTTGTGTTCTCCATAATCGGCCTCTCGTGTATTCGCGTTTCCGGTTCCTGTGCGTGCGTTTGAAGTTGTTGCCGACAGATACGCCCCGTATCTGCCGGCAACCATCCCCCTTTACAGGGTCTTTGCCTCTTCGACGGTCATCTGGTTTTTCACACTGGTCACGCCCTGAATATCAGCGACGAGCTTTGATACCAAGGCCTTCTCGGCCACGTTTTTGGCAATGCCTGTCAGCACGACCTCTCCATCCCGCGTCTCGACCTTGGACTTGGTCGAACGGGTCGAGCGATGGGTCGACAACGCCGTCTTGACTTGCGCTGTTATGGACGCATCGTCCATCTTCTCGCCCACCGTACGCTCCGCTGGTTCCGGAGTCGTTGCCACCGTCATCTCATTCTTCACCGATTTAACGCCTTCGATGTCGTTGGCGTATTCCGCTGTCAGCTCCTTCTGAGCCATGCTCGTGGCTTCGCCTTTCAGCGTCACGATGCCGTCTTTGACTTCAACAACGGTCTTGCCGGCGTTGACATTGCGGTGGAACAGCAGGGTGAGTTTCACCTTCCTTCCGATCCACGTATCCGCATTTTCGGCAGCGGCTTCTGCCTTGGTCGCCAGTTGATTATCCACGCGGGTGACCCCGGACAGACCTGCGACGGTCTCCTGAGCCAACGCCTTGTGGGATTCTTCCGACACCGTCCCGGTCAATGTCACGACGCCCTCTTTGGCCTCGGCTTTGACCGCGTCGTCTTTGAGATACGTCTGATAGACGTACGACTTCTTGAACGACGCCTCGATCCTGTCATCGCTCTCCGACGCACGCAGAGGCGTGCTGGTGACGATCACTGCGAAAGCAGCCGCCGTGAACGCCAGGGGAACCATTGATTTACGTTTCATTCTGTAACCTCCATCCTTTCGTTGTTTGTGAAAAAATCCGCCTTTCAGCGGAACCGTTTCTGCTCGTGTTTACTTTTTCTCCATCTCCATTCGGTTATGGTAGTTGTGTTCGTTGTGATGGGATGATACGTGATGGCGCAGACCGTTGCCATAGGGTCTAACCCTAGGGTACGGAGCCTCGCAGGACAGGAAAGATGGGTCAGAACCATTCGGATACGGCGCGTTGACTATGGGTGCGAGACCGTCATCGCAACCTCCGTCCGCTGTATGGAGCCGCCAAGGATCACTCCGTCGGCAGAGGTCCCGCCGGGCGCGCGGTCTGTCCCTTGCCGTTGCTCACTTGACTTTCCCGATACTGATAGTAGGCGTCGCGCAGTGCGACGTAGGGGTCGATGGCCGCTTCTTTGAAGTCTTCGTAGTCGCCAACCCGAAGCGATGTGCCGTTCACCGTCTCATACGACTTGATGCCCGCGTTGTACCAGAAGTCGGGCACCAGATAGTTGAACGGGTCAAGGAACATATCCCCCACGTGGCCAACGGTGTCTCGCACATTGCAGGGGCCGATAAGGGGCCAGTTGATATAGATGGAAGTCCCGAACCCGTACCTTCCCAGCGTCTGCCCGAGATCCTCGTTCCGTTTCTCCATGTTCCACCGGCTGCGTGCCGGATCGCCAAACCCCACCACACCGACGGTGGTGTTGATGGCAAAACGCTCGATCTCAACCCAGGCGCCCTCGAATTCGGACTGAAGCGCACAGTTCACGAGCCGCACCGGCGTTGCGAGGTTAGAGAAGAAATTTTTGACGCAACGCCGAGCAGGTTGCGGCACAATTCCGCCGTATCCTTTGGACACCGGCTTCAAGACCCAGAAATACAGCTTGTCGTTGAACTGAAAGAACACCCGGTTGACCGGTTCTAGGGGATCCGAAGCCACAATCGGCTGCGCCGAGAGCACGACGCCGGGGACCTCGCCAACACCCGGCAAGTCCTCGTCCCTGTCTTGTCTGCCGGAGGCAGCGAGCGCGGACAGCGTCGAGACGCTTGCGGTCCGCGTCGACTCTGGCGCTGTGCTGCGACAACCGGCACCCGCCAAGAACAGCAGCGCGAAAAGAAGGACTGCAGCATTCATAGTGCGTCTTCCTTTGGCTTCTGCTCCGTCGTACCCCGGACTTTTTTCACCGGCGTCGAGGGAGGTCCTGCGGCAATTTTCGCCCGTATTTTAGCGGTCAGCTCGTCGTAGGCCGAACGGTTGAGGATCGCGCCGATTTGGCTGCGATAGTTGTTCACCAAGCTCACACCCTCGATGCTGATATCATAAACTAGCCACTCAGCACCTTTTTTCAGAACCCGGTAACTGACCGGAATGTCGGTGCCCCGAAGGGTGACGATCACCACATCCGCCACCCCGTACGACCCGTCCGACTTATCGCCTTTATAGAGGATCTTCTCGCCCGTGTAGCTCTCTATTTGGGACATATAGTTTTTCTCGATCAGCTCGCTGAAGAGACCCGTAAACTCCGTGCGTTGTGCCGCAGACAGGTCGCGCCAGTGCTTTCCGAGGGCACTACGGGCCATCGCGGCCCAGTCGAAGCGGTCATCGATCGCCTTCCTCATCTGTCTCTGCCGTTCCTTATCCTTGTCCGAACCTTTCAGGGTGGGCTCTTGCACGATGGCGAGAATCTTGTCGGTGGTCTGCTTGATCTGATCCGTGGGTTCTCCCGCCCGGACGAAGTCAGGGACACTGAATACCAAGAAGAGAAGCAGGGACCTCATCGCTTGTTCGCATGACTTTTTCATGGCTGTTTCCTTTCCGTTCGGGCTGTCACAGATCGCCGAAGGCGTACTTGCTGATGAGGGCCTCGATATCGACCGCCGATTCCGTCTGGCGGATCCTCCCTCCGGACTTGATGATTCCGTCGGCAGCGCCGGCGCTGACCTGAATGAATTTTTCTCCGATCAGGCCGCGGGTCTTGACCGATACGATGGCGTCCTCATGTATCAACAGGCCGGGGTTGATCTGCAGGACTACACGGGCCTCATAGTCCTCAAGACTGATGCTTTTCACGAGACCGACATCCACTCCGGCGACCACCACCGATGAGCCGCTTTTGAGCCCGCCGACATCGCTGAAGACGGCGAACACTTCGTACCCGGAATTGCCCCACACCTCGATCTTTCCCAACTTAACGGAAAGATATCCCAGGCACAGAATGCCGATAACCATGAAGGTTCCCACGGCCAGTTCGAGATTCAACCTTCCTTTCATATCACATCCTCCCGTTGTTCTTTCATCCTCGCTTGAGACAGAACCTGTTCCCGAAAGAGGAAATCTTCCGACGGCAGACTTCCCCGGATGAAATCCCGCACGACACCATCGTCGGTCGCGAAGATCTCCTTCGGCGTACCCATAAACCGGATGACGCCCCCATAAAGTACGGCCACTTTCTGAACGAAGGCAAAGACCCCTGGGATTGCGTGAGACACAACGATTCCGCTGAACCCAAAGCGCTTGTGCGTCGAGGCGATGAGCGCGTGGATCGAGTGGACGATGATCGGGTCGAGCCCCGTGGTCGGCTCGTCGAACAGCATGATTTCCGGCGATCGCACAAGCGCCCGGGCGAGGGCCGCGCGTTTCGCCATGCCACCACTTAACTGGGCAGGGTACTTATCTTCCGCCCCCGTCAGCCCGACTTGTTCGAGTTCGCTCAGAACTTGCTTCCGGACTTCCTTTTCGCTCAGCCGACTCTTCTCCCTCAGCGGGAAGGCCACATTGTCGTAAACCGTCATGGAATCAAACAAGGCGCCGTTCTGAAACAGGAAACCGAAGCGGCTTCGCAGGGTTACGAGTTCGGCGCGGCGCAAGCTGAACAGGTCCTTCCCATTGAACACGATCCGGCCGCTGTCGGGCCGCATCAGCCCCGCCACATGCTTGAGGAATACGCTTTTCCCCTCGCCGCTGGGGCCGATGAGCGCAACGACCTCCCCGTCCCGGACTTCGAGCGACGCTCCCTTGAGCACCTCGATTCCGTTAAACGATTTATACAAATTCTCAATCGTGATCATTGCAAGCCTCAGAACAGAACCGACGTCAGAAGATAGTCGCACACCAGTATCAGAACCGATGACAACACGACCGCTTGTGTCGTCGCCCGGCTCACGCCTTCCGCGCCGAATCCGGCATAAAAACCCTTGTAGCAACAGACCCAAGCGAAGATGCCGCCGAAACAGAACGACTTGTACAGACCAATCAGCACATCCTTCATGCCCATATAATCCGACATCGCCCCGAAATACGTTCCGGCGTTTACACCGAGGAGCCTTCCCCCCACCAGATATCCCCCATAAATGCCAACAACATTGAAAACCGCCGTCAACAAAGGAACGGAGACGAGTGCGGCCAGCAGGTTGGGAACGACGAGGTACCGGTACGGGCTCAGGCCCAAAATTTCCAGTTCGTCGATCTGCTCCGTGATCCTCATGATCCCCAGTTCAGCCGCCACAGCCGACCCCGCCCGGCCCGTCACCATCAGCGCCGTCATCACAGGGCCCAGTTCACGCAGCAGCGACAATGCAACCATCGGCCCGAGTAGGGCCGTGGACCCCACTCGCGCGAGCGTGTAGTAGCCTTGGAGCCCGAGCACCATGCCGGTGAACGCCCCGGTCAGGACGATCACAAGCAAAGAGCCGAACCCGATGAACCGGATCTGCTTCAGGACACGAAAGAACTTCAACGGCGGAGCGAGGGTGCAAAACAAAGACTGAATGAGAAACAGCCCCATTCTGCCCAGCTCACCGGCAACCGAAAGAGGAAGCCGTCCCAACCTCCTGACCGGCGTCAGAACCCATCTTTCGAGCAGATCCCTCATGTTCGGTCGCTCCTTCGCAGTCGACCTCTAAAAGCGCCAGTTGATAAACGCCATGCCCGGCGCCAACTCGTGAGGCAACTTTGTGAACCCTTCGTTCACGGTCAGTTCACCGTGAACAGGCGGCATCCGGCCAGAAATAGAACCGTCGTAGTTATTAAGAGCGCAAGGCTCCAAGCGGCCAGTGTGTTGTTCATGTTTCTTCTCCTGTTCGAGGTTGATAATCAGGTTAATTACGGACACCCAGCGTCCTATCGCAGCCAAGCGCTTTTGATGCCGTCAATGACTCCAAACGTATGCAACAACCATAAGCAGAGTAGTGCCACCAAGCCCGCATTGACAACCGCTTTCACGGCTGGGGTTGCAGGAGTATAGGTGTTGACCGCCCACATACTGGCACCGACTACAACCAGCGACAGGATGATTTTGGCCAATGACATACGACCTCCTTTCTGCGAAATGTGTACCGTCCTTCAAGCAGAGACATGTTACGCGCCGAGAGGATTCCGAACCATAGGGTATAACCCTACTGGGGCTGCAGAATACCCCGTCCCTGCCGTTCTCCATGCAAAGTAGGGTTAGACCCCATAGCGAAGTGTTGCTCACCCTCTTAAAGTATTTTTATCGCACGTATTCGAATTGTAGAGGTCCCCTGCAGCGGCACGGGCAACCGATTAGCGAAAGTCATCTGCCTCAACAACAAGGGACATTATGAAGACAAGAACACAGGAAAACAACAGCATGAAAAGGCTCGATCCGACACCGACACACAACTCACGGCCGTTTGGCTTCAGAATGAAAAAATGGATTTCTATGGTCATCACGTTGGTGGGCACGATGCTTCTCACGCGTGAAGACGCCAGAGCCATGTCGGTAGACCTTGGGTCGGCCGCCGGGTTTGCGATCCTGGCTGGAAGCGGCATCACCATCGCAGGTCCAACAACAGTTACCGGGGACATAGGGTCCTATCCAACCGTTGCCATAACCGGCACGGGGACACTGACCTTGAACGGAGTGAATCACGGAGGGGATAGCGACACGCAAAGCGCCAAAACAGCCCTTTTAGCCGCATATAACGACGCCGGAGGCCGCGCTTATGACCTGATCTATGCGGGAGGGACCGACCTTGTGGGGAAAACCCTGAGCGCTGGAGTCTACAGAAGCGACAGTTCACTCGCTCTATCAGGAACACTGTCCTTCGATGCCCAAGGCGATCCCGACGCGGTATTTATTATTCAGACAGGCTCGACGCTCATTACGGCGTCAGACAGTCAGGTACTCTTGATCAACGGAGCACAGGCCGCCAATATCATCTGGCAAATCGGCAGCTCAGCGACGCTAGCAGCGGACTCGTATTTCGTTGGGAACATCCTCGCACACGACTCCATCACGCTGACCTCCGGCGCACAAGTGGATGGCCAGCTGTTGGCTCTGTTCGGCGCGGTGACGCTCGACAGCAACATGATCGCCGTGCCGGAATGCGGCACCATGCAGCTGCTCGGCCTCGGGCTTTTGACTCTGGCAACCCTTCATCGGCGGCGTCATGCGTTGAAGTGACTGAGACGAGTGCCAAGGCGCCCACGAGGATGCGGGTGAGGGCTGGGGGTCATTGCTGGAATACTCTCCAGATAAACGCCGTCTTTGCGCAGTTGCGCCTGCAGCCGACGACTGTCGAGCTGGGCCATGTTCACACCGGCGTTCAGGGCGCGCCGCCAGCACCAAGAACTGCGGGGACTTGCCTTCGTCCCGGAGCTTCTTCATCAGGAGAAACACGCGCTCCGCCTCCTTGGGGTTCGCCCGCACCTTGTCCGCGTCAAGCCCTTACAGGCGGAACATCACGTCCATACCCTGCACGCCGCCGTCGCTGCTCCGGCCGAAGTCGAACGGCGCGCCCGCGTTGGCCTCGAGATCGCCGTCCCCGGTCGCGTCGATGAAGATTTTTCCGCGAACCGCCTTACGGCCCGTGACACCCGGCCTGCTTTACACTTGCCTGGGCACGCATCCTCTCGCTATTCTTAACCTCATGCCTCGCTCTTCCCTGTTCACGACATCTGTACCCGTCGATTTCCTGCGCGATGAGTCGCGCAAGGGCGGCGCGGCAGAGATGGTCGCCTTTCCCAAAGTCGTGAGCGAACTCGCCGCCGCCTTGCGCGAGGCGTCTGAACGCGGGCTCGCCGTGACCGTGCAGGGCTCGCGGACGGGGATATCGGCCGGTGCCGTACCCGATGGCGGGGCGATCATCAGCTTGACGAAAATGGACCGCGTCCTCGGCTTTCGCATCGGCGAGAACGGCCAAGTGTTGCTCAGCGTCCAGCCTGGCCTGACCCTCGCCACGCTCCGCCGTCACCTCTCCCAGACTCCACCGCCTGTCCCCAATCCACTGTCCTCCTATTTCTTTCCCCCGGATCCGACTGAACCATCCGCCAGTCTCGGCGGCATGGCGGCCTGCAACGCTTCGGGCGCCTGTTCGTTCGCGTATGGTCCGACACGCGACCACATCAACGCTCTCACCGTCGTGCTGGCAGACGGGGATACGCTGACACTACGGCGCGGGAAAGATATCGCAAAAGGCAGGCACTTCTCCCTCACCACTGACAGCGGACGGCTGATCTCAGGCGAGCTCCCCGCCTACACGATGCCCTCCGTCAAAAACGCGGCCGGTTATTGGGTCAAACCGGACATGGACCTGCTCGACCTGTTTATCGGCAGCGAAGGCACGCTCGGCGTCATCGCCGAGCTGGAGCTCCGCCTGCGGCCCGTCCCCTTTTCGAGCCTCGGCGTGCTCTGCTTTCTCGCGGACGAAGCGAACGTGCTGAACCTCGTCACGTTGCTGCGCAGCCAGGCGTCAGAGGCCTCCCCGCATACGCTGGCCGCGCTCGAGTATTTCGACGAAGGCGCGCTGCGTCTGATCCGGTCCAGCACCCCGAGCACAGGACTGCTCCTGCCGCCACCCAAACCGCACTGGAAATGCGCCCTCTATGTCGAGTGGGCTCTGCCAGAACCCGGCGAAGCGCCCGCCGCCTTGACCTGCCAGTGCCTCGCCGACTGCGGCGCACATGCCGACGACACGTGGGTGGCCTCCGACTCGCTCACGCTCGAAAAAATGAAGGCCTTCCGCCATGCCGTTCCGGAGCAGGTCAACGCAATCATCGCCGAGCGCAAGCGCGGCTGTCCCGATCTTACAAAGCTGGGGACCGACCTCTCGGTGCCCAACGACAAGCTCATGGCCGTCATGCGCCGCTACCGCAGCGACTTGTCCGACGCCGGGCTGGAATATGTGATTTTCGGCCATATCGGCAACAATCATGTCCACGTCAACATTTTGCCGCACGACATGAACGAATACGCGGCTGGCAAACGGCTTTACCACGCATGGGCGGAACAGGTCGTGGCTTGGGGCGGCAGCGTGTCAGCCGAACACGGCATCGGGCGCCTCAAAAAAGAGCTCCTCGCCACCATGTACGGCGCCGAAGGTATCGCCGGCATGCGACGGCTCAAGGATTTTTTCGACCCCCAACGGCTCCTTGGCCCCGGAACGCTCTTCTGACGGCACCCCCTGCATACCCGTCGACACACCTCGTGCCGCACCCCCTTGCGAATCCCTTTTTTTTACACGGCTCTGTTCACGGATTTTCCCCTCTCCCTTCCGGCATAAAACCTGCTAAACTTATAGGCGTGAAAAAGAACTTATTTTTTTTGTGGCTCGCCTTGGCATGCGTTTCCCATGTTTTTGCGGCTTCTGACGCTTCCGTGAACTGGACCACCCGCCTCGACGTGGAGGACCGCTCCGCCTTGGCCGCCATGACCGTCTGCCCCGACAACGGAACGTTGCGCATACGACTCCTGAATCCCGAAAACAACAGCCAGGCTGAACTCACCCTCCGCGCAGGCAACACGCGCTGCCGCCTGCTTCCCAATACGTTCTTCCCTCGCGAGACCGAGCGCTGCCTACTCACACAGCCCTGCCCGAGCCTCACCAACCGCTTCTGCTGGTTCGCCCTTCGGCGCACATCGGACTCGTGGACCGCCTTGATCGACGACCAGCCGGTCCTGCGCCTGCCGGAACTCTGGTCCGGGAAACTCGTCCTCCAACATGCGCCAGAAGCCCTGCCGCCCAAGGCGGACAAGGACGACTACACGCAACGGCTCGGCTCATTCAAATTCGAAGACAACTTCCTTGTGCCCGCAGGCTCGGAATTCCCCCCCACATGGGAGATCATGGGCGGCATGTGGAAACTCCACTCCGTCACCGGGTCAATCAGCGGCTCTTCCGGCGGTTATCAGCTCGCGCGTCAGCCCAAACCCGAAAAGAGCCCGAACTTCTACACCCTTGAAGGAGGAGGAACCAACGCCATCGTGCTCACCGGCGAACCGTTTTACAGCCACTACGTCTACCGCGCCGCCGTCCAACATAACACCGGCACGAACGGGCTCGTCTTCTTGGCCAGCGAACGCGGCGGCCACTTCGGCTTCACCGCCCGCACCGACCCCGCCTCGGACCGGCTCATTCTCGAACTCTGGAGGCAAACTGCCGAACCGGCGTCATCCCGCATCCTCCTGGACGCCGTGCAAACGGAACTCCCTGCAGGACAGTGGCTCCAGCTTGAAGTCCAGACCTTTGACGACCGGCTGCTCTGCCGCGCCGACAACATCGAGGTCATCCGACACAAGCTCGACCTTCCGGCCGGAGGACGCTTCGGTCTCTATGCCCATATGCCCGACGGCGAAACGACACGCTTCGACGACGTGGCGGCCTGGTCGCACGAAGACCGGCTCTTCGACTCGCCCGAAGATGTCGTTTTCGCAACCCGCAGCAAAAGCCGCGGGGTTCAATCCCTCCTTTACAACGATACCGTCTGGCTTTATTTCCCGCCTTGCGGCTCAGCCACCAACTCTTGGGAATACGGCGCCTCTGACGACAAGCCCCTCCGCCAAGAGATCCGCGCCGTCGCAACGTCGGACACCTTCGCCATCGGGTTGACCATCGGCGCGACATCACCCGGGGCCTCCCACTATCGCTTCACGTGCACACAGTCCGTAAGCAACCGCATCTACCTCCTTGAGCACGTCACCTCCTCGAACACCGTCCCCCTCGACCACTTCGCCTCCGCTGGGACCAGCAACCGGGTCACACTCGCTTTCGACGCGCTGCGCCCCAACGAACTGCGCGGATTTGCGGATGGCCGCCTCGTTTGTTT
>Ga0209066_10005719_pt1 | contig 12988 bp, 12 predicted proteins | sample All_14_2_FD_187198 | JGI IMG/M metagenome (GOLD analysis project Ga0209066, IMG submission 187198) | Freshwater microbial communities in response to fracking from Pennsylvania, USA - Allegheny Zone_MetaG_DW_15 (SPAdes) (version 2) ...
GGCGCTATCCCGAGGGCGTGCCGAAGAAGGTCGCCGACCTGCTGCACAAGGAGCTCAGGCTGATCGCCGAGCTCAACTACCCCAACTACTTCATCACCGTGCACGACATCGTCCGGTGGGCGCGCGCCCGGCCGCAGCCGATCCTGTGCCAGGGGCGGGGTTCGGCGGCCAATTCGGTGGTCTGCTTCTGCCTGGGCGTCACCGCCGTCGACCCGACCAAGAAGGACCAGGATCTGCTGTTCGCCCGCTTCCTGTCGAAGGAGCGCGGCGATCCGCCCGACATCGACGTCGACTTCGAGCATGAGCGGCGCGAGGAGGTGATGCAGTACGTCTACCAGCGCTACGGCCGACACCGGGCGGCCATCTGCGGCACGGTGATCCACTACCGTCCGCGCAGCGCCATCCGGGACGTGGGTAAGGCGCTGGGCCTGACCGAGGACATCACCGCCGCCCTGGCCAATACCGTCTGGGGCAGCTGGGGCGGCGAGATCGCGCGGGACCACATCCGACAGGCGGGTCTGGATCCCGACAATCCCGAGATCGTCCGCGCCGTCACCCTGGGCAGCGAGCTGCTCAACTTCCCCCGCCACCTGTCGCAGCATGTCGGCGGCTTCGTCCTGACCAAACGCCGGCTGGACGAGACGGTCCCGATCGGCAACGCGGCCATGAAGGACCGTACCTTCATCCAGTGGGACAAGGACGACATCGACGCGCTCGGCCTGATGAAGGTCGATGTGCTGGCGCTGGGGATGCTCAGCTGTCTGAAGCGCGGCTTCGACCTGCTCAACCAGCATCATGGCGAGACCCTGACCCGCGAGCATGGCGGGCTGTTCAGCGACATCGCCCACATCCCGCAGGAGTGCCCGAAGGTCTACGACATGCTCTGCCGGGCCGACTCCGTGGGCGTGTTCCAGGTCGAGAGCCGAGCCCAGATGTCGATGCTGCCCCGGCTCAAGCCGCGCCGGTTCTACGACCTGGTCATCGAGGTGGCCATCGTCCGGCCGGGGCCGATCCAGGGCGACATGGTCCATCCGTACCTGAAGCGACGGGACGGCATCGAGCCGGTCGTCTATCCCGCGCCGTCGCCCGAGCACGGCCCGGCGGACGAGCTGAAGGTCGTGCTCGAAAAGACCTTCGGCGTGCCGCTCTTCCAGGAACAGGCGATGCGCCTGGCCATCGAGGCGGCGAAGTTCTCCGACGACGAGGCCAACCAGCTGCGCCGGGCGATGGCGACCTTCAAGAACCTGGGCGACCTCAACGACCACCAGGACCGCTTCATCGGCGGCATGACGGCCCGGGGCTATGAGCTCGCCTTCGCCACCCGCTGCTTCGAGCAGATCAAGGGCTTTGGCCACTACGGCTTCCCCGAGAGCCACGCGATCAGCTTCGCCCTGCTGGTCTACGCCTCGTCCTGGATGAAGTGCTGGTATCCGGACGTCTTCTGCGCGGCGATCCTCAATTCCCAGCCGATGGGCTTCTACCAGCCGGCCCAGTTGGTCCGCGACGCCCGCGAGCACGGCGTGACGGTCCGCGAGCCCGACATCCTGCATAGCGACTGGGACTGCACGCTGGAGCCGGACGCCGATCCGGCGGCGCGGCTGAAGGCGGTTCGGCTCGGCCTGCGCCAGATCAAGGGGCTGCGGCAGGACGAGATTCTCAATCTCATGCAGGCCCGCCGGGACGGGGCCCGTACGCTTCTGGAGCTTGCCCGCATGGCGCGGCTGTCACGCCGGACGCTGGAGCTGCTGGCTGAGGCCGACGCCTTCCGGTCGCTGGGCATGGATCGCCGCGCCGCCCTGTGGGCGGTGAAGGGCGAGGCCGCGGAGGTCGCGGCGGACCGCAACTCCATGCTGGATGGCCTGCCCCTGTTCGAGGCGGCGGTGAACCTGCCGAAACTGAACCTGCCCCAGCATGTGGCCGAGGATTACCGCACCACCGGCCTGTCGTTGAAGGCGCATCCCTGCCGGTTCTTCCGGCCGCTGCTGGACCGGCACGGCTGCGTCCCGGCCAATCAACTCGGGCGCCTGAGGGACGGGGACCGGGTCTCGGTCGGCGGGCTGGTCCTGATCCGGCAGCGGCCCGGCACCGCCCAGGGCATCGTCTTCATCACCATCGAGGATGAGACCGGCCCGGCCAACGCCATCGTCTGGAAGGACGTCTTCGCGGCCAACCGGCGCACGGCGATGGGCGCCAGCTTCCTGATCATCCAGGGTCGGCTCCAGATCGCCCACGGCGTCATCCACGTCGTCGCCGAGCGGTTCACCGACCTCACGGACGAGCTGGGACGGATGCGGGAGGAGCCACGACCGACCCGGGCGGGCGAGGCGGTGCGAACCCGACTGGTGCGCAGTCGCGACTTCCACTGACCGCCGATGGGCTGTCCTGTCTAGGCCGCCTCGGCCTCGGCGGGCGCATCCACCCGGGCGGCGGCCTCGGACAGGGCCGCGAACAGCTCCTCCAGCGCGATCGGCTTGCGAACGACGCCGTCGGCGCCGGCCGCGCGATAACGGCTGACGTCTTCCTCATAGACGTTGGCGGTGAGCATCCAGACCGGGATCGCCGACCCGGAGGCCCGGATGGCGCACAGGGCGGTCAGACCATCCATCACCGGCATGTTGGCGTCCATCAGGACCATGTCGTAGGACCCGTTCGCCAGCGCCTCCAGCGCCTGGGCGCCGTCCTCGACCAGGGTCAGTGAAACGGCCAAGGGCTCGAGCAGCGCCTGGAGCACATGGCGGTTGCCGGCGTTGTCCTCGGCCGCGAGAACCCGCAGCGGGCGTTCGGCGTCCAGCCCCTCGGCCTCGATCGCCTCAGCCTCGGCGTCCGTCAGCAGACAGGTCGGAGCCTCGAACGAGGCCTGGAAGACCGCGCCCCGGCCGTCGGGGGCGTCGCCGACATCGATCCCGCCACCCATCAGCGCGAGATTGCCGGCGCAGATCGCCAGGCCCAACCCCGCGCCGCCCAGCGCCCGCCCGGCGTCGGTCTGCTCGAACACCTGGAAGATGCGCTCCCGGTCCTGGGCCGTTACGCCCGGCCCCTGGTCGATCACCTCGATCCTGACGGCCAGGCCGACCCCGGAGGGCGCGCCGGACGCACTGACGCGGATGACGACCGTGCCGCCCCGCGGGCTGAACTTCAAAGCGTTCGACACCAGGTTGATCAGCACCTGCTCGACCTTGCCGCCGTCGGCGACCAGGCCGCAGGGGGTCGGCAGTCGGTCCAGATCGGCGATCAGGGTCACACCGTGGTCGCGGGCGCGCGGCGTCCAGACCCGGACCACCGTCTCGACGGCCTGGCGCAGGTCGAACGGCGCGACGTTGAGCGTGGTCTTGCCGGCCTCGATGCGGCCGATGTCGAGCATGGAGTCCAGCAGGCGCTTGAGCAGCGCGCCGGCGTCGACGACGCCCCGGGCCATGTCCTTCTGCCGCACCGTCAGACGCGACCGGTTCAGCGCTTCGGCCAGGCCCAGCACGGCGTTGAGCGGGGTCCGGATCTCGTGGCTGGTCATGGCCAGGAAGTCGGACTTGGCGCGGCTGGCGGCCTCGGCCTGGGCCCGGGCGGCCTCGGCCTCGGCGACCAGCGCGGTCAGGGCGGCATTCTTCTCCTCCAGGGCCAGACGCACGTTCGCCAGCGTCCGGTCCGTGGCCTGCTGGCGCCAGCTGGCCGCCACGACCGCCGCCACGAACAGGCAGACGGCAATGGCGAAATGCCCGCTGGCCATGCCGGTGCTGCCGTTGACGGCAATCCAGATCATCGAACCGATCGAGGGCGCGATGGCGGCGGCGTAGCCGAGCCGGCTCATGTGAACCTGTAGAGCCGTGAACATCAGCACGCCGATGATCAGCAGGCCGGTCTCGAGCCGCACGACCGTAGTGGTGGCGGTCTCGCGAACCTCCAGCGCCATGGCGCAGGCCTGCAGCGAGATCAGGAAGGTGATGAGGCCGGTGCGGATGGTCAGCTTGCGCAGCGCGAGCTCCTGATCCGGATCCCGCGCGGCGACCTCCACGGCCCAGAACAACACGCCATAGAGGGCCAGATGCAGCAGGCCAAAGCCGATCGCATAGGTCCCGCCGGCCACGATACCGACAATCGCCGACAGGCCGAACGCCATGGCGAACCGAACCACGGCCATGCCGCGGTAGTGGCGGACGTAGCCGTCCAGTTTCAGCGCTGCCGCAGTGCGTTGCTGGGTTCCCATGGTCGCCTATCCGACCACGGGTGTGTGAAGATGCGCCTAAACGCCCCGTCCCGTTCGTCGGAAACCAAGCCGAAGGATCGCGGCCGCGAGGGCGCGCCTCAGGCGATGATGTCGGGCGTCAGCTGGTTTTCCAGCTTGGTGATCTGGTCGCGCAGGATCAGCTTCTGCTTCTTGAACCGGGCGATCTGCAGCTGGTTGGGAAGCGGCTGCGACTCAAGGGCGGCGACGGCGGCGTCCAGGTCCTGGTGTTGTTGACGCAGTTCGACCAGGCGCGCGCGAATCTCCACGTTGGGCAGCGTGATCAGCCCCGGATCATCGTCATTCATGCGTCACGCTCCCTCGCCCATGCCAAGGAATACAGCCGGGCACGGCGCTACGCCAAGGCCTTCGCGAGACGATCGAGCGCGGCGGCCGGCGCCGCCCCGCTCCAGGCCATGGCCGCACGGCGCAGGGCGGCCGACGCGTCGACGTTCGCCGCCGGACCGGCGAGCGATTCCAGCGCCTCCATCAGGACCCGCTCGGCGCGCAGTTCGGCGGCCTTGACGTCCTCGCGCAGGCCTTCCCGCGCGACATCCTCGAACGGGCGGCGGGGGGCCTTCAGCACCCGCCGAACGTTGCGCAGCGGCCAGAGCACGGTCTCGTCCCAGGCCACCGTGGTCTGCACCCCGTTTGCCAGCGTCTCGGGATCGGGATCGGCCCACACGGCCCACAGCAGCAGCGCGGTGCTGAAACCGTGTTCGTCCTGCAGCGCCAGGGTCGCCTCCGGCACGCCCGGACGGGCGTAGGCCGCTAGGGTCCAGTCCCACAGCGACCCGCTCACTGGCCCGACCCCGTGATCGGCGCGATATCCTCGCCCCAGCGCCTGACCGGCGTCCAGGACAGGCCGAACAGATCAAGCGCGCGGCCGACGGACTGGTCGACCATCTCCTCCAGAGACTGGGGCAGGGCATAGAAGGCCGGCATGGGCGGGGCGATGATCGCCCCCATCTCGGCCAACCGCACCATGGTGCGCAGATGGCCCAGATGGAGCGGCGTCTCGCGCACCATCAGGACCAGCGGCCGGCGCTCCTTCAGCGTCACGTCGGCGGCGCGGGTCAGCAGGGACGAGGTCACGCCGGAGGCGATCTCGCTCATGGTGCGGATCGAGCAGGGCGCGATGATCATGCCGAGCGTCTTGAACGACCCCGAGGCGATGGCGGCGCCGACGTCGCCGACCTTGTGCGCGACGTCGGCCCTCGCGCCGACTTCGGCGACGGTCAGGCCTGCCTCCTGCGACAGGGTCAGGGCTGCGGCGCGCGACAGGATCAGGTGGCTTTCGAGGCCAAGGTCCCGGCAGGCGTCCAACGCGCGCAGGCCATAGGCCGCGCCCGAGGCGCCGGAAATCCCGACGATCAGTCTGCTGGGTGCGGCTGCGGTCATGGTTCCTTCCGACGCGGGCGCGTGAACGTCCAGATCGCCCTTTCGATCATTCGGCGCAAGCGCAAGGATATGTGATCTGACTCTTCCGCCGCGCGGGTGTTCACTTGTCTCCGCCCTTTGAAGAGGAGACGTACGTATGGCGCTGGATGCCCGCATTCGCGAACTCGGTAACCGTCACCAGACCCTGGATCGGCTTATCGAGGACGAATTGAGAAGGCCCGCCTCCGACGACATCCGACTGAAGGAACTCAAGCGACAGAAACTCCGCCTGAAGGAAGAGATCGAAAACCTCAGGATGCGGGTCCACTAGCAAGACAAAGGGCGCTCACGGCCAGGCCGGAGCGCCCCTTTTTCATTGGGGACTGCTTCGCGTAGCGTAGCTGTCCCCGACAGGCCCCGAGATCGGGGACAGCTACCGGCTATCGCCGGAAGCAGTCCCCGGTCAGCCTAGTCCTCGTCGTCGTTGTCATCGCCGAAGTTGGCGAACACGTCGGAGTCGGAGACCCGGCGCTTGAGAACGTCTTCTTCGGGCTCGAGCTCGGGCTCGGGCTCGGCGGCGGGCCGCAGGGTGTCGGTCGGCAGGATGCCCTTCTTCAGGTCGTCCTTGGCCTTCTTGTCGGCCGCCTTGCGGACCACGCCGTCCAGCTCGATCTGGGTGGTCAGGCCGAGCGTCACCGGATCCACCGGCTTGATGTTGGCGCTGTTCCAGTGGCTGCGGTCGCGCACCGATTCGATCGTCGACTTGGTGGTGCCAAGCAGTTTGGAGATCTGGGCGTCGGCCACTTCCGGGTGGTTGCGGACGAACCAGGCGATGGCGTCCGGACGGTCCTGGCGGCGCGACACCGGGGTGTAGCGCGGCGCCTTCTTGACCGGCTTCAACAGTTCGGCATGACGGCTCTTCTGGGCCTGCATACGGTACTTGGCATCGGCGGCGGCCTTGTCCAGCTCCTCGCGGTTCAGCTGGCCGTTGGCGATCGGGTCGGCGCCGCGGATGTCACGGGCGACCTCGCCATCGGCGATGCCGCGGACTTCCAGCGGGTGAAGGCCACAGAAGGCAGCGATCTGCTCGAAGGTCAGCGAGGTGTTGTCCACGAGCCAGACGGCGGTCGCCTTCGGCATCAGGATTTGGTCGGACATAACGGGCTCCAGAAACGACGGCGCCCGGCCTTTCGGCCGGGCGGGGTATTAGATTCCATCTATAAAGCCGATCGTTCACAAAGGAAACGGCGTTCCTCTACGAAGGACTAAGCCGCCTCCACCCCGAACTGCAGCTGCGCCAGCCGCGCATAGAGGCCGCCCTTTTTGACCAGGGCCGCGTGGGTGCCCTGCTCGACGACGGCGCCGTCCTCCATGACCACGATGCGGTCGGCGCGCAGGACGGTGGCCAGGCGGTGGGCGATGACCAGGGTGGTCCGCTCGCCCATGGCGCTTTCCAGCGCCTTCTGGACCAGGCGCTCATTCTCGGCGTCCAGCGCGCTGGTCGCCTCGTCGAGCAGCAGCACCGGCGCGTCGCGGACCAGGGCGCGGGCGATGGCCAGCCTCTGCTTCTGACCGCCGGACAGGGTCTTTGCCCGCTCGCCGACCGGGGTGTCAAAGCCCTCCGGCAGCGCCTTGATGAAGCCCTCGGCCTCGGCGGCGCGGGCGGCGGCGAACACCTCCTCCAGGCTGGCGTCCTCGCGACCGAAGCGGATGTTCTCCAGCGCCGAGCCTGAGAACAGCGCTGAATCCTGCGCCACCAGCGCCAGTCGGGCGCGGACCTCTTCCGGGTCGGCGTCGCGCAGATCGACGCCGTCGAGGATCACGCGGCCCTCCTGCGGATCATAGAAGCGCAGCAGCAGCCGCAGCACGGTGCTCTTGCCGGCGCCCGACGGGCCGACCAGGGCCACGGTCTCGCCGGGCGCCACGGTCAGGTCGAAGCCGCGAAGGGCGGGCAGATCCGGGCGGCCGGGGTAGGCGAAGGTGACGCCTTCGAAGGCGATCTCGCCCCGGGCCGGCGACGGCAGGGTCCTGGGCTTGGCCGGCGCGGCGATGCCCGGCTTGGCGTCGAGCAGTTCGCCGATGCGCTGCATGGCGCCGGCGGCCTTCTGGACATCGCCCCAGACCTCGCCCAGGGCGCCGGCCCCACTGGCCGCCATCACCGACAGGAAGACGAACTGGATCAGGTCGCCGGGCGTCATGCCGCCGGTGAGCACCGAATGGGCGGCGCGCCAGAGTACGAAGGCTACGCCGCCGAAGATCAGGCCAATGACGATGACCGTCATCAGGGCGCGGGCGCGGATACGGCTGGCGGCGGCCCTGAAGGCGACCTCGACCGAGTCGCCGAAGCGCCGGTCGGCGGTCCGCTCACGGCCGAAGGCCTGCACGGTCTCCAGCGCGTCGAGGCTCTCGCCCGCGAAGCCGACGGCGTCGGCGAACCGGTCCTGGGCGGTGGTGGACAGCGTCCGCACCCGCCGGCCGAAGATGAACAGCGGCGCGATGATCACCGGCGCCAGCGCCATGACGGCCAGAGTCAGCATCGGCGAGACCGTGAACATCACGATGGTCGCGCCGATGGTCGACAGGATGTTGCGCAGGGCCACGGAGGCCGAAGTCCCGACCAGGGTCTCGATCAGGGTCACGTCGGTGGTCAGGCGCGACAGCACCTCGCCCGTGCGGGTCTTGAGGAAGTAGGAGGCGTCCAGCGTCAGGATGTGGCGGTAGACGGACTTGCGCAGGTCGGCGACCACGCGCTCGCCCAGCAGCGACACGAAGAAGAAGCGCCCGGCCGTCGCCAGGGCCAGCACCGAGACCACGCCCATACCGATCAGAAAGGTCTGGTTCAGCTGCTCGGCCGAGCCGGAGCCGAAGCCCCGATCCACGATCAACCTCGCCGCGGCGGTCAGCCCCAGGGTGGCGGCGGTGGAGAACAGCAGGAAGAAGCCGGCGGCGGCGGCATAGCCCCAGTGCGTACGGACAAAGGGCAGCAGCCGGCCCAGCGTGCGGACGTTGCGGCTGCGGGGTCGTTTGGCGGCAGCCTCGGCGATGCCGGCGGCCAGCTCAGCCCCCGCGCCGGGCCGGCCGTCAGCGACCGGATCGCTCGCGGCTATGTCAGTCATAAGCTCGGCCCCTTGCCTTCCACGCGCCCGTTCTGTATAGCCGCGCGTCTTCGACCGCACCGACTTTCTCGGCGCGCGTCACATCCATTTCCTCTAAGTCGGTTGGACCGCCCGATGAAACAAGACACCCATCCCGACTACCACTTCATCACCGTGGTGCTGACGAACGGCGAGTCGTATCAGACCCGTTCGACCTTCGGTAAGGAAGGGGCGACGCTGAACCTCGACATCGATCCGTCGACGCACCCGGCCTGGACCGGCGGCAACGCCCACATGCTGGACCGCGGCGGCCGCGTGTCGCGCTTCAACGCGAAGTTCGCCGGCTTCACGACCAAGAAGTAGGCGTCACGCCGCTTCGAGCAGACTTGAAAGGCCGGCCGCAGCGATGCGGCCGGCCTTTTGGCGTTCAGGATGGTGTGGGCGCCCGAGCCTAGGCCGACTCGTTTGGAGTCCCCCAACCGAACGAAACTTCTCCCATTTCCGGCACCTCAAAGCGCCACCGGCTCTCCGCCTCCTCCATCAGCGTGCGCGCCAGTTCATGAGCAAGCATCGAGGCCTGAAACGGGGTCGCGCCGTATACGAGGCGCTTGAACTGAGCGTGCCCAGACAACTCAAGGCTGCAGGCATAGCCTCGTTGAGGGTCAAACCCCTTCAGTTCCAAGCGTATGGCGGACGTCGTCCTCCGATCACCATTCCGCTCTATCGCCGTGAACTTGAACTCCAAGCAGCTGCTCCCATTGAACCTGTGCGCCTAGGGCAGCTTCCTGCAGCCAGCATAGCAATATCCCATCGTTAGGCTTGCGGATGCGTAGCAGGCCGCCCGCTGAGACGCGAGAAACCCGCGTCGGCCAGTGAAGCATTCGAAGACTTCTGCGTCGTAGGCGTCATCGCAGTCCTGATGACACTGCTCTCGAGGCGTGGGACAGCTTCCTCCGAAGCTGCCCGGACACACCAAACTGTCGCCTGGCCCGTCCAACCCTCCCGGTAGGCCATCTTGGGGAAAGCCGCCGCCTGCCCATCCCCCTGTTCCCCAAGGCGTTGCGGAACTCTGCACCGACAACGTTCCGCTTAGCAGAACAGCGAACGCCAGCACACGACCGAGCTTTCTCATGGCCATCTCCCGACTAAGGAGTGATCACCATGAGCTATACTTATAATTGTGTCAAACCAGATCTACAATTTTAGGATTGTATCTCCAGACCCCCGAACGCGCCCTTCAGGCGGTCCATCTGGCTGAGGACGGCGTTGGGCGTCTCCTCGACCGACGGCTCGACGTACATGCGGCGGTCAAGGTGCCGGACGCGGTCGTACAGCCGGCCCGAACGGTCGAGCAGGTGCAGCAGGGACAGCGGCAAATCGTGCAGGGCTTCGTTGTCGCCGGGGTCGGCATCTTCCTGGTCGACGCGATAGCGTTCTTCACAGGCGGCTTCCGGCGCCATGTCGCCTTCGCGCACCGCGCGCTGCACCAGCAGCCAGGAGGCGACGCGCATCAGCCGGGTGGTCAGACGCATGCTTTCAGACGCGTAGGCCAGGGCGGCGCTGCGTGACAGCAGCTTGGAATCCTGTCGCCCGCCGCCGTCCAGATAGGCGGCGGTCTCCTCGACCAGGTCCATGCCCTCCTGGAAAGTCCGGTCGAACAGCTCCGAGCGGGCGAAATCGCTGATCACGTTCGCACGCCAGGGCGTCGAGGCCGACGCACCAAAATCGCTCATGGACACATTCGCCCCTTAATCTCATCCGCGGGACGAACTTTCCCGCCTGGCCACAACGGCTGCAACGCCCGTGCCAAGCTGTCCGTCCGCGGACCGCCCCAATCTCAATATCAGGTCTTGCCCAGATTGAAGAAGGCGTCCGCCGCCGAGCGGCCGGCCCGCTTCTTCTCGATCTGCCCCCGCACGCGGGCCAGTTCAGATTCCAGCAGCTCTATGCGTTCCTCAAGCTCGGACACGCCGAAGAGGTCGAGATCCTCGCGGGTGACCGCCAGCAGCGCGTCACCGCGCCCTCCGCGAGGGCCTGCCGGTTCTTCCAGCATGATCTGACCTCCCTATCGCCAAAGCCGTGTTTCACATATCTGACGCCTGCAAGCGCCAGGGCGCAACCCCGCCGGAGAGAGCGACCATGTCCCAGACCATGATGACGGCTATCGCCATCGACGGCGGCAAAGGCCCGGCCGAGGCGCTGAAGCCTGTGCAGACGCCTGTCCCGGTTCCGGCGAACGGCGAGATCCTGATCCGGGTCAGGGCCGCCGGCGTCAACCGGCCGGACATCGTGCAGCGCCTGGGCTTCTACCCCGCGCCGCCGGGCGCGCCGGAGACCCTGGGCCTGGAAGTCGCCGGCGAGGTGGTGACGGCCGCGGGCCGATGGAAGACCGGCGACCGGGTCTGCGCCCTGCTCGGCGGCGGCGGCTACGCCGAGTACGCCGTGGTCGACGCCCGCCACGCCCTGCCCATCCCCGAGGGCATGAGCTTCGAGGCGGCCGCGGGCCTGCCGGAGACCGTCTTCACCGTCTACGCCAACGTCTTCGAGCACGGCGGACTGAAGGCTGGCGAGACCCTGCTGCTGCACGGCGCCACCTCCGGCATCGGCACGACGGCCATCCAGATGGCCAAGGCCGCCGGCGCGACCGTGATCGCCACCGGCCGGGGCGCCGACAAGAAGGCCCAGGCCCTGGCGCTGGGCGCCGATATCGCGGTGGACAGCTCGACCGAGGATTTCGAGGCCGTCGCCAAGGCCCATGGCGGCGTAGACGTCGTGCTCGACATGGTCGGTGCGGCCTACTTCGAGAAGAACCTCAACGCCCTGAAGACCGGCGGCCGTATCGTCTACATCGCCTCGCTGGGCGGCGGCACGATCGAGGTTCCGATCATGAAGATCATGATGAAGCGGGCCACAATCACCGGCTCGACCCTGCGCCCCCGCTCCGCCGACGAGAAGGCCCGCATCACCGCCGAGGTCGAGCGGGTGGTCTGGCCCTGGGTGGCGGCCGGCAAGGTGAAGGCGGTGGTCGACGCAACCTTCCCGCTGGCCGAGGCCGCGAAGGCTCACGCGCACCTGGAAGCTGGCGCCCATGTGGGCAAGGTGCTTCTGATCGCCTGACACGCACAGGTTGACGCCGAGAGCGGCGACCCCGAAGCTGGCCGCCCAGGGGGACCCCATGATTCAACACCTGAGCCTGCTGAACCCGTTCATCCGCATCGATGACGAAGCCACCGCCCGCGCCGCGGCCCGAGGCGGCGCCGTCGCTCTCTTGATCGGCGCGGCGTCGATGGTTTTCGGCATCATCTACCTCCTGTCATCGCCGGAAACGATCACCAGCGCCATGGAGGCCGGCATGGCCAATGCCGCCGCCACCGATCCCGAGGCCGCGAAAATGGCCGAGGCCATGCTCCCCGCGCTGCTCAACTTCTCGATGATGTTCAACGGTGTCCTGGCTGCGGTGATGCTGGTGCTCGCTGTGATTCAGTGGCGGAAGATGACGGGAACTATCCCGCTGATCTTCCTGCTGCTCTGCGGCCTGGGGGCGCTGAGCATGGTCTGGGCGCTGATGATGACCGCCACGGGCATGGCGCCCAAGGTCCCGGTCCCGCCGCTTCAGGTCTGGATCGGCCGGATCATTATGCTTCTGCAGATCCTGCTGTTCATCAGCGCCTATCGCGGCGGCAGCTTCTTGGCGCGAGCCGGGAAACCAGCCTAGTCAGCTAGGTCCGCCGGCGTGCTCGGTTCGCTCAGCAGCGCCTGCATCCGCGCCCAGCGCTCCGGCTGGCCCGGCCCCGCGCGTTCGACATAGTCGCGCACCATCTCCAGGCCCAGGCCGTAGTTGATGACGTAGCTGCGGTACTGTTCGGCGAAGGACACGATCTGGTCGGCGCGCTTCTCCGAGACGAGGCCGTACGTCTGAGTCATCGCCACCGCCGTGGCCCGGTCCATGCGGCCGGCCAGATACTCGGCGGCGATGGTGAAGCGCGCGCCCGACAGCGCCTGCTGCGCCGCCTGCAGCGCCAGGTAGCGACCGGCGTCCTTCGGATCGAGTCCGGCCAGCGGATAGAGCACCTTCGCCTCGAACGCCGCCCGCTCGTCGCCCGGGAAAGCCAGCTCGATGCCGTAGTTGGCCGAGCCCTCGGCCAGCAGCGATTGCGGTGAATGGAGCGGGTAGACGGTGAACTCGACCCAGCCCCGCGCCTTGGCCAGCCGCTCCTCGAGCAGGACGTTGTAGACATGGTGGCCGGGGTAGCCCTCGTGGCAGCCCAGGTCGACGGCGCGGCCCAGCCGGACCGGC
>Ga0209066_10005722_pt1 | contig 12981 bp, 10 predicted proteins | sample All_14_2_FD_187198 | JGI IMG/M metagenome (GOLD analysis project Ga0209066, IMG submission 187198) | Freshwater microbial communities in response to fracking from Pennsylvania, USA - Allegheny Zone_MetaG_DW_15 (SPAdes) (version 2) ...
AAATCGCAGAACGCACAGGAGTGCAGCGACACGACATCGCGCTGACTCTCGGCAGCGGCTGGGGAAAGGCTGCCGACCTGATCGGCGAGACGACATCCACTATTCCGGCTGCGGAGATCACCGGGTTCTCGAAGCCCGCGCTCGAGGGGCATGTCGGCACCCTGCGCTCGGTCCTGCTGCCGAGCGGCAAGCGCGCCCTGGTCATCGGCGCGCGCACCCATTACTACGAGGGCCACGGGGTGCGGCGCGTGGTGCACAGCGTGCGAACTGCAGCCGCTACCGGCTCGAAGGTGATGATCCTCACCAACGGCGCAGGAGGCATCAAGGAGACCTGGACTCCCGGGTCGCCGGTGCTGATCAGCGACCACATCAACCTGACTGCGGACTCACCCCTCGAGGGCGCGACGTTCATCGACCTGACCGACCTGTACGCCCAGCGGCTTCGCGACATAGCGAAGAGCGTCGACCCCAGCCTCGACGAGGGCGTCTACACGCAGTTCAGAGGGCCGCACTACGAGACTCCGGCCGAGGTGCAGATGGCGAAGGCGATCGGCGGGCACATCGTCGGCATGTCCACCGCACTCGAGGCGATCGCCGCTCGGCAGGCCGGCATGGAGGTTCTCGGGTTCTCCCTGATCACCAACCTCGCTGCCGGCATCCAGAAGACCCCACTCAGCCACGAGGAAGTGCTCGAGGCTGGCCGTGAGGCCGAGCCGCGCATCAGCGCGCTGCTCGCCAAGGTGGTGGCCGAACTGTGAGCGTTCTCGAGGCCGCCAAGGCCTGGCGCGACCAGGATCCTGACGACGAGACCCGCGCCGAGCTCGACCGATTGATAGCGGATGCCTCAGCCGGCGACCAGGCGGCGGCTGCCGAGCTGCACGACCGTTTCGACACCAGACTCGAGTTCGGCACCGCCGGACTGCGTGGCCGGATCGAGGCCGGCACCAACCGGATGAACCGGGTGCTGGTCTCGCAGGCGGCAGCGGGTCTCGCCGCCTACCTGCTCTCCCGCGAGGATGCGCCGAGCGTGGTCATCGGCTACGACGGACGCAAGAACTCGCAGGTCTTCGCCACCGACACCGCAGAGCTGATGGCCGGCGCCGGCGTTCGCGCCATCCTGCTCCCCCGTCTGCTGCCGACCCCGGTGCTCGCTTTCGCCGTGCGCCACCTCGACGTGAGCGCCGGGGTGATGGTCACCGCCAGTCACAATCCCCCGCAGGACAACGGCTACAAGGTCTACCTCGGCGGAGTCGATGAGGGCTCGCAGATCGTCTCTCCGGCGGACGCGGAGATCGCTGCGGCGATCGACGCGGTCGCGGCGGGGCGCAGCGTGCTCGACCTCCCACGCTCCCCGAGCTACGAGATCGCGTCTGAGGAGGTGCTCGACGAGTTCGTCAGGCGCACCGTCGGGATCGCTCCCGCCGCTCCCAACGCGGCGCTGAAGGTCGTCTACACGGCAATGCACGGGGTCGGCTGGGAGACCGCCCGCCGGGTGATAGTCGATGCCGGTTTCGGGGAGCCGATCCCGGTGACTGAGCAGATCGAGCCAGACCCGGCCTTCCCGACGGTTGTCTTTCCCAATCCCGAGGAACCGGGGGCGATGGACCTCGCCTTCGCCACTGCTGCGGCACACGATGCCGACCTGGTGATCGCGAACGATCCAGATGCCGACCGACTGGCCGTGGGTATTCCCGACGGTGCTGGGGGTTGGGAGCGCCTCAGCGGCAACGAGGTCGGGTCATGGCTGGGCTGGAGCATCGCCGCCAAGTCAGGTGGCACCGGGGTTCTCGCAAGCTCCCTGGTGAGCTCCCCAGCCCTCGCGTCGATCGCGGCCGAGTACGGCCTCGACTACGTCGACACCCTCACCGGCTTCAAGTTCGTCTCCCGCGTACCCGGCCTGATCTTCGGCTACGAGGAGGCCCTCGGCTATCTGGTCGACCCGGACAAAGTGCGCGACAAGGACGGTATCTCCGCCGCCCTCGCCTTTCTCTCCCTGGTCGCGGATCTCGCGGCCTCCGGGGTGAGCCTCCAGCAGCACCGCCTGGCATTCGCCGAGCGCTTCGGCGCCTTCGCCTCCACCCAGATCTCGCTCAGGGTCACCGACCTCTCTGACATCGGCCGGATCATGTCGACCCTGCGCAACGCACCGCCGACCGAGATCGGTGGCATCGCCGTCACCGCCATCGAGGACTTCATCGATGGCTTCGACCGCTTCGACGCGAACGACATCCTCAGGTACCGCCTGGCCGACGGCTCCCGAGTGATCGTGCGCCCGAGCGGCACCGAGCCGAAACTCAAGGTCTATGTGGATGCGGCGAGCACCGAGGGTTCGGCCGAGGAACGTATCGCTGCGGCATCCGCGACCGTGCAGAAGCTCGAACAGGCCCTGCGACTGCTGGTCGTCTAGTTCAACGCGGCGGACATGATCCGCAGCACTTCTGCGCTGCTGGTCGCCGCAGCAAGCTCTGCGGTGGCAGTGGAGTCGTTGAAGATGTTGGCGAGCGCGGCTATCGACTCCAGGTGGCCGGGCACCGAGGTGATCGCGAGGCCGAGCACGATGCTGACCGGATCGTTGTGCGGATGCCCGAACGGCACCGGCGTCGCCAGCGTCACGACCGCAAGCCCATCGCCGAGAACCTCGGGACCTGGACGCGCGTGGGCAAGAGCGAGACCGGGAGCGATCACCACGTACGGCCCGTGCTCCTCGATCATGCGGATCATCTCGTCGGCATAGCCGGGACGGGCAACACCAGAACGCACCAGTGCAGCGCCAGCCAGACGCACGGCGGCGCGCCAATCTGAGGCGTCTGCGCCCAGGACTATCGCGTCCTCGGCGAGGGTGGGAAGGGCCATCGGCTAGGCCCGTTCGAACCCGGCGACGATCAGCTCGGCGAGGGCGTCGCGCTCTTCCAACGGCAAGAAACTGGAGGCGGCGGCGTTGAGCTGGAAGATCTCCAGGTCGTCGAGGTCGTAGCCGAAGGCCTCGCTGAGCCTGAACAGCTCGCGACTGAGCGAGGTGTTGCTCATCAGCCTGTTGTCGGTGTTGACCGTCACCCTGAAGCCGAGTTGGTAGAGCAGGTCGAAGGGGTGGTCGACCATCTCGGTACCCCACGCCTCGATCGCGCCGGTCTGCAGGTTCGAGCTGGGGCTGAGCTCCAGCGCGATCTCCCGATCCTTCACCCACTGCGAGAGCGCGCCGAGTTCGACGTAGGTGTTCTCGTCGTCCTGGTCGCTGATCCTGATGTCCTCGGCGATGCGCACACCGTGGCCGAGCCTCAGGGCTCGCCCATCGAACAGCGCCCCACGGATGCTCTCAAGGCCGTCGGCCTCGCCGGCGTGCACGGTGCGGGGGAAGAGCTCCTTCGCCAAGTAGTCGAAAGCTGGCTTGAGGTTGCCAGCGGGAAAGCCGGCCTCTGGGCCGGCGATGTCGAACCCCACGACACCGTTGTTGCGATGGCGTACAGCGAGCTCCGCGATCTCCAGTCCGTCGCCGGTGTGGCGCATGGCGCTCACCAGTTGACCGACGCGGATGTCGCGGCCGGTCTCTGCGACATCCGCTATCCCGGCCTCGATGCCCTCCTGCACCGCCTCGACGGTCTGGTCGAGAGTGAGGCCCTTGCTCAGGTGCTGCTCGGGAGCCCAGCGGATCTCGCCGTAGATGACGCCGTCGTCTGCCAGGTCCTGCACGAACTCGCGGGCGACCCGGCTGAGGTGCTCCGGCGTCTGCATGACCGCGGTGGTGAGGTCGAAGGTCTTCAGGTACTCGACCAGCGAGCCCGAATCCGACTTCTCGTCGAACCAGGCAGCGAGTCCCTCTTCGGTCTCGGCTGGCACGTCGATGCCGAGCTCCCGACCGAGTTCGAGCACCGTCGCCGAACGCAGTCCTCCGTCGAGATGGTCGTGCAGTGAGACCTTGGGAAGAGCGGTGATGTTCGCGCCTCCACCGGGGAGAAGGAAGTCGGGGTGGGCAGCGTTCATGGTGACAAATCTAGCGGGACGCGGCTCGGCTACCCTGAACGAATGGCACGCAAGATCATCCTCGACTGCGACCCCGGGCACGACGACGCGATCGCGATGATCCTGGCTCACGGCAACCCCGAGATCGAGCTGCTCGCGGTCACCACCGTGCACGGCAACCAGACCATCGAGAAGGTGACCAGGAACGCCCTGGCCGTTGCGACGATGGCAGGCATCACCGGGGTTCCGTTCGCCGCAGGCGCCCATCGCCCGCTGGTGCGGGTGGCCGAGGTCGCCGATTCGATCCACGGAGAGTCGGGGCTCGACGGGCCGAAGCTGCCGGAGCCGGCCTTCGAGGCATCGCCTCTCCACGCCGTCGACCTCATCATCGACACGATCATGAGGCACGAGCCGGGCGAGGTCACCCTGGTGCCGACCGGCGCGCTGACCAACATCGCCCTCGCCGTGCGCAAGGAGCCGCGTATCGCCGCCCGGGTGAAAGAGGTAGTGCTCATGGGCGGCGGCTACCACGGCGGCAACTGGAGCGCGGCAGCCGAGTTCAACATCGTGATCGACCCAGAGGCCGCTCACATCGTCTTCAACGAGTCGTGGAATCTGACGATGGTCGGTCTCGACGTCACCCACCATGCCCTCGCCACGCCCGAGGTCGTCGCCGCCATCGCCGCTGTGGGCACCACCACCTCACAATTCGTGGTCGAGCTGCTCGACTTCTTCGCCCACACCTACAAAGATGCTCAGGGCTTCGACTACCCACCGGTCCACGACCCGTGTGCGGTTGCGCTCGTCATCGATCCGACGCTGATGGATGTCGTGCGGGTGCCATTGGACATCGAGCTGACCGGCACCATCACCCTGGGTATGACTGTGGCGGACTTCCGCGCCGAAGCGCCTGAGGACTGCACCACGCACGCAGCGACGCACCTCGATCATGCCAAGTTCTGGGCGCTCATCGTCGATGCGCTCGAGCGGATCGGCTAATTGCCGATGCGCTCCGCGATCAGCGGTCCACCGGTCACGACCTCGTCTCCGCGGTCACTGATCCGGTAGGCACCCTCGACAGCCTCGAGAGCGCGCGCGAAGCGCTCAGGCTCGTCGGCGCTCAGGGTGAACAGTGGCTGGCCGGCGGCAACGGTGTCGCCCGGCTTGGCGTGCAGATCGATGCCCGCTGCGTGCTGCACGGGATCCTCGGCTCGCGCACGCCCGGCACCGAGCCGCCATGCGGCGATGCCGAAGGGCAGCGCCTGCTGCTCGACGAGCACGCCATCCCTCTCGGCGGTGACCACGTGCGTCTCCTTTGCGGTGGGGAGCGCGGCGTCCGGGTCTCCGCCCTGAGCGGAGATCATGGCCCGCCAGGTATCCATCGCTCGGCCGTTTTTGAGGGCTGACTCGACATCCGCTTCAGGTTGTCCGGCGTGGGCCAGCATCTCCCGGGCCAGTGCGATGGTCAGCTCGACGATGTCGGCAGGCCCGCCGCCGGCGAGAACCTCCACCGACTCGCGCACCTCGTTCGCGTTGCCGATCGCGAGACCCAGCGGCACGTTCATATTGGTGAGCAGAGCGGATGTCGCCACCCCCGCATCCTCGCCGAGCGCGACCATGGTCTGTGCGAGCTCCCGCGACTGCGCGATGTCTTTCAGGAAGGCGCCCGAACCGAACTTGACGTCGAGCACCAGCGCAGCCGTGCCCTCGGCGATCTTCTTGCTCATGATCGAGGAGGCGATCAGCGGGATCGCCTCGACGGTGCCGGTGATGTCGCGGAGGGCGTAGAGCTTCTTGTCGGCTGGCGCGAGGTTGCCGCCCGCGGCACAGACGACAGCGCCGACCTCCTCGAGGATCTCGTGCATGCGCTTCGGCGAGACGTCGGCCTGCCAACCGGGGATGCTCTCCAGCTTGTCCAGCGTGCCGCCGGTGTGACCGAGGCCGCGTCCGCTGAGCTGCGGCACCGCCACGCCGAATGACGCGACCAGGGGCGCGAGCGGCAGGGTGATCTTGTCGCCGACGCCGCCGGTGGAGTGCTTGTCGGTGGTGGGCTTCGAGAGGTCGGAGAAGTTCATGCGATCGCCGCTGGCGATCATCGCCAACGTGAGGTCACGGATCTCGTCGCGGCTCATGCCGTTGAGCAGGATCGCCATGGTCATGGCCGACATCTGCTCGTCGGCGACGTAGCCCCTGGTGTACGCGTCGACCAGCCAGTCGATCTCCGCCGTGCTGAGCGAGCCCCTGTCGCGCTTGGTGCGGATCAGGTCGACGGCATCGAAGGCCTCAACCACGATCGGCCTCGGTGTACTCGACCAGCGTGCGCGGGCCGAAGGCGTCGGGGATCACCTCGTCGATCGTCTTGATACCCGACACGGTCTCCAGCAGCATGCCTTCTGCCGAGTGCTCGTAGAGCAGCTGGCGGCAGCGCCCGCACGGCATCAGCGCGTTGCCGTGCCCGTCCACACAGGTGAAGGCCACCAGCTTTCCGCCGCCGCCCATGTGCAGTGCCGAGACCAGTGAACACTCAGCACAGAGAGTGATGCCATATGACGCGTTCTCGATGTTCGCTCCGGAGATGATGCGGCCGTCATCCACTATCGCCGCAACGCCCACCGGGAACTTCGAGTACGGCACGTATGCGTGAGAGAGCGCCTCGTTCGCGACGGCGCGCAGGGAATCCCAATCGATCTCGCTGGTCATGTCAGCCCTTCACATAGGGTTTTCCGGATGCCGCAGGCCCCTTGGAGACTCCGACCAGACCCGCAACCGCGAAGATCGTGACGACGTAGGGAAGCATGAGCATGAACTCACTCGGTACTGGCGACCCGATGATGCTCAGCACACTCTGCAGGTTGCTCGCGAACCCGAACAGCAACGCGGCAAGGGTCGCCTTGATCGGATCCCAGCGGCCGAAGATCACGGCGGCGAGAGCGATGAACCCGGCGCCCGCAGTCATCTCCTTGTTGAACGCACCGACCGAACCGAGCGTGAAGAACGCACCACCCAGTCCAGCGATAGCACCGGCGAGCGAGACATTCCAGAACCTGGTGCGGTTCACGTTGATGCCGACGGTGTCGGCGGCCTGGGGGTGCTCACCGACCGAGCGCAGGCGCAGGCCCCACTTGGTCTTGAACAGGGCATACCAGACCGCCGCGACGGCGATGTACATGATGTAGATGATGATCGTCTGCCTGAACAGCACCGGCCCGAGAATCGGGATCTCGCTGAGCAGCGGGATCGGCAGGCGCGGAAACCGCGGCGGGCTGTTGAGCAGCTCAGCATTCGGGCTGAGCAGCTTGGAGAACAGAAAGCTGGTGAGGCCGGTGACCAGAACGTTGAGCACGACGCCCACGATCACCTGATCGACCAGGTACTTGATCGAGAAGGCGGCGAGCACGAAGGAGACCAGCACTCCGGCGATGATGGCGGCGAAGATGCCTGCGATCGGCTGCTGGGTGATCGAGGCCACTACCGCCGACGTGAACGCTCCGGCCAGCAGCTGGCCCTCGATGGCGACATTGACCACCCCGACCCGCTCGGAGAGCACGCCACCCAGGGCGCCGAAGATGAGTGGCGCGCTGAGGCCGACGGTTCCGACCAGCAGCCCGGGGATGGGGATGGTCTCGCCTGCCGCCGCCCAGGTGAGGAACCCGACCAAGAACAGCACAGCGTAGACGGCGATCAGCCAGAGTGGTGTCCTGATCGCACGAACCGCCAGCGCAGTGGATGCCGCAGCGATCAGGAACAGTACGACACTGATGGTGATGGTGACGCCCGCCACCGCTGCCGGAATCGCTGGGAGCTGGATCAGGTCGGAGTCGGTGGAGAGCCTGAAGGTCGTCGTTCCCTCCCGCCCCGCGAACACGAACAGCACGAGGCCGAGCACCGCGAAGATACCCAGCGCGATCGGCGGCTTCCAGTTGCGGACGACTGCCGTCTCGAGGGCGATCGGCGCGGAGAATGAAGCGGTTGTTGATGCTGTCGCGTTGCTCACTTGGTCACCACAGCCTTCTTGCCGGTGAGGGCAGCCGCCCTCGCTACGCCGGTATGACCGGGGACCGGGAGTCTGAAGATCGCCCTCACCAGTGGAGGTGCGGCGATGAAGAGCACGATCAACGACTGCACGACGAGCACGATGTCGATCGGGATTCCCTGAGCGGCCTGCATCGAGTAGCCGCCTGCCTTCAGCGCTCCGAAGAGCACGCCCGCGACGAACACACCGATCGGCCGCGATCGGCCGAGCAGCGCGACGGTGATCGCGTCGAAGCCGATTCCGGCGTCGATGCCCTGGGTGAATCCCGTCGTCACGGTGCCGAGAACCTGAGCGGTACCGGCCAGTCCGATGAGCGCGCCGGAGATGAGCATGGCGACCAGGTAGACGTTCTTCACGTTCATGCCGGCGACGCGTGCCGCGTTCGGGTTCTCACCGACAGCCTTGAACTGAAAGCCCAGGTTGGAGCGGTTGATGAGGTACCAGACGAAGATCGTCGCGAGGATCGCGAAGACGAAGCCCAGGTGGAGGTTGTACTTCGGCCCGAACAGTTCGGGGAACACGGCGGTCGGCAGGATCGCCGGGGATTTCGGATTGCTCGACCCTGGAGCCTGCAGCGCGCCGGGGGTGCGCAGCAGGAACGAGATCAGGTAGAAGCCGACATAGTTCAGCATGATCGTGACGATGACCTCGTGAGCACCGGTCCGCGCCTTGAGCAGGCCGGCGATGCCTCCCCAGAGCGCACCCGCGAGCATGCCGGCGATCACGGCGACGATCAAGTGGATGCCGAATGGCAACTCCCAGGCGAACCCGACATAGCCTGCTGCACCGGCGGCCACCAGCATCTGGCCCCGGCCACCGATGTTGAACAGTCCAGCCCTGAACGCGACGGCGACCCCGAGGCCGGCCGCGATCAGCGGGGTGGCGAAGGTCAGCGTCTCGGTGAGGGGCCGGATGCCGTCGGCGAAGGTCGGCCGACGAAAGTTGTAGATCGAGCCTTGGAACAGCGAGACGTACGCACCGGATACTGACTCCCAAATCGCCACGAAGAAGTCAGCTGGGCGAGAGAAGAAGTAGCCCAGGGAGGCATGCACATCCTCATCGGTGACCGCGATCAGCACGGCGCCGGCGACGAGCGCCAGTATGACAGCGAGGACCGAGATCATCGCGTTGCCACCGAGCAGATCACGCATGAACTGGGAGGTGCGGGTTTCCGGCTCCTGCGCCCCCGGGATCTGACCGGGCGCCAGGGCGATCTCGGGCTGACCCTTTGCGGGAATCTGCGCGTCGCTCATGCGGCCACCCCATCCGGGAGCTCGCCGGCCATCATGAGGCCGAGCACCTCTCTCGGAGTATCTCCTGGCACGATGCCGACGATCCCACCCCGGTACATCACCGCGATCCGATCGGCGAGGGCAACGACCTCGTCCAGCTCGGTCGAGACGACGATCACCGGCACTCCGGAGTCCCTGGTCTCGATGATCCTGGTGTGGACGAACTCGATGGAGCCGACGTCCAGACCTCGGGTCGGCTGAGCCGCGACGAACAGCTTCAGCTCGCGACTGAGTTCGCGCGCCAGCACAAGCTTCTGCTGGTTACCCCCGGAGAGCTGACCGGCCTTGGTACCGATACCTTGAGAGCGGATGTCGAATTCCTCGGCCTTCTTCTCGGCGAACTCGGCCAGGTAGCCGAGTTGAAGCGCTCCGAACTTGGCGAACGGTGCCCGGTCGGCACGGTCGAGCATCAGGTTCTCGGCGATGGTGAACTCCGCCACCAGGCCATCCTCGGTGCGATCTTCTGGGATGAACCCGACGCCAGCATCGAGGGTCGCCTTGACCGACAGGCCGCGGAGCGAACGCCCATTGAGGGAGATGCTGCCGGTCACCTTGGGCTGGAGCCCCAGGATCGCCTCGGTGAGCTCGGTCTGCCCATTGCCCTGAACGCCGGCGATGGCCAGGATCTCGCCCTGATGCACCTCGAAGCTGACATTGTTGACGACCAGTTGCCGGTGCGGATCGATCACCGACAGGTGCTCGACCACGAGCGCGGCAGATCCCGGATGGGCAGGGCCCTTGTCGACGGTCAGGTCGACAGCCCGTCCGACCATCAGGGACGCCAGTTCCTCATTGGTCGCAGAGGGCTTGGCCTCGCCGACGACCTTGCCGAGTCGGATGACCGTGATCCGGTCGGCGACGGCGCGCACCTCACGCAGCTTGTGGGTGATGAAGACAATGGAGGTTCCGGCTTCTTTGAGCTGACGCATGATGGCGATCAGCTCGTCGGTCTCCTGCGGGGTGAGCACGGCGGTCGGCTCATCGAATACGAGCACCTTGGCGTCGCGCGAAAGCGCCTTGATGATCTCGACCCGCTGCTGAACGCCGACCGGGAGGTCCCCGACGAGAGCGTCTGGGTCGAGGTGGAAGCCGAAGCGGGCCGAGATCTCGCGCACGCGCTCGCGCGCGCCGCCGAGGTCGAGACGGCCGCCGAAAGTGGTCTGCTCGTGCCCGAGCATCACGTTCTCAGCGACGGTGAAGACCGGGATCAGCATGAAGTGCTGGTGGACCATCCCGATGCCGGCGGCCATGGCGTCCCCGGGGCCCACGAAATGCTGGACCTCGTCATCGAGGAGGATCTCGCCCTCATCCTGCTGATACAGCCCATAGAGCACGTTCATCAGGGTGGATTTACCTGCGCCGTTTTCACCGAGCAGAGCGTGGATTTCGCCGGGCTTCACCACGAGATCGATGTGATCGTTCGCAACCAGTGACCCGAACCTCTTGGTGATCCCGCGAAGTTCTAGCTTCATGACACCCAATCTAACCGGCGGCTTCGAGAAGCCCCAAGGACCTTGGACCTACAAGAGAGTCGGGGAGACCAGCCACGCTGGTCTCCCCGACAGTTTCAGTGCTGGCGGTTAGCCGAGGTAGGACGTTACCTCGATGTCCCCACTGATGATGCTCTCCTTCAGAGCCTCTAGCTCATCGGCCAGAGTGTCGGAGATCTTGTCCTCGAACTCGTGGAACGGCGCATATCCGACACCCTCGTTCTCGAGGGTTCCGATGTATGCCTCGTTCGAGAAGTCGCCAGTGGCCGCAGCGGAAACGACCGCTGCAGTCGCGGACTTGATGCCCTTGAGCACGGAGGTCAGGATGACCGACTCGGTCTTCGGGTCAGTCTCGAACAGGTCGGCGTCGACACCCAGCAGGGCGATGTCCTTGCCGGAGTCGGTGATCGCAGCGAGGGCCGACTGGTAGATCGGCCCACCGACGGGCAGGAGTACGTCTGCACCCTGGTCGATGAAGTTCGCTGCGGTCGTCTTGGCGACGTCATTGGCCTCGAAGCCACCGGTCAGGGTGTATGCCTCGGGGTTGGCCGGGTCGTATCCGAGAACCTTGACCGACTTGCCCTTCTCCTCGTTGTAGTACGCAACGCCCTGGGCGAAGCCGTCAGAGAAGATCGAGACGGTGGGGAAGTTCATTCCACCCCAGGTCGCGACGATGCCGGTCTTGGAGTAGTCGGCAGCTGCGTAGCCGACCAGGAACGCTGCCTCAGCCGTGTCGAACAGGATCGGCTTGGTGTTCTCGAAGTCGACGGTGCCATCGAAGTCCGAGTCGGCCGCGTCATCGATCAGGGCGAACTCGATCTCGGGGTTCGCCTCCGCTGCCGCAAGAGTGGCCGCAGAAAGCGCGAAACCGACGGTGACGATCAGATCGCAGCCCTCGGAGACGAGCTGGTCGATGTTCGGGGCGTAGTCGGTCTCAGAGTCCGACTGGACGGTGATCGGCTCGATACCGAGGTCGTCGGCCGCTTCGGACAGGCCCTCGAAGCCGAGCTGGTTGAACGACTTGTCGTCGAATCCACCGGCGTCGGAGACCATGCAGGGAAGGAAGTCCGAGGCTGCGGCGTCGCCGTCGTCCTCGGGGGCTGCTGCGCAACCGGCGAGCACGAGGGCGCCGGCTCCGATGACTGCGAGACCGCTGAGTGCGCGGCCGCGTGAGGTGATTCTCAAGGTGTCCTCCAAGGTGCAGGCCGGCAGGTAGCCGTGCCCATAGTGGTGTCAGGTTACCCAAAGGTTGGTTGGTGGACCTCTTCTGATCGCACCTGAGTCGGGATGGTTACAAAGATGCGACGGTGGCGAAATGTCGTCGAAATATTCACCCGCCCCAGCGCCTACTTCGGGGCGCTGGGCGACTCGACCCTGATTGTGCCCGCGATGATCTCCTCACGCAGTCCATCGATCTCAGCGTCGAGCTCTGCACTCACCCTGGCTGCCAGGTCGTGATACTCGGCGATATCGACCCCTCCGTTCTTCAGAGTGCCCACGTAGGGATCCTTGGTGAAGCTGCCCTTCTTGCTCTCCCCGACGATCTGAACGACGGCGTTGCCTGTGTTCTTGAGTACCGAGGTGAGGATGAACGGCCGATATTCAGCAGGCAGGCTGTCGTATCCGTCCGAATCGACCCAGATCACGACGACGTTCGGGTTCACCGTGGCTGCAGTGGCCGAACCCTCACCGACCTGCCCGGCCACGGGCAGGATCACGTCTGCTCCCTGGTCGATGAATCCCTGGGTCACGGTCAGGCCCTTGTTGACGTCTTCGAAGTCGCCGGTGAATACCCCATCTTGCGCTGCCTTGTCCCAGCCGAGCGCCTTCACAGCTGTGCCGTGCACCTCGTTGTACTTCGCCACGCCATCGACGAATCCATCCATGAACAGGGTCACCGGCGGCTGGTTGCCGCCGCCGAAGGTCGCGACGATGCCGGTGCGGGAGACGCCGGCGGCGAGGTAACCCGCCAGATAGGCGGCCTGAGCGGTGTCGAACACAATGGGCTTCACGTTGGGAGCATCAACGACATCATCGACGATCGCAAAGTCGATCTCGGGGTTCGCCTCTGCCGCCTCCGCAGTCGCAGCAGTCAGTTCATATCCGACGGTGAGGACGAAGCCGCATCCGCTTGCCGCCGCTTGCTCGACGTTGGGCCCCAGGTCGGTCTCCGAGGTCGAGACCAGCACCTTGGCCTCAAGGCCGACGC
>Ga0209066_10005725_pt1 | contig 12980 bp, 5 predicted proteins | sample All_14_2_FD_187198 | JGI IMG/M metagenome (GOLD analysis project Ga0209066, IMG submission 187198) | Freshwater microbial communities in response to fracking from Pennsylvania, USA - Allegheny Zone_MetaG_DW_15 (SPAdes) (version 2) ...
GGTGCCGGGCTCGCCCGTGTAGAGCAGGCGGTTCCCCGGGCGCGCGGCGAACGCCTGCAGAGCCTCGGCCTCGCGGTCCGACAGCGCGAAGGAGTCGGGCAGCAGGCAGGCGGTGAAGCCGCGCGCGTCGAGCGCGCCCTCCTCGATTTCCGCGCTGGAGACGAACTGCGGCGACCAGCCGGCCTCGCGCAGCAGCTGCCACAGCCCGGTGCGCAGGGCCGCGTGGCGGTTATGCTGCGCCTCGTAGCTGGAGAAGCGCCGCGGCCAGGTCGCGCCGTCCGCGAACGATTCGAAGAGCCAGGCGAGCTGGATCGAGGGCTGCGAGTAGTGGACCGCCACCGGGTCGAAGAGACGCTCGGCGCGGAGGAGCCGCCGCGCGAGCGGCGCGTGCATCTCGCGCACGGCCGGGGCGAGGGCGCGGCCTTTGGCGCTGAGCCGCAGCGCGTCGCCCTCGCCCTCCAGCAGGTCTTCGCTCCACCAGAGGATCGCGCCGCAGTCCCCTTCGAGCAGCAGATGCCACAGGCGGCGCGAGACCGCCACCGGATCGCTCTCGCCGTAGGTCGCGAGCAGGGGCTTGCCGCGCATGAAGGAGCCGAAGACCGCGCGCGCCGCCGCGATGTCGTAAGGCTCCGCCCAGTCCAGCACGCGGGAGAGCTTCCACAGGTCGTAGCCGCCCCAGGCGCTGGGCATCTGGGTGCCTTCGATGCCGACGGGCGTCGCGGGGTCCGCCGCCCGCGCGGCGTCGCGCAGGTCGGCCAGCGTCTCGGCGAGCGCGTCGTCCATGAAGCTCCGGAACTCGCACCACGGCGCGAGGTGCCAGCGGCCGGGCTCGCGGCGCGCGGCCTCCGGCGTGAAGCGTGTCGCGCGCACGGCCGCCCAGTCGGGTTTCCGTCCTTGGGCGTCGGTCTGTCCCGCCATGCGGGCCTTGATCTCGTCGGTGGAAAAGGGGGTGACCGCGTCCCACGTCGGATACGCGGTGAGCCACGCCGCGTTGAGGGCGTCGAGCGACGGGTGGCGCCGCTGGAGCCAGCGCCGGAAGGCGGCGAGGCTGGCCGGCGCGAAATCGTAGTCGAAGGGGTTGGCGGAGACCGTGACGGAGAGCTCGTCGCGGAGGTCGTAGAGGCGCGGCGCGAAGGGGGCGTGGCGGGCCGCGGTCTGGCGCACGGAATCTCGGGCCGCGGCGCGCCAGGCCGGATCGGAGAGGCTGTAGTCGCGGACAAAGGCCGCCGGGCTGCGGTCCTTGGCCCACTCCGTGACAAACCGGTTCCAGTCGGTGACCGAGGAACGGAACTTGAGGCAGAGGCCGGGGCTGACGATGTTCTCGACGTAGTAGTCGAAGCCCGCGGCAAGCCAGGGAGCGGGATCGCCGCCGGGCGCGGTCATGAGGGTGGTGACGCCGAGTTCGCGGCAGGCGGCCGCGAGGGCGTTGGTGTGATCCCGGTTGCGTTCGACGCGCTCGCCGCACCAAAGGATCACGCGGTAGGTGTCGCCCCAGGCGCGCGGGGCCGGAGACCCCGCGGCGCAGACGGAAGCGAGGGCGGTCACCATGAGGAAGATCCGGGCACGTTGCATCGACGCTCTCCTTGGCGACCAGTGTAGAGCCGGGCCGATGGCCGCACAAGCGGAATGTGAAGAGGGCCGAGTCCCGGTTTGTTGCCGGTGCTGAGATTTGGTAAAGTCGACCCAACGTGGTGCGGCGATGCCCTCGGCAAATCGCCCGAACTGGAAAAGAAGGATACCCCATGAAGCCAGCTCTGTTCCTGCGGGGGGCCCTGAGGCTGGCGCCCCTCGTCCTTGCGTGTGCCTGCGCCGCGGACGGGGAGCCGGAGCGGTTGCGGGCCTTGATGCCGCGCGCGGAGGACTATGCCCTCATGTGGTGGGCCGAGGGCTTCCCGGCGCACACGCCCGAAGCGCCTTGGCGGCGGGTGATTCAGACCGGCACGTACGCGCTGGCGCTGGACACGCAGACGCTGACCCTCCCGCATTTCGGCGGTGTGCGGGACGGCGTGGGCTACGCCGAATGCGCGCGAAGCGACAACCGCGCGTGGCAGCGGCTGCCGCCGGCGGACCTCTCGCTGTCGATCACGGTGGACCGCAAGACCTATCGCTGCGCGGCCGGCGGCGCGTGGACGCCGGCCACGGGCCCGCGGCTGATCGAGTCGGGGCGCTTCGTGCAGCGCGCGGACGTGACGGATCTTGCGTTCACTTCTGATGACGGCGCGCGCTTGAACGCCGAGGCGCGTTTCGAGACCGTGGCTTGGCCGGACCGGCTCGGGCTGATCCTGGCGGCGCGTCCCGGGCTTCAGCCGCTTCAGGCGGGCGAGGCCTGCTTCGGCCGGCTCGGCGGCGGCTTCGGCCTGACGGGGTCCAATCATCTGGAGTTCGCGCACGCGCCCGAGCTGGATCCCGAGCGCTTCACGCTCGAGCTGTGGGCGTATGTTCCCGTCGCGTATCAGGCCTCGCCGCGGACGTATCCTTGGCTGGTCTGCAAAAATCACCATGAGCAGGCCGAGGGAAACTACGGCATCGTGATCGTCGGCGGGCGGCCGCAGGCGCGCCTGAATGTCGGCGGCGGACGCGGCAACGCGTTTTCGGTTGAGGCCCGGCCCGGCCTGCTGAAAGTCGGAGCCTGGAACCATTTTGCCCTGAGCTACGACGGCGACACCCTGCGCTTCTACGTCAACGGCGGCAAGGCCGGCGAACAGAAGATCGGCCGCAAGCGGGTGCCGGGCAGCGGCGGGCTCGCGTTCGGGCGCCGGCAGGACAACTGCGGTGACGGCTATCATTTCCGGGGCGCGGTCGACGAGATCCGGCTCTATGACCGGGCGCTGACCGATGCCGAGGTGCGGGCCCGCTGTGACAAGCCCGAGTCGGCAGCCCCGATTCCCGCGCCGGTGCGCGCATGGGGCTTCCGCGCGGACGGGCAGGCCTCGTTGACGCAGCCCCGGGAGTCGTGGAAAGAGGGCGCGATGGAGATCGCCCTGAAAACCCGCGGTGGCGCGGCCCTGCAGCGCGTCGAGCGCCGGGGCTTGCCCGACGACGCGTGGCAGGAGGTGGCCGTCGCGTTGGGGGCCGGCGAGATCCGCTCTCACACGGCGCGCGGCGTGAGCGCTTCGCTGCGGCGACTGTTTGCCGGCCAGGCCGAGGCGCTGACGCCGGTCAGCGTGCAGGCGAGGGCCTTGACGAACGGCTGGGCCTGCCCCGTGGCCTTCGACGCCGCCCGCGGCTGGCATCGGATCGATCTCGACGGCGTCAAGCCCGTGATCCCGGCTGGCGCGCGGTGGGGCAAGAACGACACGCTGGAGCGCGTGCGGCTGACGCTCGCGAATCCCGACGGCCGCGGGCAACCCGTGCGGCTTCTGTTTGAAAAGCGCGCCGGCCTGTCCATCACCGGCGTTTCGGCCGTTCTGCGCGACAGCGCGGGCAATCCGACCGGCATTCCCGTGCAGCTGAGCAAGAACTGGCATGGCCGTGCCGAAGGGGGCGATTATGCGGGACAGTGGTTTCACGGCTTCGCGCTGGTGCGTCTTCCGCCGCGCTCGGCCGTCGAACTGGAGCTGACGCTGGCCTGCGGACACTGGGGCGGGGTGGCCGCCGCGTCGCACGCGCAGCTCTGCCTGATCGGCTGGGGCAGCAACCAGCTCTGGGACCAGAGCGCGCTCGGGTCGTGGGGCGAGAGCATTTGCTATGAGCCGGATCAGGCGCAGGCGCAGGCAGCCGTGCTGGACGTGCGCCCGGTCATGGTCCGGTCGATGAGCGACAATGCGCCATGGAGCTGGACCCACAATGTCGGCGGCGGGGATTTCTTCAGGCTGTTCGACGCGGCCGGCAAGCGGATCTATCCGTCCCGGATGAGAACCGCCTATGCGCGGCAAGGGCCGTGCCTGACGGAGGTCACGTATGCGGGCCGCCTCGGCGAGGGGATCGAGCACGCCGCAACCGTGAGCCTCGGCCGCACCGACGATCTGGTGCGCGGGGTCTACCGGCTGCGGCTCGACGTGCGAGAAGCCGTGGCGTTCAGCCGCTTCGTGATCTTTCAGATCGGCGCGGACACGTACAGCTATACGGGCGAGCGCAAGATGGCGCTCGGCAACGAGACGGGGCTGCTGAAAGAGTGGGACACCCAGTGGGGCGGCGACGGCTACCGCACGCGGCCCATGGAATGTGCGGGCCGGATACCCTGGGTCTCGCTGCACGAGGCGGTCCCGCGGTTGAAGCCCGGCGAGCCGGGCGCATGGGCGAACCGCGGCATCGTCATCCGCTCCTGGCGCGCGCGCCTCGGCGGCCAAGAGGCGGGCCCGTGGATGGCCGAATACGGAACCCAGGCGCGGGGCCAAGCGAGCTCCACGGCGGACATCGTGACGCCGCCCGGCGTCACGCGGCTCGAGCCCGGCGATTTTGTGGAAGCCACCTTCGAGCATCTGATCGTGCCGCAGGCCGCGGACGACTATTACGGGCCCAACGACGCGTTGAGACAAGCGCTGAAGAAAGACGGCAACACGTGGCGCATGATCAGGCGTGAAGCGGTCGGCAACGAGCGGCAGGTCGTCGTGACCCAAGGGCGCCTCGTGCGCCTGTCGCCCGCCGTGTGTCTGGAGGCCCGCGATGACGCGGCGGAATTCACGCTGTCAGGAGGGCTTGGCTATGTGCCGATCACCGTTGAGGGACTGTCTTGTCCGGACGGGCACACCCTTTGGGTCGACGGCGTGCCGGTGGACCAAAGCGTTCACGGCTGCGATTATTGGCAGACGGATGATGATCCCGCTTCCCGGCGCTGGAGCCGCACCTATACCCTTCCGCTGGCCGAGGGTCAAGCGCACCGCATCCGCCTCGCGCCTTCGCCTCTTCCGGCCTTGCCCGTGCCCTGTGTCGGGGGCATGAAATAGGCGACGGCGCGCCCCCGGATTCGGTTGCGTCAGGCGCATCCTGTTTGTCCGGCGTCGGGCGACGTGTTATACTCGCCTCATCAAACGGGTTGGCCGTGCGGGGCCATCCGCAAAAAATATGCGGAAGAGGGTCGGGACGAATGAAACTGGCTTTGTGTGTGAGTCTGTGGGCGGTCGGGGTGTGGGCCGCAGCGGGGGCAGCCGAGACTCGGCTGTTTGTCCCGCGCGTGTTCAGTCATGGCGCGGTGCTGCAGCGCTCGGAGCGCGTTCCGGTCTGGGGCACGGCGCCGGCGGGGGCGCCGGTGGCGGTCGCGTTTGCGGGCGAGAGGGCCGAAACCGTCGCGGGGCCCGACGGCCGCTGGAAGGTCCGCCTGAACCTGTCGGCGGTGGCCAAAGGGCCGTTCGAGCTGGAGGTCCGGAGCGGGGCTGAGCGGTGCGCGTTCACCAATCTGCTCGTCGGTCAGGTGTGGGTGTGCTCCGGGCAGTCCAACATGCGCTTCAGCCTGTCGCGCTCCACGGGCGGGCCCGCGGAAGCGGCCGCCGCGAAGGACCCTGAGCTGCGGCTGCTGAACGTGGGGCTCCAGGCCTCCGACAAGCCGGCGGCCGACATCCGGGAGCGGTGGACGCTCTGCACGCCGGAGAGCGCGGGCGCCTTTTCGGCCGTCGGCTATCACGTGGGACGCGAGCTGCGCGCGAGCCTCAAAGAGCCGGTCGGACTCATCTGCGCCGCATGGGCGGGGAGCTGCATCGAGGCGTGGCTGCCGCGCGAGACGCTGGAGGCGGACGAAGATTTCATTCCGATCCTGAAGCGGTGGGACAAGAAAGTCGCGGACTTTCCGGCGCAGCTGGCGGCCTTCGAGACGAACAAGGTGGCGCTGATGGAGGCGTGGACGGCGGCCTGCGCGAAGGCGCGGCAAGAGGGGCGTCCGGAGCCGCTCAAGCCCGGGCCGGGCGCCGGGTACGCCGGCTCGCTGGACACGCCGGCCGGCATGTACAACGGATCGATTCTGCCCCTCGCGCCCTATGCCCTGCGCGGCGTCGTCTGGTATCAGGGCGAGCAGAACACCGGGCGCGGCTACCAGTACCGCAAGCTCTTGCCGGCCCTGATCCGCGACTGGCGCAAGCTGTGGGAGCGAGGCGATTTCCCGTTCGTCGTGATCCAGCTCCCCAACTTCGGGAACGTCCAGGAGAAGCCGCGCTTCAGCCTCTGGGCCGACACGCGCGAGGCGCAGGCGCTGACGGCCGCGTCGGTGACCAACACCTATCTGGCGGTCAGCATCGACCTCGGCGAGGACGCCGACGTTCATCCCAAGGAGAAGCGGACGCTGGGCCTGCGGGTGGCGCGCATCATCGAGCGCGAGGTCTATGGGCTCGCCGGTCCGGGCGAGGTCTATGGCCCCACGTACGCGCGGAGTTGCGTGGAACAGGGATCGGTCCGGATCTTCTTCGACCACGCGGCCGGGCTGAGCGCGGCCGACGGGAAGGCGCTGCGGGAGTTCGCCATCGCGGGCGCGGACAAGCAGTTCGTCTGGGCGGAGGCGGTTGTCGAGGGCGAGACGGTGCGGGTGCGCTCGCCTCGCGTCCCTGAGCCTGTGGCGGTCCGCTACAACTGGGCGGACGCGCCGCACGGGAATCTGGTGAACGCCGCACGGCTGCCGGCCGCGCCTTTCCGGACCGATGATTTCAAACCGCCGACCTTCAGCAACCGGTGAACCTGTCCGAATCAAGGGTGAGGAAGATGACCATGAGATACGTGCCCGACGGCGTTGCCGTCCTGTTGTTGGCGCCGTTGGCCGCCTTGCACGCGGCAGACCTCGAGCTGGTCGAAACCAACCAGCTGCCCGAGTGCCACAGCATCGGCTGGGTGAAGGCCAACACCCAGGTCAAGGACCAGAAGGGGTGGAACGGGGTCCTCGACGAGGCGAAATGGGGCACGCCGTCTCCGGCCCAGGCGGTCTCGAGGAATTGGGACTGGACACTCGACGAGGAGCAGTGGCGGCAGGCGGTCGCGCAAAAAGGCGAAGGCAAGAAGGAGGAGACGGTCTTTCACCTCTGGGTGCCGGAGGGGCTCGAGGCGGTGCGGGGCGTCGCCGTCCTGTCCGGCCACGGCAGCGGCGAGGCGCTGTACCGGCATCCGGAGATGCGGAAGCTCGCGCGCGAGCTGCACCTCGCGCTCTTCAAGTTCGTCGGCAACCCCATGCAGCGGGGCTTCTGGCCGCGGAGCCTGCTCTACGGTCGGCTGAATGACCTGGCGCGGAAAGCGCGGCATCCCGAAATGGAGCACGCGCCGCTCTTCCTCTACGGGCACTCGAACGGCACCGGCTTTTCCGCGATCTTTCCCGCAACGGAGGGCGGGCGCGTGTGGGCGTGGGTCTCGATGCGGCCCGGCATCACGTTCCAAGTCTATCAGCCGGGCGGAGCGCAGGTTCCCGGCCTAGTCATTTTCGGCGAGGACGACCCGTTCTTCGCGCGGCCCTCCAAAGAGGAGAACCTGGCGGTGGTGCCGCTGATGCGGAGCCGGCACGGGGCGCTCTGGAACTGCGCGGTGGAGCCCAAGACGGGGCACGGGCCCGGCGAGAAGACGTGGCCGCTGGTGTTCTCGTTCCTGCGCCACAGCTTTGCCGCCCGCGTGCCGGCGGAGGCCGACCCGCGACAAGGCCCGGTGAGGCTCGTGCCGCTCAGTCCGGCGGACGGGGTTCTGGGCGAGAACTGGAATCCGGCCCAGGGCGGCTACCAGCAGCTGGCGGTCGCGCCGTACGCGAGCTTCGCGGGGGACAAGGCGAGAGCCTCGTGGCTGGTCAACGCCGCGTACGCCGCAGACTGGCAGCAGTTCCAGCGCGAGGGGGTTGTGAAGCCGCGCTGAAACGGTTCATCAAGAGGGGAGGAAGCGATGCGAAAGCGCGTGGCATGGGTGCTGTGCCTGGCCCTGTGCGGAGAGGGCTGGGGCCAGGTTCCAGAGCCGTCGCGGGCCGACCGCACGGCGCTCCGCTGGCCCATCCTGTTCTGCAAGCGGTTCAACTATCAAGGACTGCACATCTACGACACGTTCTACCAATGGCGGCCGGGCGGGGGCCTCTACGTGTTGGAGAATCCCGGCGATCCGCCGGAGCGGCACCGCGTGCGAGCGGTGATCGACGCCCGGACGCCGGCGACGCTGGACGAAGGCATCTACTTCGACCCGTCGCTGTCGTATGATGCCAAGCGGCTGCTGTTCTGCTTCAAGGGCTCCGAACAAGGCAACTCGGCGATCTATGAGATCGGCGTGGACGGGACAGGGCTGCGGCAGGTCACGAATCTCGATGCGAACGGCCATCCTTACAAAGGCAAAGGAGGCGGTCACCACGACGTGAAGCCGTGCTACCTGCCGGACGGCCGCATCGTCTTCACCTCGACGCGTTACAGCGGGCTTGTGCCGTGCGCCAACAACGGCGTGGCGATCCTGCATGTGATGAACGCCGACGGCAGCGACCTCCATACGATCTCCGTGAACAACGTCACCGAGTTCGATCCGTGCGTGCTGCCGGACGGGCGCATCCTCTTCGGCCGCTGGGAGTATGTGGACCGCAACGCGCTGGTCATTCAAAGCCTGTGGACGGTGCTCCCCGACGGCCGCAACGAGACCGCGCTCTACGCGAACAACAGGGTCTTCCCCGAGGCCGTGCTGCAGGCCAAGCCGGTTCCCGGAAACGACGCGCTGGTGGTCGCCGCCTTCACGCCGCACAACGCGCCGCCGCGCGGCACGATCGCGATGATCGACACGCGCGTCGGCAAGAACGATCCGGCCGCGATATTCAACTTCGAGTCCCCCGGCAGGCCGACGTCGGACCGCGGCGAGTCGTGCGATCCGTGGCCGCTCAGCGAGGCGGTCGTGCTTTACAGCGGCGTGCCGCAGGAGCAAGACGCGCCCGCCCTTCCTTTGGAGACGCCCGGCTTCCGCAAGCGCAGCAGCCCCACACTCAACGCGCTGATGCTGATCGACCGGTCTGGCGGCCGCACGGTGGTGCATGGCGACCCGGCGATCGACCTGCACAACCCGATTCCGCTGGCGCCGCGTCCGCTGCCGCGCGCCAACGTCGACATGTCCGACCGCACGCAGCGGACGGGGCGCTTTTTCGTGAACGACGTCTACGTCTCGATGCCGGAGGTCCGGCGCGGCGCGGTGAAGTGGCTGCGCGTGCTGGAGGAGACCTCGCGCGTGAGCGAGAGCCCGGGCGGCACGTGGATGAACCAGACCTTTTCCATTTCGGCGGCGCTGGCGTGGAGCGCGAAAATCTATCACGGGATCGTGCCCGTCGAGCCGGACGGCTCGGTTTACTTCGAGGCGCCCTCCGGCCGGGCGCTCTACTTCCAGCTGCTCGATCAGGACTACCGGCTGGTGCGCGGCATGCGGACGTTCATCCAGGCGGTGCCGGGCGTCACGCGCAGCTGCGCGGGCTGCCACGAGTACAATCCCAAGGCGACGGGCAACCCGAGGCTCGTGGGGCGCACGCCGCACGTGCCGCGCGAAGAGTCGTGGGGCGGCGGCTACCTCGACTACACGGCGCGGGTGCAGCCGATCCTCGACGCCAAGTGCGTGAGCTGTCACGGCGGCGCGAAAGGGATCGCGGCCGGGCTGGACCTGTCGCGCGGCTGGACCGAGTTCTTCAATATCTCATACGAGCATCTGACCGCGAGGCGCGAGCGCATGTACACGGCCGACCTGATCGGCGGCATCTGCGCGATGAACGGCACGGCCTTCTGGTCCTGCAAGGTGTTTGACGCCTACTCGCACGGCAGCGGCCATGCGCCGCTGGCGGAGATCCTGCTGAAAGAGCCGCACCGGGGCCGGCTCACGCAGAGGGAGCGCGAGCAGATCTTCGCCTGGATGGACTCGAACGGCGTCTATTTCGGCACGTGGGATTACACGCGGGCCGGGCCGCGCGCGACGCCGTTCCTCGATGCGGTGACCCGCGTCAAGGCGGCGATGAAGGAGGCGGGCTGCGCGCGGTGCCACGCGGACGCGAAGGGCGAGATCAAGCGGTTCGACCAGTGGATCAACCTCGACACGCCGGAGCTGAGCCGGGTGCTGCGCGCGCCGCTGCCCGCCTCTGACGCTGTGGAGGGGGGGTACGGGCTGGCGCTCTGCCGCGAGCGGCCGGTGGACCAGAGCTTCAGCCGCAAGGGGCTGATCTACGGCTTCGGCTATGCGCACGCCGTCAAAGAGCTCGACTCGTTCCCGACGCAGGCCTGGCCTAAAGCCTGGCCGCCGGAGGGCAAGCCCGTGACGACCTTCGCGTCGCCTGCCGATCCGCACTACCGCAAGATGCTGGGGCTCATCCGCGACGCCCGCGCGGCGCAGCTCGCGGCGCCGCGCGTGGACATGCCGGGGGCCGGTGCGGTCGGAGAAGGCGTGATCGAGGGCCGGTCGCGGCAGATTCTGCCGCAGCCTTTGCCAGAGCCTTTGCCGGCGGTCGCGGCGACCCGCGACGGGAACGGTTTGGTCCGCTTGTCGTGGGAGTCGTCGGCGCGGATGATCGGCTTGATCGCGGAGGTCCACCGCGGGGGGAGCGCGTCTTTTGCGACGGGCGAGGCGACGCGGATCGGGCGGACGGAGCGCTCCGTGTTCTGCGACACGAATCCGCCGCCCGCTACGGCGCACTATGCGGTCGTGTTCGTTTCTGATCCGGCCGAAACGTGCGGCACGTGCAAGAGCGGCGCGGTGCTGGGCGCCCAGCACGATGCGGGCCAGGCGGGCGTGCGGGCGCTGCGCGGGGAGCGCTGTCCGCTCTCGAGTTTCGAGCCGCTGCGCAGCGCGCCGGCGCGGGCTTCGGCCGCAACAAACTAGAGGCGGAGCGCGCCGGCGATCGCGTCGGCGGCGCGGCCCGAGGCGTTGCCGGTGCCGAGCAGGGCGTTGGTCGCGTCGAGGTCGGCGAGGGTCCGGGCGCGCGCCGCGGGGTCCGACAGATACAGGTGGAGCCGGTCGGCGAGGCGCTCCGGCGTGAAGGCGTCCTGCAGGAGCTCGGGCATGACTTCGCGGCCCGCGATGATGTTGGCGAGGCCCAGGTGCTTGACGCCTTTGACCAGCAGCCGCGCGATCAGGTAGGTGACGCGGCTGGCGGTGTAGACCAGGACCGTGGGGCAGCGCATGAGGCAGGCTTCGAGCGTGGCGGTGCCGGAGGCGACGGCGGCGGCGTGGGCCTGCAGCATGACCTGCCGCGCCTGGCCGTCCACGAAGGCGAGCCGGGCCGGCTTGTCGGCGGCCGCGGCGGCGACCGACTCGCCGAGCGCGCGCATCTTCGGCGTCGGCGCGGGAATGATGAACGAGCAGTCGCCGCCGAGGCGCTGCTCGAGGCGGGCGGCGGCGGCGAGCAGGCGCGGCAGGATGCGCGTGATCTCGCTCGTGCGGCTGCCGGGCAGCAGCGCGATGCGGTGCGTGCCCTGCCACGGCAGCGCCGCGGGCGGCTCCGCGCGCGTCTCGGCGGCGCGGTCCACCAGCGGGTGGCCGGTGAACTGCGGCTTGAGCGGGGTGTCCCGGAAAAGCTCCGGCTCGAAGGGGAAGATGCAGAGCAGCTGGTCCAGGAAACGCGCGATCTTGGGGATGCGGCTGCGGTGCCACGCCCACACCTGCGGGCAGATGTAGTGGACGGTCCTGAGGCCGTGGTCGTGGGCGAAGCGGGCCAGCCGCAGGTTCATGCCCGGATAGTCCACGGTCAGCACGAGGTCCGGACGCCAGTCGAGGATCACGCGCTTCATGTGGCGGATCATGCCGAGCAGGAAGCGCAGGTTCATGAGGACCGGCGTGATGCCGATGATCGCGATGCGGTCGGTGTGGTAGAGCAACTCGGCGCCTTCCGCCAGCATCGCGTCGCCGCCGAAGCCGCGGAACTGCACGGGGCGGCCGAGGCGCTCGCGCAGCGCGCGCATCAGCGCGGCGGCGTGCATGTCGCCGCTGACTTCGCCGGCGCAGATCAGGACGCGGAGGGGGGTGTTCGGATCGGGCATGACGGCTCTTGGGCGGTAGGGGCGCAGGGGCGCGGCGGGGAGTCCGCTGTCGAGGCCCACGAGGGTGATGTTCATCCGGTCGGCGGCGGCGACGACCTTGGCGCGCTCGAGCAGGACCAGGCGCCCGGCCTGATAGGCCAGCGCGGAGACGCCCGCTTTGCGCAGGACCGAGAGGGTCTGCTCGCCGATGACCGGGATGTCGAAGCGCATGTCGTGGCCCTCTTTGGCGACCTTGACCACCACGGCGCCGGGGCCGCCCAGCTTGCCGCCGCGGCGGATGGCCTGGTTGGTGCCCTCGAACGCCTCGACGGCGAGGATCATGCCGTCCTTAACGAGCAGGGTCTGTCCGATGTCCAGTCCGCAGATGTCGCGGGCGACCCGGTGGCCGAAGTCGATGTCGCGCCGCTCGCGCTCGTCCGGCGCGCGCCGCGTGAGGACCCCCGCGCCGGGGATGTAGTCGTCCATATAGCAGGAGGCGGGCAGCACGCGGATGCCGAGCCGCTCCATCTCGACGGCGATCTTGCCGAAGATCGTGTGGGCGTTCTTGACCGGCAGCTCTTTGAGCCACGCGCGGGCCTGGGCGTCGAAGCGCGTGCGGAAGAGGGCGAGGGGCGTGATGCCGCCGGCCATGATGCCGTGCGAGAAGCCCTGCTTGGCGGCCCAGTCGAAGATGGAGCCCACCTCGCCGACGCCGAACCAGACGGCCTCGTCGCCCAGCGCCGCGGTCGCGCGGGACGTGGAGCCGCGCAGGCCGAGCACGGTGATGCGCCGCACGCCGGCTTTACGCGCGCCGGCCGCGACGCACGCGGGATAGGTGCCGCCGCCGGCGACGATCAGAAGGTGGTGGATGGGCTCTTGTGACATCACGTGCGTCCGATTATAGCGGAAGACGAAACTGGGCGGCAAGGCGCAATCGGCCGCAGGGGAAGAGATGGAAGAGGAATCAGGAATTAGGAATCAGGAATTGGGGATTGAGGAATTGAGGATGTTTTGGTTCACCGTGAACTGGACAAGCGCCCTGTGTTGTTAAGAGACTCGGGGCACATCCCCAGCCTCAGATTGCTTTGAATGTAACACTCAGGCCACGGACTGTCGAGCCAGAGCCCGGCGTTT
>Ga0209066_10005726_pt1 | contig 12980 bp, 11 predicted proteins | sample All_14_2_FD_187198 | JGI IMG/M metagenome (GOLD analysis project Ga0209066, IMG submission 187198) | Freshwater microbial communities in response to fracking from Pennsylvania, USA - Allegheny Zone_MetaG_DW_15 (SPAdes) (version 2) ...
CCTGGTTTAATGCCTGTTTTAGCCACTTGGATCCCAGCGCCAAAATTATCTGGATGGCACAGGATGGCGACTTGATCAAAGCGGGACAAACCTTGTGTGAGATCGACGCCAATACCCGCGCTTTGCTGACCGCAGAGCGTGCTGCGTTGAACTTTGTCCAGCTGCTCTCAGCCACAGCCACTACCACGCGAGCGTATGTGGATGCGGTACGTGGCACTAAGACACACATTGTTGATACTCGAAAAACGTTGCCGGGTTTACGTCTGGCACAAAAATACGCCGTGACCTGTGGCGGCGGGAAAAATCATCGCTTGGGTTTATATGACGGATTGCTGATCAAGGAAAACCATATCATCGCCGCAGGCGGTGTGGTGCCTGCATTAGAGCGGGCAAGGGCGATTGTTCATGGGATACAGAATGGCGTTTTTATTCAGATTGAAGTGGAAACCTTAACTCAATTAACGGATGCGCTGGATGCTGGCGCGACGATGATCCTTTTGGATAACATGAGCCTTGATGAAATGCGCGCGGCGGTTAGTTTGACCGCAGGCCGCGCAGTGCTGGAAGCCTCCGGCGGTGTAAACCTTAAAACCGTGCGCAGCATTGCCCAAACCGGCGTTGATCGTATCTCGATTGGCAGCTTGACCAAAGACGTGAATGCAATTGATCTGTCTTTACGGCACAGCGAAGCATGATTCTGCTAGAATCCGCGCCCTGCTAGGCCACGTTACTGTAGCCAACATCAGCCAAGACAGCGGAGAGGTGGATGAGCGGTTTAAGTCGCACGCCTGGAAAGCGTGTTTAGGTGTAAGCCTAACGCGGGTTCGAATCCCGCCCTCTCCGCCAATGAAATAAATAAAACCCGCAAAGCCATAAACGATGCGGGTTTTTATTTTTCATTTGAGTTTCTTAAAGTTCGTGAATCAGCGTTGCATGTTGCTTTTGAAATCGCAAAATTTTTAAAGGATGCAGGGCATGATGGGATCACTGGCTAAATACATTCCAGATATTTTTAGAAACAACTTTAACGGCGCTGTTAACGAGTACAAGCCGGCAATTAGTGCCTTAGCTTATTTTTTCCTTTTTCTTTTCTGTTTTCGATACGGTCAAGCGATACTGGCCGGGGGGGATAGCTGGAAGACGGGCGATTGGTTAATAAATTACGAAGGTGGTTTTGTCCGCAGGGGGTTGATTGGCCAGGTTCTTTACGAATTATCAGGCCTTGGATTTAATCTTCTGTGGTCGGCATTTTTTCTGCAGTCGGCAATATATATTCTGATCGCGCATTACACCCTAAAACTTTTCTTCGCAACCGAGCGTAGAACTGCATGGCTTTTGTTCCTGTTTTCGCCTGCATTTATTTTCTTGTTTCCCCTGTATGGAATTGAGGGCGGATTTAGAAAAGAGATCATAGTATTTTTGTCTTTTTGTTTGCTTGCGTACGGGCTATGGGATAACAAGGTAAGCCACAAGCATGTAATCGCATCCCTACTCGTCTATTGCGTTGCTGTTTTTTCCCACGAGTTGGCTGCCCCGTGTATGATTTTTATAGTTTATTTGCTAACTCAAGCGAAAAAAAAATCATCCAACCATACTGCCATTAATGCATATATTCTTTTTTATGTTCTGGTGGGTGTAACGGGCGGGCTTCTTGCGCTGGTTAAGCATGGCAACCTTGAGGTGCAAAATAAAATTTGCAATTCGCTGCTCATTGCAGGTGTAAAAGGTGACATTTGCGGTGGGGCGATAGCGTGGCTACAGTACGACACTCACTATGGCATAAGGCAGGTGAATCGTCTCTTTAAAACAAGTATCAGCATCTATCCGTTTTTGTTTGCCATGGCACTCCTCCCTTTTCTATTAACGGACTGGTGCAAGAAAAGAGTTTTCATCCTTGTCCTCGGATTTGCCGCTTTGCTACCTCTTTATATTGTTGCACTAGATTGGGGTAGGTGGATCCATATTTATATTTTCATGGTATCCATTATCCTGCTCCTTGAGTCTGCTAATACTTTAGTTACTATCCGCCGGGTTAGTCTGCTCGGCGTATTTTTGTATGCATGCATTTGGAGTATTCCACACGTTAATGCACTAAGGCCAGGTTTTGGCATGTTTGAATTTTCTTATAAAGTTTTGACGCAGATTATCCTTTAGATTAAAGGCGATTTCCATGTCAAAGCTGAGTAGCAAGTTGAACAAGTACATCGGTGTTTCCTTTCTAAGTTGCCTGAGGCCGCTTTTTAGATAGGCACCACTGCTGGCATGGTGAGGTCAGATGTCGGTTTCGGTTAATCAATGGCAAGGCTAGCGCCTGTATATAGAGGAAAATTTTTTGGTTATATATCCACTTGTGGTAGACCTAGACGGCACGCTGGTCCATACGGATATGCTGCATGAGTCTGCATTGAGGGTTCTTCGGGATAGCCCGATGGACACGTTCCGTATTCCGTTTTGGTTATCCAAAGGGAAGGCTGTACTGAAGCAGCACTTGGCCTCCCGCACCGAGTTTGATCCGACGTCGCTTCCCTATAACGGCGAACTATTGGATTGGTTAAGGCAACAAAAAAGTGCGGGTCGAAAACTTGTTTTATGTACCGCCTCAGATAGATCAATCGCCCTATCCATTGCGGGTCACCTGGATATCTTCGATGAGGTCATTGCTAGCGATGGCTTAATTAATCTTGCCGGTAAACATAAGGCAGAGGCACTTGAACAACGTTTTGGCCGCTCTGGTTTCGATTACGCAGGTAATTCAATCGCTGACTTGGCCGTTTGGGAATACGCGCGTCGTGCTGTCATTGTTAACGCTTCAAATGGTTTAGCCAAAAAAGCGGGAGAAGTCTGTCAAGTCGAACAGGTTTTCCCCCCAAGGGCACGTGGTTTTTCAGCATGGCGCCGTGTTCTTCGAGTGCATCAATGGCTCAAGAACCTGCTACTGTTTGTCCCGATCTTTGCAGCACATCAACTGACCAACACAGGCTCTTGGGTATCACTGACATTCGCATTTTTCTCTTTCAGCTTGTGCGCTTCCGCTGTATATATCGCAAACGACCTTCTGGATCTTGAAAGTGATCGCCAGCATCCCCGCAAGCAGAACCGCCCATTTGCCTCTGGTCAGGTGCCCGCTTGGATGGGGGTTGCGCTGGCACCCGTGTTACTTATCACTAGTTTGGGGCTGGGTTCGTATGTTGGCGGGGGATTCCTGTCGTGGTTGGTACTCTATTTTGTTCTTACCTGCGCGTATTCCCTAAGTCTGAAACGTTTAATGCTAGTGGATTGTCTCATCCTGGCGATTCTTTATACCTTCCGCATCATCGCTGGCGCTATGGCGGTTGGCCATGGCCTTTCATTTTGGTTATTGGCATTTTCTGTTTTTCTTTTCTTGTCATTGGCTTTTATCAAGCGCTATGCAGAGTTGGGCGTTCAGCTTCTCAGTGGCAAAGAAAAAGTTCATGGCCGGGGCTACCACACAGCCGATGCGCCCTTGATCCAAACGATGGGAATCGCTTCTGGCTACGCGTCTGTGCTGGTTTTGGCGCTTTACCTCAACAGTGAGGCGGTAGTGACACTTTACCGAGTTCCCGAGTTCGTCTGGGCAGCGGTACCTATAATGCTCTTCTGGATAAGCTGGATGTGGATGCAAGCGCATCGCGGAAAAATGCATGATGATCCATTGGTTTTTGCGGTCAAGGACAAGACCAGTTTGCTAGCTGGTATGGTTTTCGCCGGCGTGGTGGCCATGGGTACAGTAGGTTGGCCATGGTAGCTGTTTCCTCGTGGGGAAGGCTTTGGCAATGGGAGCATGATGTCAAGTTCCTGACAGATCGCCGCCAAGTCGCCTCAGTGATTCGCACGAGCAATCCTGGGGTCGCCCATGGGATGGGACGAAGCTACGGCGATGTATGTCTCAACCCGGAGGGTGCTTTGTGGAATACAACGGGGCTGGATCGATTTATCAGTCTGGATGAAAAAACCGGTCGTCTCGTGTGCGAGGCTGGCGTGCTGTTACGTGATATCCAAAGGTTGGTGATCCCGAAAGGGTGGATTTTGCCCGTTACGCCCGGCACCCAACTGGTTACTGTGGGTGGCGCCATCGCCAATGACGTCCATGGCAAGAACCATCATGTGCTTGGCACGTTTGGCGATCACCTTCAGCACATGACGCTTCTGCGGACAGATGGTGAAGTCATCGAATGCGGTCCTCAGCTTCGGCGTGACTGGTTTTCTGCCACAGTAGGCGGTTTAGGGCTGACGGGATTTATTCTCACCGCAGAGATACAGCTACGTCGTGTTTCTGGTCCATGGGTAGACACCGAGACAATCCCTCATGAGAATCTTGCGGAGTTTTTCAGGTTGGCGGACGATTCAGAAGCTGATTGGGAGCACACAGTTTCCTGGATCGACTGCATCTCGGGTGGTGGGGGCCGTGGCATATTCATGCGGGGTAATCCCAGTTTTGCGCATAATGAACCCAAGCTAACCAAGCGCGGTGTATCCATTCCACTTGTTCCTCCCGTATCACTCGTGAATCGTCTGACGCTACGTCCATTCAACACAGCTTATTACAACCTCAAAAAATGGCAGGCTGGCCGGGGGGTTGTTCACTATGAGCCATTTTTTTATCCGCTCGATAATCTTCTCGAATGGAATCGTATTTATGGGCCAAGGGGTTTTTATCAGTATCAGAGTGTGGTGCCACGTGCTGATGGTAAAGAAGTCGTCCAGGCGATGTTGCACGAAATCTCTAGTGCAGGTCGGGGATCGTTTCTTGCGGTTCTGAAAACCTTTGGAAACAGGGAGTCCGTTGGCATGATGAGCTTCCCGTGCCCAGGTGTTACCTTGGCGCTGGATTTTCCTAACAAGGGAACCAGAACTGAAAAGTTATTCGCGCGGCTGGATGCGATTGTTCAGGAGGCGGGTGGCCGCATTTATCTTGCGAAAGATGCGCGTATGCCGCGAAGTCTATTTGGATCAGGCTATCCAAAACTCGAAAATTTTTTACCGTATCGTGACCCGGGAATTTCTTCCGCGATGTCGCGACGGTTGATGGGGTATTGAACGTGGCATTGAATAGAAAAAAAGTAGTCATCATCGGGGCGACATCAAAAATCGCTGAACACTGTGCGCGCTTGTGGGTTACAGAGTCACCCATTGATCTTGTTTTGGTAGGGCGTGATTTAGCCAAAACAGAGCTTGTGGCGGCAGACCTTCGTGTGCGTAGCCCGTCGTCAAGCATTCATTGCATCCAGGCTGATTTTTTGGCACCAATAAAAATTCAGGAACTTGTTGATGGTATTGTGCGGGACGGCGATGTGGATATCGTTCTAATTGCACACGGATCGTTACCGGAACAACACCCCTGCCAAGAAAAACTGGAGCTATGTTCCGCAGCGCTCAATATCAATGGTGTATCCCCAGTACTTTTTGCTGAGGCATTTGCAGGTCATATGCAACAAAAAAATAGGGGAACCTTAGCGGTGATAGGTTCTGTAGCGGGCGACCGGGGCCGAAAATCGAACTATATCTATGGCGCCGCCAAAGGCCTGGTCACGCGTTATGTCCAAGGCTTGCAGCATCGTCTGGCGAATACTGCCGTCAAGGTTGTCTTGATCAAACCAGGACCGACGGATACGCCAATGACAGCCAACCTTAAACATACAGGTGCACGTCTTGCTTCGGCAGAGGCCGTCGCAAAAAATATAGTCGATGGTATCGCGCAAGGGACGCCTGTAGTCTATGCCCCGGCCAAGTGGGCATTGATCATGATGATTATTCGGCACTTACCCAAAGTAATCTTTAACCGTCTTGATATATGAGAAACATTGGGGGTATCCAATCGTGTCTGCAAAAGTAATTCTTCCCGGTGGTGCCGGTTTGGTTGGTCAAAACCTTGTCGCAAGGCTTAGGGCGAAGGGGTATTCGGATATCGTTGTTTTGGATAAACATCGCGCGAACCTTGCTGTCCTGAAGAATGTTCAGCCTGAAGTGACTGCCGTCTATGCCGATCTGGCAGAACCTGGTGACTGGCAGCGCCACTTTGATGGCGCGGAAGTGGTTGTCATGCTTCAAGCGCAGATTGGCGGTAACGACTATCAGGAGTTTGTCCGGAATAACATTGATTCAACACGGTTGATATTGGAGACCATCCAGTTGCACCAGGTACCGTACCTCGTTCATATCAGCTCCTCCGTCGTTGAGTCGGTCGCTGATGATTTTTATACCAATACGAAGAAAGACCAGGAAAAGATGGTCCTTGAGAGCGGCGTAGCGTGCCCGGTGTTGCGGCCTACCTTGATGTTTGGCTGGTTCGATCGCAAACACTTGGGCTGGCTTTCGCGCTTTATGCAGAAAGTGCCGATTTTCCCTGTGCCAGGGCACGGGCGCTATATGCGCCAACCGCTTTATGTGGGAGATTTTTGCAACATCATTATCAGTTGCATCGAAAACCGCATACGTGATGGCATTTACAACATTTCGGGCCACGAGAAGGTTGATTACATCGACATCATTCGTGAGATCAAGCGAGCCACCCGATCCCGTACGCATATCATGCGCATTCCCTATGCTTTGTTTTATGCGCTACTTTGGGTTTGGGCGCTGTTCGACAAAAACCCGCCATTCACAACCCAGCAACTGGCGGCATTGGGTGCCAAGGATGAATTCGAAGTGATCGACTGGCCGGGAATCTTTGGTGTGCCGTACACCCCGTTCAAGCAAGCCGTTGATGAGACATTCAACGACCCTCGCTATGGCAAGATAGCCTTGGAGTTTTAATGGTGTCCGCAAAAGAACAACGCATCGCAGTACTAGGCGCAGGTCCTATGGGGCTTGCCGTTGCTTATCAGCTTGCCCTGGATGGTCATAAGCCTGTTGTGTTCGAGGCAGATGACCGCGTGGGGGGCATGACTGCACCGTTTGATTTCAATGGCCTGGAGATTGAGCGCTACTACCATTTTCATTGCATCTCGGATCATGCATTCTTGCAGATGCTCGATGAGCTCGGCATTTCCGAAAAGATGCACTGGGTAGAAACCAAGATGGGGTACTGGTATCAGGGCCAGCTACAAGCTTGGGGCAACCCGATGGCATTGCTGAAATTCCGTGGTCTTGGGTGGATTGCCAAGTTTCGCTACGGCCTGCATGCTTTTCTTTCAACCAAGCGCAACGACTGGCGGCCGCTGGACAATGTTGAGGCAATCAGCTGGATCAAGCGCTGGGTAGGCAAAGAGGCGTATGAGGTGCTCTGGCGCAAGTTATTCGAACTGAAGTTTTATGATTACATGGAAGGCCTTTCCGCTGCATGGATTTGGAGCCGCATTCGACGCATTGGCCGTTCGCGCTATAACCTGTTCCACGAGAAGCTGGGTTATCTGGAAGGTGGGTCGAATACGTTGCTGCAAGCAATGAAGCAAGCCATTGAGGCGCGGGGCGGGGAGATAAGGCTCCGTACGCCGATTAAAAAGGTCGTGATCGAAGGCGGCTCCATCACCGGTGTGGAATCTGAAGGAGGATTCGAAGTTTTTTACAAGGTCATTAGTACGGTTCCTTTACCCTATGTTCCAAAGTTGATGCCAGATCTTCCTGCGGGCATTCTTGCAAAGTACCAGACTGTAAAAAACATCGCTGTGGTCTGCGTCATCGTGAAGCTGAGCAAGGCCGTCACCGGGAACTTCTGGCTCAATACGAATGATCCCGAGATGGACATACCCGGCTTGGTGGAATATTCAAATCTGCGTCCTTTGGATCAGCATATTGTTTATGTGCCTTTCTACATGCCCGGTGAGCATCCGAAGTTCAGTGATGCTGACCAGGTGTTTCTTGACAAGGTGCGACGGTATATAAAAAAAATCAATCCCGAATTGACAGACGAGGATTTCATCGACATCCGCGCCAGCCGTTATCGTTATGCGCAGCCGATTTGCGATCCGGGCTATCTGGGAAACCTTCCTCCCGTAGCGTTGCCCATTCAAGGCTTGTGGGTGGCTGATACCTCTTACTACTACCCTGAAGATCGCGGAATATCAGAAAGCATTGGCTTTGGCAGGAACATGGCGAGGGATGCTATCGCATGATCCAGCAGTTCAAGTCACGGCAGTTCCTCGCATTTCTGATTACTGGCGGTCTGGCTGCATCGGTAAATTTTTGCAGCAGGATGCTCTACAGCCTCAAGCTCGATTACCCGATGGCTATTGTGCTGGCTTACCTCACGGGGATGGTTACAGCGTTTGTTCTCGCTAGGCTATTCGTCTTTAAGGAGAGCCAACAACCACTGCGCCATTCGGCCATGTACTTTGTTTTGGTGAATCTCGTCGCAGTAGCGCAAACTTGGGCGATCAGTATGCTGCTGGCTTATCACGTGTTGCCCGCTATGGGGATAAGGCGGTTTGTGCCAGAAATCGCACATGCGATAGGGGTTGTTGTTCCCGTATTTACGAGCTATCTAGGCCATAAGCGCTGGTCTTTCCAATAGGCATTCGACTATGAAAATCAAGCGGGCCCTGATCGGCTTTGGTTTAATCACCGTTCTTTATTTGTCTGCGTTGATTTGGGTGGATGCACAGACGCATGTTTTTGCTGCCATTCCCTCGCTTTGGACGGTATTGCCACTCATGTTAATTGCCTCGCTGTCGAGTTGGTTGATGCGTTTTGCGCGATGGCATTGGTTGCTTGCGCGGGCGGGATACCGAACAAACTTTCTGCAAGGCTTTCTTGCCTACCTGTCTGGGTTTGCGTTCACGGCGACACCCGGCAAAGTAGGCGAGCTGGTGCGCATTCGTTACTTGGTGCCGATGGGTGTGCCACCTTGGGTTGTTCTGGCTGCATTTGTCTATGAGCGCGCCTTCGATCTGCTTGCGGTATTGGTCCTGGCTTCTTTGTTCATTAGCCGAATGGATGTTTTTTTATTCGTGACAGGCTTTGTTGTCCTTTTCTTGGGATTGATTGCGTTCATGGCAATGAAGCCCAGGATTATGGTCCGCTTGTCGGTATACTTGCGCGCATGGCGAATGAGACGTCTATCCCAGGTACTGAGAACATTAGGGGATGGCCTGTCTGGATGCCGTAGGTGGGCTAATCCTTTGGATGCGCTAGTCGCCGGTGGATCAGGCTTGGCCGCTTGGGGTCTGACATCGCTGGCATTCGTTTATCTGCTGGTGCAATTGGAAGTAAACCTACCGATATTGGCAGCCATTGCCATTTATCCCCTGGCGATGCTAGCCGGTGCTGCCTCGATGTTGCCGGGAGGCATCGGCTCTGTGGAAGCAACGATTGTTGTCGTCCTGTCGCTTTACGGAGTCAGTGTGGGTGTAGCTACTTTGGCTGCCATAGGTATTCGCCTCGCAACCATTTGGTTTTCCGTAGTGTGCGGATTTATTGCACTAGCTATCCTCGAGTTGCCTTTTAGCAGACGTAAAGCAAGCTGATTGAGTGGAGCGTTGCTCGTTCCCTTGGTGATGGGTTTGCTTGGTCGCGTGGTTTTGTAAATAAGATGTGGAATCTTCTTTTATGGACTTTGACGCTATCAGCAAGATGTCTGGCGTCTTTCTTTATCGATGCTGGCGCTTTTCCTATGACAGAGCGCATGCGATAAGCATTTTTTATTCTTAGCTCCGACTCATCATAAATACACCTGCGCAAATTAACGCGATGCCGATAATGCGTGGAAGCGTAACTTGTTCGCCGACAATGAAGCCAATAGCTGCAGTGAAAACGAATCCTACCCCAACTAATGGGTAGGCTTTGCTGACATCCCATTTGGATAAGACACTAAGCCAGACAATGGCTCCAAGACCATATAACAAAAAACCACCGAATATATATTTTTCGGTGAGTACGGAGAACAAGGTTCGCAGTGTGTAGGGTTGTGCCATTACGGCTTTAATTGCGACACTGGACATACCTGCTTTTAACGAAAATTGTGCTGCAACGGAGATTAAGATGCTGATGATGGCGATGAACAACGTTTTCATAATAGCGAAATTGATAAAGAAAAATAGGCAATGAACATGACAAATGGCAAGCTGATAATAGCTGATCCGTTGCCTTGATTCGACCAGTATAGACCACGGAGTGTTCGTCGTTTGTGCTCATCATGAGGCGAATGAGCGTAGTGGCAAGGATCGATAGTGCCTCATTGTGAGGAGTCATAATAATGAAGGGCGGTAAAGGTGGGCGCCGTCTTGCCAGCGCCGACTTTTCTATTCAACCCTTAGCATTGGCATGCCAGCGTTGAGTTCGCCGATAACGGTGGCGCTTTCAAATCCTTCTTGCTTGAATTGGGTCAGTACGGCATCTGCTGATTCAGGCGTGCAGGCAACGAGCAAGCCGCCGCTGGTCTGCGGGTCGGAGAGCATTTTTTGTTGCCAGTCGCTCAAGCTGCTGGCCAGCTGAACTTGCTGTCCATAGCCTGCCCAGTTGCGGGCAGAGGCGCCGGTGACAATGCCTTGTTGGGCATGGTGGGCGGCTTCTTCGATGAGTGGGATTTGCGAGAAATGAATGTGGGCATTAAGCGTTGAGCCTTTGCAGATTTCCAATAGATGGCCGGCCAGACCGAAGCCTGTAACGTCGGTCATTGCATGGACGCCGTCCATGCTGGCAAGGGCTTGGCCAGGGGTGTTGAGCTGGGTGGTGTAGCGCAGCATATCGGCATAACCGGCGGGCGAGAGCTTATCTTTTTTGAGCGCTGCGGAGAGTATGCCGACGCCTAAAGGCTTGCCCAGGATCAACACATCACCAGCTTTGCCTGCGCTGTTGCGTTTGACGTGGTCGGGGTGAACCAAGCCAATGCCGACCAGGCCATAGATGGGTTCCAAGACGTCAATCGAGTGCCCGCCAGCAATGGGGATGCCGGCTTTAGCGCAAACTTCTTCACCGCCGGCGAGAATTTCGCGGATCACCTCATGCGGTAGTTTGTCCAGCGGCATGCCGACCAGCGCCAAGGCAAACAGGGGACGGCCGCCCATGGCATAGATGTCGGACAACGCATTGGTGGCGGCAATGCGGCCAAAGTCGCGCGGGTTATCGACAATCGGGGTGAAAAAATCGGTTGTCGCGACGATGGCTTGCTGCGGATTTAAACGGTACACCGCTGCGTCGTCGGAGGTTTCAGTGCCAACGAGCAGGTCTGCAGGGAAGGTTTTAAAGGGGGAGGCAGCGAGCAATTGCGCTAAAACCGCTGGGGCAATTTTGCAGCCACAGCCACCGCCGTGCGAGAATTGGGTTAATCGTACAGACATGATTTTTGATATGAGCAAAAGGCAGGCAACGGTAGCACAAATCGCGGAATTCGACGCCATTATTGATGTGCGCTCGCCCGCTGAATTTCTTGAGGACCATGTGCCGGGCGCGCAAAATTGCCCGGTGTTGAGTAATGAAGAACGCATCAGGGTTGGCACGCTGTACAAGCAGGTGTCGGCTTTCGAAGCCAAAAAAGTGGGTGCGGTGTTGGTCGGGCGAAATATTTCCACGATGCTGGAAACGCATTTTCTTGATAAGCCAAAAAACTGGCGGCCACTCATCATGTGCTGGCGAGGCGGGCAGCGTAGCGGGGCGGTAAGTCACGTGATGCGCGAGATCGGTTGGGAGGCGCACCAACTTGCTGGTGGTTACAAGGCTTGGCGGCGGCATGTGATTGCTGAGCTGGAAACGCTGCCTGAGCAGTTTGATTTTCACGTCATTAGCGGCGCTACGGGCAGCGGTAAAAGCCGGTTGCTGGAGGCTTTGGCCCGACAAGGCGCACAGGTGCTGCATCTGGAAGCGTTGGCTGAACACAAAGGTTCAGTTTTGGGCGGCTTGCCCGGGCAGCAGCAGCCGTCACAAAAGGCGTTTGAGACGCGTCTCTATAGTGCATTAAAAGCGCTGAATCCGCAGCACCCGGTGTTTGTGGAGGCAGAAAGCCGTGTGATCGGTAAGTTGCGTTTGCCTGAAAAATTAATTATCGCTTTGCGGCGTGCGCATTGCGTGCAAATGGATGTGGCGTTTGATGCGCGTGTGGCGTTTTTGCTTACCGATTATGCCTACGCTTTACAGGATGTGCCATGGTTGCTCGAATGTCTTGATAAGCTCAGGGGCTTGCAAAGTAACGACATACTTTCACATTGGAAAACGTTAGTTGCGCAAGGCGATTATCGAGCGTTAGTGGCTGCATTGTTGGCACAGCATTATGATCCGTTATATCAGCGCTCTCAGTCAAACCATTACACCCAGCATGCAGCAGCAGAATTGATTAGTTTAACGACGCTTTTACCCCCATCACTGGATGTAGAAGCTGCTAACATGCTTGCAAACACTCGATTAAAGAATAAAAACTAGTATCCATTGCTGTTTCTAACGGAGCTTCACATAATGTCTTCTAAACAAGATAAAACCACCGTGTTCAACCAAATCGAAGGCGATATCAATATCGGTGGTATTGATACTCTAGTGCGTCTTTCGCTCGACCAGGTGCGCATGGATGCGCGTCGTGGTTTGAATACCGGCATGTTTATTTCTGGCTATCGCGGCTCGCCGCTGGGCATGCTGGATTCCGCGTTGATCAAGCAACAAAAAGCGCTACTCGAGAGCAACATCCATTTCGTGGATGGCGTGAATGAGGATTTGGCTGCCACGGCTGTGTGGGGCACGCAGATGATGCACACCGTGGGCAAACAAAAACTCGATGGCGTGACCGGCATGTGGTACGGCAAGGCGCCGGGGGTGGATCGCAGTGGGGACGCTTTAAAGCATGCCAATTACACTGGCATTGGCAAAAATGGCGGCGTGCTGGCGATTGTGGGGGATGACCCGAGCTGTAAGTCATCATCACTCACCAGCCAATCCGAGCCCATGCTGTTTCATGTGGGCATTCCGTCGCTGTACCCAGGCAATGTGCAGGAAATTCTTGACCTGGGTTTGCACGGCTATAACCTGTCGCGGATTTCTGGCTTGTGGATCGGCATGAAGATTGTGACCAATGTGGCCGATGGCTCCGGCACAGCGAATGT
>Ga0209066_10005727_pt1 | contig 12979 bp, 10 predicted proteins | sample All_14_2_FD_187198 | JGI IMG/M metagenome (GOLD analysis project Ga0209066, IMG submission 187198) | Freshwater microbial communities in response to fracking from Pennsylvania, USA - Allegheny Zone_MetaG_DW_15 (SPAdes) (version 2) ...
GCAAGGCATGGCCATGCTCGGTCAGGATCGACTCGGGGTGAAACTGCACACCCTCCAGCGGGGCAAAGGCCTTGTCGGTCTGCGGGCCCTTGTGGCGCACGCCCATGATCTCGCCGTCGTCGGTCCAGGAGGTGATCTCCAGGCAGTCGGGCAGGCTCTCGCGCTCGATGGCCAGCGAGTGGTAGCGGATCACGGTGAACTGCCTGGGCAAGCCTTGGTAGACACCCTTTTCGTCGGTGGTGATGACGCTGGTCTTGCCGTGCATCTGTTCTTGCGCGCGGATGACCTTGCCGCCCAAGGCGGCGCCGATGCTCTGGTGACCCAGGCAGACACCCAGGATGGGCAACTGGCCGGTGAAGCGCTGCAGCGCGGGCACGCAGATACCGGCTTCGGCCGGGGAACAGGGGCCGGGCGAGAGCACCAGGCGGTCGGGCTTGAGCGCAGCGATCTCGTCCAGCGAGATCTCGTCGTTGCGCACGACCTTGACCTCTTCGCCCAGTTCGCAGAAGTACTGAACCAGGTTGAAGGTGAAGCTGTCGTAGTTGTCGATCATCAGCAGCATATGCGCTCTATCCTATTGATTTCATGAGGGATTTCTTGGTGGCCCTCGTTTTGATACCCGCTTGATTCCCGCATTTTTTGCGCACTGGACAGCCAGTGTCACATGCGGTTGGGGAGTCTGGCGCCTGGGGTGGGCGCAATAGGTCGGTCAGGTGCTTGGCTTACGCCAACGCTGACGGTAGAGAGCTGCCGAGGAGGACAAGAACACATGCATAGGCACCCATTTTAGCCAACCCCGTTCAATCTGCAGAATATTCCGCTTGGCTTGTGCCAGGACTCAATGAGACCGCCCGCGCATGTTCGGGAGCGTACGGACGGGTACCGGCATGCGGGGGATGCTGGTGGCATGGTCAACCCGGCACAACCTGCCCGCATGGAGATCCGATGGACAAACGCTACAGGCTTTTATGCTCAGTTGCCACGCTGGCCGTGATCACCGTGGTGGCTGGCTGCGATAAGTCACCCCCAACGCCATTGATGCCTGCGGCGTCACAAGCCGGTGTCAACGTCTCAGACCGGGACGTGACCGAGCATGTGAAAACGGCCCTGCAGCAAAGTGACTCGCTCAAGGGCTTCGACATCACGGTGGTGACGCTCAAGGGCGATGTGCGGCTGATCGGCGTGCTCAACAGCCAGGCGCAGATCGACGAGGCGGTCAAGATTGCACGCGCCTCTGATGGTGCCCACACCATTCACGATGAGCTCACGATCAGGAAGTAGCCGCCATCGTGGACAAGCCATTGAGCAGGGATCAGGCGCCGATGCCCACGGTCAGCGTGGCGACGTAGCCGTCCACGGCGTTGCCGGTGACGGTGGCGGTCTGCAGGCTGACGCCATCGCTGAAAACGTTGTCGGTGGCAAAGCTCATCTGGCTGAGGTTGCTCACGCTCTGGCTGTAGCCGGTGCTGGCATACACCGTCTGGCACACGGCCGCGGGGAAGGCCAGTTGCGAGGTCTTAAGCTTGTTGCTGTATTGCGTGGCCGTGGTTTCGCTGCGGTAGACCTCGAAGTGCACATGGGGCATGCGGCCCGAGTAGCAGGCAGGGAAGATGGTGGTGAAGCTGGCCACGCCATCGCTGTCGGTGGGCTGCACGCCGCGCAGGTAGTTCTCGCTGGTGAGCCCGGATGAGTACATGGAGTACTTGCCGTCGCGGTCACAGTGCCACAGGTAGATGGCGTAGCCGCTCAGGTCAGCGCAGGCGCTGGCGGTGTTGACCAGGCGCAGCTGGATGGTGAGCGGCACGCCGGCCGCCGTGGCTGTGCCGCCGGCGATGCTGCTGCGGATGTCGCTGCGCACGATGCCACTCAAGGCCAGCGCGTTGGCCAGGCCAGCACTGTTGCTATTGGAGCCGTCGCCGGGATAGGGCCCGGCGGTTTCTTCAGGGATGACCGAGCATGAGCTCACGCCGCCGGTGGTGCCCGGGGTCGTGGTGCCACTGGTGCTGGTATCGGCCGTGACGCTCGAACCGCTGTCGCCACCGCCTCCGCAACCCACCAGCATCAGGGTGCCCATGCCTAGCAAACTGCGCAGGGCCTGTCTGCGATCGGCGCTCAGGTGGGCTGCGGTGTGGGCCAGGGTGCGCAGGTCGTGCAGCAGGCCACCATTGTGGTCGGCATCTGCGTGATCGTGGGCGTGTTGGGGCTCTTGCATGGGCATTCCTTGTCCTGGTGTGCGCGCCAGGTTTGAAAAGCCCGGCGAGTCAAGACATTGGAGCCCGCTGGCGTGTCGGCTGTTTAGCTGCTTTGTGTCGAGGCCGACACGTGCCTGGCAGGCAAGCACACCACCGCTTGCAAGCCGCCCTCGGCGCGGTTGACCAAGGTCAGAGAGCCCCCTTGTCTGGTGATGAGGTCGCGTGCGATGTACAGCCCGAGGCCAGCCCCACCGGTGTCGCGGCTGCGCGAGCTTTCAACCCGGTAGAAAGGCTCGAACACCGCATCCAGGTGGCTTGCCGGGATGCCCGGCCCGTGGTCATTGACCACCACCTGAACCACGTCGCCCCGCGCCCCCACGGACACGTCTGCTCGCTGCCCGTAGCGCACGGCGTTGCTCACCAGGTTGGACACGACGCGGCGCAGCAGCACTGGCTGGCAATCGGCCACGGCCGTGTCCCCGCTGAAGGTGACGGGCTGGCCTTGCTCGATCAGGTCATCGGTGAGGGACTGCACCACGGAGCAGACATCGGTGCTTTGCAGCGGCCCGACCGAGCTGGTGTCGCGGAACAAGGACAGGGCCGAGTCGATGAGTTCATCCATGTCGCGGATGTCGAGCGCACAGCGTTCGACCAGCGGGTCTTCAGGCAGGCGGGCCAGGCGCATGCGCATGCGTGTCAACGGTGTGCGCAGGTCGTGCGAGAGGGCAGCCACCAGCAGACCGCGCGCCTTGAACTGTGTGTGCAGTTGCCCGGCCATGTCGTTGAAGACGCGGGCCGTGTCACGCACTTCGACCGTGCCTTCGGCTTCGTCGAGCGCAGGCACGCCTTCATCGCGCCCCAGCGAGGTGCCGAGCGAGCGCGCCGCCTTGGCCAGCTTGTGCATGGGCGCGGACAACCAGCGCGCGCCCAGCCAGGCAGCCAGGCCGATGATGAGCAGACGCACGCCATAGTCCAGCACCGTCAGGCTCCAGGACATGCCACCGGGTTCGCCCGGCGGACCCATACGAGGTGGCTCACCGGACCATTCGTGGCGCGGTGAGCCAGGACGGGGGCCACCCGGCCCATCACCTGGCCCAGGGCCGCCACCAGGTCCAGGGCCGCCCAGGCCCGGGGTCGGCGGCAACGAAGGGAAGGTGGGCAACGACCCGACGAACGAGCGCCTGTCGTGCTCCGGCGGGGTCTCCCGAAAGAGCTTGACCACGGCATATGCCCCAACGTGACTGCCCACCAAAGCCACCCACATCAGCGCAAACAAGCGCAGAAACAGGGTATCGGCCAGCCACCGCTTCATGAACTCACCTTGGTGTCGAACACATAGCCTTCGCCGCGCATGGTACGGATCAGCACGGCTTCGCGCGCCTGGTCGCCCAGCTTCTGGCGCAGGCGCGAAACGGCCAGGTCAATGCTGCGGTCGTTGACTTCGACACCCGGCGCGCGCGTGAGCTCGATCAACTGGTCGCGGCTGAGCACACGCCCTGGGCGCTCGACAAAAGCCGACAAGAGCCGGTACTCGGCACTGGACAAGGCCACAACCACGCCATCGGGCGAAACGAGCTGGCGCAGCAAACGGTCGAACTGCCAGCCCTGGAAGCCGACCACACGCTGTCCGGCCTCCTTGTTGCGCTCGCCTTTCTGGGCGCGGCGCAACACGGCGTTGATGCGCGCCACCAGTTCGCGCGGCTCGAAAGGTTTGGGCAGGTAGTCGTCGGCACCCACCTCCAGGCCCAGCACGCGGCTGGCCGGGTCGCCATGGGCCGTGAGCATGATGACGGGGATGCCCGCCGTCTCCTGCACCCAGCGGCACAGCAGCAGGCCGTTGTCGTCAGGCAGCATGAGGTCGAGCACGATGACATCAAAGGTCTCGGTCTGTACCAGGCGGCGCATCTCTGCGCCGCTGGTGGCCGTGCTCACCGTCATGCCAAAGCGCTGAAGGTAGTCGCGCACGCCATCGCGGATCTCGCCGTCGTCATCCACCACCAGGCATCTGTTCATGGTTTGCGGGGTCGTTTGCCGTTTGTTCATTCTAGGGAGTCTGCGCGTGCATCGTGTCGGGGGCTTAGACGGTATGTGTCCAGTCCGAAACAAAGCACATATACCGCGGACAAGTGCCCAAGAGAACATGGCCGTCAGCAAGCGCCTTCCATGACCCATTCACAAAGGACATTCAGATGAAAACAGGCAAATTCATGATATCGCTTACCGGAGCCCTGCTGCTTGCAGGTGGCAGCGGTACGTTCACAAACACCCATGGGGCAGGCATGAGCCTGGTCTCCATCGCCACCGCCGCCACCGCGACCCGTGGCAGCTACAGCAGCGCTCCTGTCATCAAAAGCCAGCCAGCCTCGCAGTCGGTATCCACTGGCACCAGCGTCACCTTCAGTGTGATCGCCTATGGTGCTGCCACATTGAACTACCAGTGGCGCAAGGGCGGCGTCAACATCAGTGGCGCCACATCATCAACCTACAGCATTGCTTCGGCAGTCGCAAGCAACGCGGGCAGCTATGACGTGGTGGTGACCAACAGCAAAGGCAGCGCCACCAGCACGGCCGCCACGCTGTCGGTGACGCAAACCTCGACGGGCACCATGACGACTGACACGGTCGCAACCGCCCAGGCTTTCTACAACACGCTCAGCAGCACACAGCAATCCACGATTCTGAAAACCTGGAGCCTGGACACCGCGCGCAAGTGGTCCAACTTGCCGTCAGGGTTCGTCGCCCGCAATGGCGTGGCCTGGAGCGAACTGAGCACAGCTCAGAAAGCAGCAGCCCAAACCCTGATCGCCGCAGCCGTCGGTTCGACGGGTGCCACGCTGTTCACCGGCTTGCAAATGGCCGACAACTATTTGAACAGCATCGGCGGCGGCGGCAGCTACGGCGAAGGTACTTACTACATCTCTTTTCATGGCACGCCCTCGACCAGCACCTTCTGGATGCTCCAGGTCACCGGCCATCACCTGACCTACAACGTGACCTTCAATGGCAGTTACAAGTCGGCCACGCCCATGTTCCTGGCCATCGAGCCTAAGGCATCCTTCGCTTACGGCGGCACCACCTACGATCCGATGTCAGTTCAGCGGGTAGCGGTGGCCAACATGGGTGCCGCACTGACCGGCTACACGTCCGCCAAGATGTCGGGCACCTACAGCGATGTGGTGTTTGGTGCCAATGGCACTGGTGGTATCGATGGCACTTGCCCTCGCGCTTACTCAAGCAAGGCTGGCCTGGGCATTCCGTATGCAAACCTGTCCTCAACGCACCAGGCACTGGTGCAAGAGGTGATCAAGTCGTATGTGAACACACAGGCTGCCGACATGGCCAGCGAGTTGCTGACGGCCTACCTCAGCGACACGGCCTTGTCTACCACCTACGTGGCTTACTCCGGCAGCGGCACCGTCACCACCAAGGGCGACTACTTCCGCATTGACGGCCCACGGGTGTGGATCGAGTTTTCGGTGCAAAGCGGCGTGATCGTTAAAAACGATATTCATTACCACACGATCTGGCGTGACAAGGCTGCCGACTACAGCGGCCTGTGTGGCCAGAGCTGATTGATCAACTTTTCAGGACTTCATCATGCACATCCCAAAAATTTCATTGGCCCTGGCACTGTCCATCGGCCTGACGGCGGCGCACGCTCAGTTCGTCCCACCTGGCGACTCGTCCACAACCACCAGCGGCACCTTGACCGATTCGTCCGTCACCATTGGCTATTACTACAACGATCTGGGCACCGCCCTGGCCAGCAGCACGGTCACGGTGAGTTCAGCGCTGGAAGTTGATTGCCCAGGCTCCACGCTGAACCTGTGTGCCAGCACCAACGCCAACGGTTACGGCCTGCTAGACGGCGAGTACATCGACATCAGCTCGACCACCATCTCTGGCCAGTTCCTGGCTTCCTTCACAGCCGAGTCTGGTGACACCTTCAGTGGATTTGTGTTCAGCGGGCTCAATTTTGGAACGGGCTACGAGCTCACCGGCTTCACGTTGACGACCAACATCAGTGGGCTGGACGCCAGCGACATCAGCTTCACGGCCAGCACGCTGTCGGTGAACTGGCTGGGCATCGACCCCTCGTTGACGTCCGATGGCAGCAGCCTGGGCACCTACGCCATCGCGCTCCAGGTGAGTGCGGTACCTGTGCCCGAGCCCTCTTCCGCCCTGTTGGTACTGTGTGGCCTTCCTCTCCTGGCTGGCATGGGTGGGCTGCGCCATCGCCAGCAACGGTGAGTCTCTGCGGACAGAGGCGGGTATGAGCTCCTCGCTTGCCATGCCTTGCTTCTGTCCATCCCTGCCAGAACCACGAGGTCGGCCCTCAAGGCCTGACAAACCATGCAATTGATGTTTCGCAACGGCTTGCGTGCGCTGTGGCTGGCACTTGCCCTGGCGCTGACGGCGTGCCCGGCACACGCCCACCCCACACCCGAATCCAGGGTCTGGGTTGACACCACGCCTGATGGCCTGCAGCTAACGCTGCTGATGCCTTTGAACCGGCTTGAATTTGCGTTCAAGTCGGATCTAACGGTCCAGCCAGACCAGGTGATGCCGCGCCACGGCCAGGCGCTGGCCGACTATGTGCTGGCTCATGTTTCCGTGCACAGCGGCAATCAAGCATGGCTCTCACAACGCCCCCAATTGAAGGTGGTGGGGAACGATGCCAGCGCAGACCTGGAAGCGGTGCTGGTGTTCAAGGCCCCCAAGGGGGCCGACCCTCGCAAGGGTGTGATGCACTACGACGCAGTGACCCACGAGGTCATGACGCACAGCGTCAAGGTGTTCTTGCGCAGCGACTGGGCAGGCGGCATGGTCTCCCAAGTGCCACGCCCCCTGGCCGAACTCGACACAGAACACACGGAACTCGCGATCGACCTGCCCAGGTCCAGCACGGCCACAAGCGGCCTGCTCCAGTTGCTCGAAGATGGCGTCATGCACATCGTCGAGGGCACCGACCACCTGCTGTTTTTGCTGACATTGTTGCTGGTGAGCCCTCTGGTGGCCCTCGGTGGGAGATGGGCCGAGGTGCGTTCGGCCAGCGGTGCACTGCGCCACACCGCAGCCGTGGTCACGGCCTTCACGGCGGGCCACACCGTGGCGCTGGTGCTGGGCAGCAGCGGCTGGCTGCAACTGCCATCGGCCATGGTAGAGCTGGCCGTGGCCGCCACGATTGCAGTGTCAGCGTTGCATGCCATCAAGCCCATCCTCAAGAGCGGCGACATCGCCATGGCCCTGGCCTTCGGTCTGGTCCATGGGCAAGCCTTCTCGGCCAGCCTGAGCGGCGCCGGTTTGCTTTGGCAGCAGCATGCTCTGGCCCTTCTGGCCTTCAACCTGGGCATCGAGCTGGTGCAACTGGCCATGGTGCTGGTTTTGCTACCCCCGCTCTGGTGGTTCCAGTCCAGGTTTGCACAGGCTGGCGCTTGGTTGCGAAGGGCTGTGGGCCTGCTGGCCTTCGGTTCTGCGATGTGGTGGGCACACGACCGCCTGCCCCCTGAGTACATGAACCGGGACGGCATCCAGACCATCCTCGGGGGCCTGGCGCTGTGCGTACTGCCGCTGTGGCTGTCTGCCCGTTTGGCCAGTGCGCTCAGTACGCAATGGCGTCCTCCCGCTGTGCACCCCTCCTCCATGAACGTCAGCAAAACATGAAAAAACACCACACCTTGCTGATCGCCGCATTGGCATCGCTGGCGCTTGGGGCCTGTGGCGGTGGAGGGGACGCTTCCACCGACTCAAGCAGCGCCTCAGGCACGGCCACCTCATCGACAACGACTGCCACCTACTCTGATGTGGTCACAGCCGCCAATGCCTTTCTGGCCACCCTCAGCAGCACGCAGCAAGCCACCGTTCTGGAGACCTACAGCCTTGCCACCGCAAGGCTGTGGTCCAACCTGCCTGCAGCCATGGTGGCGCGCAATGGCATTGCCTGGGGCACCCTCAGCACCGCACAGCAACAGGCCGCGCGCAACATGATCTCCACGGCCCTGAGCGCCAACGGCAACGCCCTGCATGCCGGCCTGCAGACCGCCGACACCTACCTCAACAGCATCGGCGGGGGCGGCAGTTATGGTGCAGGGCAGTACTACATTGCCTTCCTTGGCACGCCTTCCAGCAGTGGGTTCTGGATGCTCCAGCTCACAGGCCACCACCACACCTACAACATCGCCTACAACGGCACCTACAAGTCGGCCACGCCCATGTTCCTGGGCGTCGAGCCCAAGGCCTCCTTCACCTACGGCGGCACCACTTACGACCCGATGTCGGCCCAGCGGGTGGCAATGGCCAATCTGGGTGTGGCACTGACCAGCTATGCTGCCGCCAAGCTGTCTGCCACCTACAGTGACGTGGTATTCGGCGCCAATGGCACAGGCGGCATCGATGGCACCTGCCCCCGCGCTTACTCGAGCAAGGCCAATCTGGGCATGCTTTACGCCAACCTGTCGACCACCGACCAGGCACTGGTACAAGAGGTGATCAAGTCGTATGTGAACACGCAGGCTTCGGACATCGCCAGCGAGCTACTGTCGGTCTACCTAGGTGACATGGCCCTGGCCTCCACCTATGTGGCCTATTCAGGCTCGGGCACCGTCACGACCAAGGGCAATTACTTCCGCATCGATGGCCCGCGTTTGTGGATCGAGTTCTCGGTGCAAAACGGCGTGATCATCAGCAACGACATCCACTACCACACCATCTGGCGGGACAAGCTGGCCGACTACGCGGGGGACTGCGGTCAGAGCTGACGCCCTCGGCCTGACTGAGCGCGGCCGACGCGGCCCTCAGTACCGGTCGCTCAACCAGCGTGTGGCCTCGTCCACATCCAGCGGCCGGGCAAACAGGTAGCCCTGCAAGGCATCGCAACCCGCATGCAGGGCCGCTGCGGCGTGTTCGGTGGTTTCAACGCCTTCGGCCACCACGTTCAGGTTGAGCACGGTGGCCAGGTCGCAAATGGCCTTGACCACGGCGTTGGCCTCGTGGCCGGGCATAGGGTCGATCAGGCTGCGGTCGATCTTGACGGTGCGCAAAGGCAGGCTGCGCAGCATGTTCAGCGATGAGAAGCCGGTGCCGAAGTCGTCCAGCGCCACCTCCACGCCCTGGGCACGCAGCTGGCTGATCTGCTCGCGGGCCTGTGCCATGTGGGTCACCGCGGCCGTCTCGGTGATCTCCAGTGTCAGCCACTTGGGCGGCACGCCGAACTTGGCCAGGGTCTGCATGACGGCCGCCGGGAAGTCCGCGTCCAGCAACTGCAGGGGCGACACGTTCACCGCGACCGGCACCACGTTCAAGCCCAGGTCACGCCAGATGGCCATCTGCCGGCATGCTGCGCTCAGGATCAGGGCACCCAGGGGCACGATCAGGCCATTGCGCTCGGCAGCGGGGATGAAGTCCTGCGGGCTGATGCGGCCCACGCCCGGTCGATCCCAGCGCACCAGGGCTTCGAAACCCAGCAGGCTGCCGGACGTGGCCGCCACCTTGGGCTGGTAGACCAGGGTGAACTCGTCGTTCTGCAGCCCGGCGCGCAAAGCCTGCTCGGCGCTGAAAAACTCCACCAGACCCCGCGCACGCTGCTCGGTTGCCCATTGCACCGAGGTGCCCGGCAAGCGCTTGGCTTCGTGCATGGCCGCGTTGGCCGATTGCAGCAAGGCCTCCGCGCCCTGGGCCGACGAAGGGCAGGTGGCCACGCCCATGGACACATCCAGAAAGAAGCGGTGCTCGGGCAGCACCAGCGCTTCGCCCAAGAGGTGCTTGATGTCGCGCGTGACCTGCTCGGCCTCCAGGGCCGGGTCGTCTCCCTGCACCAGCAAGGCGAACTCGTCTTCACCCAGCCGCATGACCTCGGCCCTGTGCGCAAAAGCCTGCGTCAGGCCCCTGCTCAAGGCCTTGAGCACCTCGTCACCCACGCTCTGCCCGTGGGCGTCGTTGAAAAGCTTGAAGCGGTCCACGTCCATCAGGATCAGGGCAAACGGCTGTTGGGGCATGGCCTCGAACAAGCCGCGCAAACGCTGCAGCAGCGCGCTGCGGTTGGGCAGCCCCGTCAATTCATCATGCGTGACGCGCCACAGCAAGGCACGGTCGGCCTCCACACGGGCTGTCTGGTCGGTGACCACCACTTGCAAGGCGGGGCTGCCATCCCACTCCACCTGCCAGGCCCGAAAGCGCAGGTGCAGAGGCCGGCCATCCAGCGAAAGGCGCTCGCCTTCCCACTCAGCCTGGGTCAGTTGCCCGTCCAGCACACGCTGGGCGATGGCGCTGGCGCTGGCCCGGTCCGCCTCGGGCACCGTGGCCTGGACCCACTGGCTCGAAAACACGCGGGTTTGCTGGTCGTGGGGCGCCATGCCGTAGATCTGCCGAAAGGCCGGGTTGGCATACGCCACCATGCCCTTGCGCACCACCGTCACGCCCTGCGGCGAACGTTCGGTCAACTCGAAGAAGCGGTCGCGCATGCGCTTGATGGCCTGGGCCGATCGGCTCAGTGCGGCATACATCAAGGCCAGGCTCAGCAAGAGCCGCAAGACCGCCGCGAAGGCCGCCTGCAAAGGCGCACCGGCCTCGCCCATCAGCACATAAGTGAACTGGTTCAAGCCGCACAGCACGATCAGCACGGCGCAGACCTTCTCGCCCGGCCCCAGCCGGTGCAACCACCACGCGATCACCAGGCCAAGGGCCGTGTTCAGCACCGCAAAGCACAGTTGCGCCCAGTCCATGCGGTCCATGCCCAGTACCAGCACCAGGTGAAACACCAGCATGAACAGCGCGATGGCGGCCATCTGTGGCCAGGTCGCGCGGCGTCCGGAAAGGTGGGCAAAGCCCAGCAACATCAGGCACAGGTAAGCGGTGCCCGCCAGAACCAGGCCGATCAGGCCCAGCACATGCCACCCTGGCCCCGGCGGTTGGGAGGCCAGGTAATAGGCCACGGGGCTGAACGCGCTGACGATGTGGGCCAGGCCCAGCAAACCACTGAAAGCCTGTGCCCGATCCTGTCGCCACACCAGCAACAGTGCACACCCTGTCAACAGGGTCACGGCCATGTAGATCGCGAAGGAATACAGCACGTTGGCGCAGAGGTCAGGAAAGCATGACCGACCTTTATCGGGCCTCGCCCACTGCGCTCAAATGGGTATATGCCCTTGTCAGAGCCCTTGTTCGACCATTTCTGCGGCACGTATCACGGCACGGGCCTTGGCCTCGGTCTCCTGCCATTCCAGTTCGGGCACCGAATCGGCCACCACGCCGGCACCGGCCTGCACGTACAGGGTCTGGTCCTTGATGACGCCGGTGCGGATGGCAATGGCCACGTCCATGTCACCCGCGAAACTCAGGTAGCCCACGGCACCACCGTAAACACCGCGTTGCACAGGCTCCAGCTCATCGATGATTTCCATCGCGCGGATCTTGGGCGCGCCGCTCAGGGTGCCGGCCGGGAAGCTGGCGCGCAACACGTCCAGCCCGGTCATGCCGTCTTTGAGCGTGCCTTCGACATTGCTGACGATGTGCATCACGTGCGAGTAGCGCTCGATGCCAAAGGCCTCGGTGACCTTGACCGTGCCCGTCTTGGCGATGCGGCCGATGTCGTTGCGTGCCAGGTCGATCAGCATGACGTGCTCGGCGCGCTCTTTCGGGTCGGCCAGCAGTTCTTTCTCGTTGGCGGCGTCCTGCTCGGGGGTGGCGCCGCGCGGGCGCGTGCCGGCGATCGGGCGGATGGTGACGGTCTCACCCTGCTCACCACGCTCGTGTCGCACCAGGATCTCGGGCGAGGAGCCCACGACATGGTGGTCACCCAGGTCGTAGTAATACATATAGGGGCTGGGGTTGAGCGAACGCAGCGCGCGGTACAGGCTCAAGGGTGATGCCGTGAAGCGCTTTTGCAGGCGCTGGCCGATCACGATCTGCATGCAGTCGCCCGCCGCGATGTACTCCTTGGCCTGGCGCACGGCCGACTCGAAATCGGCCTTGGCAAAGTGGCGCTCGACGGCGTGCGCCGTCGTGGGCGTGATGGGCGGCACAGGCACGACCTCGTTGAGCTGGGCCTGCAGTTGCGCAATGCGGGAGGCCGCGCGGGCGTAGGCGCCAGGCTGGCTAGGGTCGGCGTAGACGATCAGGTACAGGCGGTCGGCCAGGTTGTCGATCACGGCCAACTCTTCGCACTGCAGCAGCAGGATGTCAGGCGTGCCGATGCCGCCGGGCTTGTGCGTGCCGGCCAGGCGGTGCTCGATATGCCGCACCGTGTCATAGCCAAAGTAGCCGGCCAGGCCACCGCAAAAACGCGGCAGGCCCTTGGGCACGGCCACCTTGAAACGCTGCTGGTAGCTGGCGATGAAGTCCAGCGGGTTGCCATCGAAGGTTTCCACCACGGCGCCATCTGACACCACCTCGACCTGACGGCCCGTGGCGCGCACCAGCGTACGGGCCGGCAAGCCCACAAAGGAGTAGCGACCAAAGCGCTCGCCCCCCACCACCGATTCGAGCAAAAAGCTCAGCGGCTGGCCCTGGGTCAGCTTGAGGTAGAGCGACAAGGGCGTGTCCAGATCGGCCAGGGCCTGCACGACCAGGGGGATGCGGTTGTGGCCCTCTGCGGCCAAGGCTTGGAATGCTTGTTCAGTGATCATGGTGTGCTGGGCCTCCGAGCCCGGTGACGCAGCAGCCGGTCGGCTTTGCGCCACAAATGTCATCTCTTGAAACACCCTCTGAGGAGTGGATCAGGCCGCCTTGTTAACGCACGCTTACGGTTGTGACGTGAACGGCGCCTTGCGGCCTGGATGCGCCGCCTATGA
>Ga0209066_10005728_pt1 | contig 12977 bp, 14 predicted proteins | sample All_14_2_FD_187198 | JGI IMG/M metagenome (GOLD analysis project Ga0209066, IMG submission 187198) | Freshwater microbial communities in response to fracking from Pennsylvania, USA - Allegheny Zone_MetaG_DW_15 (SPAdes) (version 2) ...
CCATCGAATAGGGCTTCCCCATGCAGCCTGGCCTCCAGTTTCCAGCCCACATCTTGAATCAGACTTCCGATTCCTTGGGAATCCCCATTCGATTCTTAATTCTCGCTCGATGCTCTAGTAATTTCCGTCGTCTCGACGACGGGATTTGGTCCTTCGGGGCTTACTTCTTTTCCCAGCGCGCGGCCGCGGCATCGTCTTCCTGATGGGCACCGACCCATTGCTCGCCCTTGGGCGTGTCTTCCAGCTTCCAGAAGGGCGCCTTGGTCTTCAGCCAGTCGACCAGGAATTCGCAGGCCTCGAAGGCGGCCTCGCGATGCGGCGAGCCGACGGCCACCAGCACGATCCGTTCGCCCGGCTCCATGCGGCCATAACGATGCACGATCAGCGTCGCCTCGAGCGGCCAGCGGCGGTTGGCCTCGGCTTCGATCTCCTGCAGCGCCGTCTCGGTCATGCCGGGATAGTGCTCCAGCGTCAGCGCATCGACCCGGTCGCGATGATAGCCCTCGCGCACATGCATCTCGCGCACCAGGCCGACGAAGACCGCGAGTCCGCCGATGCGCCTGTTGCCGTCGGTGAGACGCGACAGTTCGGCACCGATGTCGAAATCCGCTTCCTGGACGCGCACGCTCATGATCAGCCGCCGGTGAAGGGCGGGAAAAAGGCGACTTCGCGTGCGCCGGCCAGTTTCACGTCGAAAGTCGCGGTGCGCTGGTCGACGGCGGCACCGAAGGCCGCACCCTCGGCGAGCGCCTCGGCATGGCCGGAGCTGCGGCTGCGCAGCCAGACGACGAGGTCGCCGACCGTGTCGATGCCGGCGGGCGGGGTCACTTCTTCTTCCGGCACGCCGACGGTGCGCTTCATCCAGGCGAAGTAGCGGATCTTCACTTCGGGCTTCCCGGCGGCGGCGCGTCTTCGGCCATGTGGCGCAGGCCGGTGCGCAGATAGTCGTAACCGGTGATGAGCGTGAGTGCCGCGGCGATCCAGATGAGCACGATGCCCGCCTGCGTGACCCAGTGGGCCGCCGAGTCGCCGACCAGCAGAGCGGCGATCGCCACCATCTGCACGGCCGTCTTCCATTTGGCGAGCGCGCTGACCGGCAGACCGACGCGCAGTTCGGCGAGGAACTCGCGCAGGCCGGAGACCAGGATCTCGCGCGCCAGGATGATGAGGGCCGCCAGCACGTTCACGCCGGCCAGGGTGCCGTTGTTGACGAGCATGACCAGAGCTGCGGCCACCAGCAGCTTGTCGGCGATCGGATCGAGGAAGCGACCGAAGCGGGAGATCTGGTGATAGCGCCGCGCGAAATAGCCGTCGAACCAGTCGGTCACCGCGGCGGCCACGAACAGCGCCATCGACAGCCACTGTGCCCAGCCGCGATCGAGCCAGAAGCAGGCGACGACCAGCGGAATCGCGACGATGCGCGACAGGGTGAGCATGTTGGGGAGGTTGAACAGCATCGACCCGGACATTACCGGCCGCCCCGGAAGTGGTCATGGATTTTCTGGGCGAGTGCACTGGAGATTCCGGGCACCGACTTGATGTCCTCCAGGGTCGCACCGGAGACTGCACGGGCGCTGCCGAAATGATTGAGCAGGGCGCGCTTGCGGCCGGCGCCGATGCCCGGCACCTCGTCGAGCGCCGAGCGCGTGAGGTCTGCCGCGCGGCGCGTTCGGTGAGTGCCGATCGCGAAGCGATGCGCCTCGTCCCGCAGTCGCTGCAGGAAGTAGAGGACGGGATCGCGCGGCTCGAGCGAGAAGGGTGGTTTGCCGTGCATGAAGAAGCGCTCGCGACCGGCATCGCGGTCGGGGCCCTTGGCAATGCCGACCACCGCGATGTCCTCGAGGCCGAGCTCGCCCATCACCTGGCGCACCGCTTCGAGCTGGCCCTGTCCGCCGTCGATCAGCAGCAGGTCCGGCCAGTGCTCGTCGTCGCGCTCGGGATTTTCCTTGAGCGCGCGGCCGAAGCGGCGGCTCAGCACCTCGCGCATCATGGCGAAGTCGTCGCCGGCCGCGCCCTCGGTCTTGATGTTGAACTTGCGATAGGCGTTCTTGAGGAAACCCTCGGGGCCTGCGACGACCATCGCCCCGATCGCCGCCGTCCCCTGGATGTGGCTGTTGTCGTAGATCTCGATGCGCTCGGGCGGCGCATCGAGGCCGAACACGCGGGCCACGCCTTCCAGCAGGGTGCGCTGCGTGCCGCGCTCGGCCATGCGGCGGGCGAGCGCCTCGCGCGCATTGTTCACGGCCTGGTCGAGCACGTCCTTCTGGTCGCCGCGCTTGGGCTGGCGGATCTCGACCTTGTGGCCGGCCGACAAAGCCAGAGCGCTTTCCATGAGCTCTCGCTCCGGAACGTCATGGCTGGTGAGGATCAGCTTCGGCGCCTGCCGTGCCTCGTAGAACTGGCCGATGAAGGCCTCCAGCACCTGCGCCTCGTCGAGTTCGCGGCCGTGGCTGGGGAAGTAGGCGCGGTTGCCGAGATTCTGGCCGGCGCGCAGGAAGAATACCTGGATGCAGATCTGACCGCCTTCGGCATGGGCGGCGAAGATATCGGCCTCGTCGATCGACGGCAGGCTGATCGACTGGTGCGACGTGATGTGCGCCAGGGCCCGGATGCGGTCGCGCAGAATGGCGGCGCTCTCGAACTCGAGATTCGCGGACGCCTGCTCCATGCGCTGCGACAGGGTCTGCTGGATCTCGCGGTTGCGGCCGCCCAGGAAGCCGCGGACATCGTCGACGATGGCGTCGTATTGCGGCTTGTCGATGCGGCCGACACAGGGCGCCGTGCAGCGCTTGATCTGGTACTGCAGGCAGGGCCGCGTGCGGGTCGTGAAGACGCCGTCCGAACAGGAGCGCAGCGGGAAGGCGCGTTGCAGGGCGTAGAGCGTGCGGTTGACCGCGGTGGCCGAGGCGAACGGTCCGAAATACTCGTTGGCTGGTTCGCGCGTGCCGCGGTGCTTGGCGAGCTGCGGCCATTCGGTATCGCGGCGGATGACGATGTAGGGGAATGACTTGTCGTCGCGCAGCAGGACGTTGAAGCGCGGCCGGAAGCGCTTGATCAGGTTGTTTTCGAGAAGCAGCGCCTCGGCCTCGCTGTCGGTGACTGCGAATTCCATGGTGCGCGTGGCGGACACCATGCGGATGAGGCGTGCGGCGAGGCGCGTCGGCTGCGTGTAGGCGGCCACCCGGCTGCGCAGCGAGCGTGCCTTTCCGACATACAGGACCTCGCCGTCGGCCGCGATCATGCGGTAGACGCCGGGCTTGCGCGGCAGCGTCCGCACGAATTCCGCGATGATCCGCATGCCATCGGCAAGGGAGCCTTCGCTGGGCGGCTGGTCGAGGTCGGTTTCGTCGCTCACGGGGCCGGAGAATGGTGTCGCCGGGGCGCCGGTACAAGCCAATCCGACCCATGTGGGAAAGTCTGTGAGAAAACCGACCGTCCCTGCGGCGTTACCGGGACGTCACCATATTGACTCAATTCGGGAGGGGTGACAGTGGGATGTCGCCCCTCCCCTAGTGCCTTGTCACGAAAGGGATTTCTGCCGATATGGCTATGGGCAGAAAGTTCTGGCTATCCTCTTTGTTCCCGTTTCAATCCAATTGGTTGCTTCGCTGCAATCTGTGGATAAATTCGGTGGTTTTACAGCACTGACAACATGCGGCCGACAAGGGGATGGCGGACCACGTCGCCTTGGGTGAGCCGCACGACCGCGACGTCTTCGAGCCCGTCCAGCCGGGAAGCGATCGAGGCCAGACCGGACAGTTCCGGCAGCAGGTCGGTCTGGTCCGGATCGCCCGTCATCACCAGGGTGGAGTGCCAGCCCAGCCGCGTCAGCAGCATCTTGAGCTGGCCGTAGGTGCAGTTCTGGGCCTCGTCGATCAGGACGAAGGCGTTGTTCAGCGTCCGCCCGCGCATGAAGGCGACCGGCGCAATCTCGATCGTGCCGTCGTCGAGATGCTGGCTCAGGCGCTTGGCGCCCAGCCGGTCGTTGAGGGCGTCCCAAAGGGGCCGCAGATAGGGGTCGAGCTTTTCTCGCATGTCACCGGGCAGGAAGCCGAGATTCTCTCCCGCCTCGACGGCCGGCCGCGACAGGACGATCCGCGAGACGGTGCCGCTCTCGAGCGCCTCGACGGCGGCGGAGATCGCCAGATAGGTCTTGCCGGTGCCGGCGGGTCCCAGCGCGACGGTCAGCGGCTTGGACTCGATGGCCTCCATCAGGAGCCGCTGATTGTCGCTGCGCGGTCGGACTTTCTTGATGTAGCTCTGGTCGCGATCGTTGGCCGGAGTGTGGTCGAAGACGACGTTGTGAATACGGGCACCATCGATGGCGTGCAGCTTGGCTCGGCGTGCGGCGCGTTTGGCCATATTCTTACTCCGGTGTCAGGGTCAAAGGAGCGTGAGCGATCGCCAGAAACAAAAAACGCCCCCGGCGAGCGGAGGCGTTGGCGATCGGTGGTCTGGCTGCAAGGTGAGGCCGTCGGGCACGCGGCGGGACTTCCACCGGTGAACCAATTTCCGTCGGGGGACTTGTCCTCGAACGGATAAAAACCCTCCTTCAGCTAGCTCTGGAACCGTACCGGCTATCGAGCCCTGCTTCCACCATATTTATGGTCTGCCACCGAAATTTAACGCAAGGGAAAGCGTTCAGTCTCAACGCTCGTACGCCAACCGGCCGGCCACGTAGGTCGCCTGGACGGCCCGGTCGTCGCCCAGGATCATCTGGATGAAGAGCCGTTCGGCGAAGTCGCGGGCCTCGTTCATGCGGAAGGCGATCAGGGGCGTCGAGCGCATGTCGAGCACGACCAGATCGGCTTCCATGCCGGGTGCGATGCTGCCGATCCTGTCCTCGAGATGCATCGCCGCCGCGGAACCGCGGGTGGCGAGATAGTAGGCGTGGACGGCCGACAGGGCGTGGCGGTTGAGCTGCGCCGCCTTGTAGGCCTCGTTCAGCGTCTGCAGGATCGAGAAGGACGTGCCGGCACCGATATCTGTGCCGAGCCCGACGCGGACCGGCCGGTCGCTGCGTTTGGCGCGCGCGATGTCGAATGCGCCGCTGCCGAGGAAGAAGTTCGAGGTCGGACAGTGGGAGATCGCGGCGTCGGCGTCATGCAGGCGCTTGAGCTCGCCGTCCCCCAGCCAGATGCCATGGCCGAACACCGCGCCTCTTCCGCAAAGTCCGTGGTGATCGTAGACGTCGAGATAGTTGCCGCGTTCGGGGAACAGTTCCCGGATCCAGGCGACTTCGGCCTGGGTTTCCGCAACGTGGGTCTGCATCAGGCAGTCGGGATGGTCGCGCCACAGCGCGCCGGCGGCGGCGAGCTGCTCGGCCGAACTCGTGCCGGCGAAGCGCGGCGTGATCGCGTACATCAGGCGCCCGCGACCATGCCACTTGCGGATCAGCGCCAGCGACTCGTCGTAGCCGCTCTGGGCGTCGTCGCGCAGCGCCTCGGGTGCGTTGCGGTCCATCAGCACCTTCCCGGCGGCCAGTCGCAGGCCGAGCGCCTCCGCCTCCTCGAACAGGATGTCGGCCGAATGCGCATGCACCGAGCAGTACACGCAGCTCGTCGTGATCCCGTTGCGCAGGTTCTCCTGCAGGAAGGCGCGCGCGACGCGGCGCGTATAGTCGCGATCGGCGAACTTCATCTCGGCCGGGAAGGTGTAGCGTTCCAGCCAGTCGAGGAGCTGGGCGCCGTGACTGGCGATCATCGGCGTCTGCGGAAAGTGCACGTGAGTGTCGATGAAGCCGGCGGAGATCAGGGACTCCTGGCCGTAGTCCCGTACGTCGGTGCCCGCCGGCAAGTTCGGGGCGATCTGCGCGGCCGGTCCGAAATGTGTGATGTGCCCGTCCTGCATCACCACGATCGCATCGGGCTCGTGGACGAGGGTGCGTTCGTGCCCGTCCCGGAACGGGTCGCCGGTATAGGTGAGGACGGGGCCGCGCAGGGCGGTCGGTCGAGCGGCGGAAGACATCGAAGCGACGTTCGCACCGAACGGCAAAGCGGGGAAGGGCCGTGCTACAGGAGACGCCTGCAACGGGAGATCGGCGATGAGTGAGAACGTGTGGCGCGGCATGACGCGGGCTGAACTCGACAAGGCCTACGACAATACCAATGCGGTGGCCGATTCCGGCGCGCGCCGCGATGGCTGGATCGAACGCAGCGAGCGCTTCCGGGCGCTTCATGCCGAGGAACTCGATCTCGCCTACGGCCCGCGGCCGCGCAACAAGCTCGACCTGTACCGCTGCGGCCGCGCAAAGGCGCCCTTGTTCGCCTTCATCCATGGCGGCTACTGGCAGCGCAACAGCAAGGAGATCTTCGCCTGCATGGCCGAGGGGCCGCTCGCGAACGGGATGGATGTCGCGTTCCTGGGCTACACCCTGGCGCCGGAGGCCACGCTGTCGGCGATCGTCGGGGAAATCGCCGAGGCGGTGCGCTGGCTGCGCCGCGAGGGCCCGCGGCGCGGCGTGGCCGAGGGCAGGCTCGTCGTGTCGGGCTGGTCGGCGGGCGGCCATCTGACGGCGACGACGCTGGCGATGGACGAGGTCGATGCCGGCCTCGCCATCAGCGGCATCTACGACGTCGAACCCTGCCGCCTGAACTATCTCAACGACAAGCTCGGACTGACGGCCGAGGAAGCGGCGGCCACGAGCCCGCTGCTGCATCTTCCCCGAAAGAGTGCGCCGGTGATCCTGGCCTACGGTACCGGCGAGTTGCCGGAACTGCAGCGCCAGTCGGTCGCGTATCACGAGGCCCGCCGCGCAGTCGGCCTGCCGAGCGAATTGCTGCCGCTCGCCGGCCTAGACCATTTCTCCATCATGGATCAGCTCGAGTCCCGTGACGGGGCGCTCGTCGGCGCGGCCAGGCATCTCGCATTTCCGCCGCAGTCCTGACGAAGAAGCGGGGTTCTCCCGCCAATTCCGCGCCGATCGCATGCATCCTACGGCCGGCCGTCACATTCCCTTTGCGGTCGCTCGAATGGTATTTTGCGGCTCGGGAGGTGAGATATGAGCGTCGAGCGAGGGGCCGGCGTCGCGGCCCCGAATGGGGAGGGGGAGTTTCGTTCGCGAAAGACGGGTTGGATGGCTCGCATCGCGCTCGTGACGGCCTCGCTGCTGGTGTCGCTTGCGCTGCTCGAGGTCGGATGCCGGCTGCTGCGGTGGGGACCCGAAGGCCTCGTAGACTGGCCCAACCTGGCCCATCAGCGTATGGGCACAGGGCCTGGAGGTGACCGGTGCCAGTATGCCTACAGTGGGGCGATCGGCTGGACGTCGCCCGCGAACTGCGTCTCGAAGAGGTACAATTCCGACGCCGATGGCTTTCGGCGCGCGCCCGCCCAAGCATCGCTCGGTGAGCCTCCCATCCTGGTGACCGGCTCGTCCTTCGCCAAGGGCGACGAGGTCAATGACGATGAGACCTGGCCGGCTTATCTGCAGGACATGATCGGGCGAAAGGTCGTGAATGCCGGCGTGAGCGGCTATGCGTTCGACCAGACGGTGCTCGCGACGGAACAGCTGGTTCCGAAAGTGAAGCCGCTGTTCGTCGTCGTGAGCTTCACGCCGGGCGATATCCGGCGGACCGAACTGAAGGTCGCCTGGAGCCGCGAGAAACCGTATTTCGCGGCGGAAGACGAAAAGCTCGAGCTCCGCAACGTGCCCGTTCCGGGAAGGCCGGGCGCCCCGGTCCGCCTGCCGGCGGTGGCGGAGTGGCTCGGTCGCTCGGCGCTGGCCGACCTCGTGGTGCGGCGTCTCGGCATCCAGCAGGGCTGGTACTTCACCGAAGTCCGGGCCGTGCCTCGTGGCACCGGGGAAACCATCGCCTGCCGGCTGATGCCGAGGCTTGCAGCCCTGGGGGTGCCCGTCGTCGTCATGGCGCAATACAGCCGCGGCTACTGGAACGAGGAAGGACCGCAGGGGACAGCGGATCATCGGTCCATGCGCAAGGTGCTGGGGTGTGCGGCTGCGGCGGGACTTGTTCCTTTCGACCTCTCCGACACGCTGAAGCCGGCCGTCGATTCCCGCGGCGCCGATGCCCTCTACCGCTCAGATCACCATTCGGCCGAGGGAAATCGCGTCGTCGCCGACCTCGTGATGCGCGAACTCGTCCATCGGAAGCTGCTCACGAAGACGGCGGATCGCTGATCGGGAACGGTCGGCGGGGCGGCGGGTTATGCGGGTCCAGCCTCTCCAGAAAAGGACCCGTATCATGGACCACAGCAAGCATGTCCGCCTCGCGGGCGACGAGCTGACCCCGGAGATACTCGCCGACGCCACGATCTACGGGCCCGGGGACGCGAAGATCGGCACGGTTGCCCATATTCACGGCAACGGCGCCGCGGCGCAGATCGTAATCGACGTCGGCGGATTCCTTGGCATCGGCAGTAAACCCGTGGGCGTAACGGTGAGCGACCTCGAGTTCATGCGCGATGAGGACGGCGACGTCCATGCAGTGACGCGCTGGACGAAGGAGCAGTTGGAGGCGATGCCCGAACATCGGGATCGCTGAGCGCGAAGTCGCGAACGCCGAAGTGCGCCATCGGCGGCCATTCTGCGCGCCCGCTCCAGCGGGCACGGTCGCCGGTGGAAAAGTAATGGCCCCTTTCCCGCGCTTGGATTAAGGAAAAGCGGAGCACCTGTGTTGCAAAATGCAGAGCTGCTTCCGTAGGTGGCCGCCATTGTGCAATTGATTGCTGGCATTAACTGGTCGGGTGCAAATGATCCATAGGATGCTGCGAGCCTTCACGCCATCTGCACATCGTCCTGTTGGAATTCTCCCCGTCGTGGCGTGTTTACCGGGCGCAGACGTCTGGTTCGTGCGCTTCACGTTTTCGTTCCTGTCGCATCTTCGCCAAGGTGGCCACGTCGTCGACCGACTCACCGGAGAGATGGTGGGGAATCCCGGCGGTCCCGCCTTCAACTTCGACCATGTGAGCGGAGGGCCGCTTCTCTGGGCGCCCGATCTCGTACCCTTTCGCCACCTTTTCATCGGCCATACGGTTTGCCCGGGATTCAACAGGATTTCTTCGGAATATGATTGGTGGGCCGGCACGCCGTTCTCTGCGCGGGGTTTCGACTATTTCCACGATGGAATGAACTATGCCCATGTGCCCGTCGACCTGGCGCCGCATGCGTTCGCTCCGGTGTCCGTGGACGATGTCGACGCCGCCGCCTGGACCGATGCCAGGCAACGCATGGTTCTGGTCTACGGCGACCCCGTCGACAAAGCCTTGGCGAGTTTCACGCTGAAGCGGAACCAGGGACGGTCTGCATCCGGCCGATTCGGCGAACGGCCCTTCGCCGTTCCGTCGTTCGACGAATACCTGTTCAACCATTCGCTGCCCGGCTACGCCAAGATGATGGTGTCCTATCAGGCGATGGCGCAGGCGGTGCCCGGCGCGGTTCAGATCGTGTCGGAGGAGACGATGCGCGCCGAACCTGACCGTGTCCTGCCTTCCGTCCTCGCGCATCTCAAGCTGGATCGCTGGACGACGGCCAGGCTCGACGCCGTCGTCAACCTGTCCCGGCCGGAGCACCTCGCAGTGGTCGAGAGGGAGATCGGGAGAAGCTTTACGGGGCCGCGCCGGGGTCGGAAGGGAACCATGGCGTCCCCGCCGCCTGTCAGGGCTGCGGTCGATCCAGGTCTGCGGCGCAAGGCTCTGAGCTTCCTGGCGTCGATGGGCGTGGACACGGCATATTTCCAGCCGCCGCTCGCGGTGTCACTGCAATCGGTTGGTGCGGCCAGACGCAGTGCATAGGCGATGCGACGCGGGTGCCGCAGACGAAGCATGCTCGGTCGTCCTTCGCGGATCGTCCGGTTGCTGCCGGTATCCTGGCATGGCAATCGCCGGTTCAGGTTATAAAATCGTCGCCCGGACCGGGAGGTTGGCGTGAAGCACAACGTCGTGATCGCGACGCATCACAAGACCGGCACGGTCTGGATGTCCACGGTGTTCAAGGCGATCGCCCGTCGACTGGGCGCCCACTACGTCGACTTCTGGTCGCATTACGGCCGGCTCGATCGCGTCTTGAAGCCACCCTTCATCCTGCTCAATCACAATTCGATATTCTCGATGCATGCCAGCTCGATACGCCGCGACGACGTACGGCTGCTGCATCTGATCCGCGACCCGCGCGACGTGCTCATTTCGGCGATGCACTACCACCGGAAGGCCGACGAGCCGTGGCTTCACGAGAGGATAGCGGGCAGCAATCAGCCATCCTATCAGCAACGGCTGAATGCGCTCGCCACGGTCCACGAGCAGTACGTGTTCGAGCTGGAGAACGCGACCGGCAGTACGATCGAAGCCATGCTCGACTGGCAGTACGACAGACCGAACTGCCTGGAGATCCGCTACGAAGATCTGTGGAGCGACCGTTCCCTCACCCTGTGGCGAGAGGCTGCGTCTTTCCTGGGTTTCGAAGGCGCCGAGCTGGACGTTTGCGACAAATGTTTCTGGGAGCACAGCCTGTTCGGCCAGGCTTCCCGAGCCAACCGGCGTCATGCCCGGTCCGGCGAGACGGCACAGTGGAAGAGCGAGTTCACGCCGGAACTGGCAAGGGCTTTCCTGGATCGCTTTCCCGACGCCTTGGAGGCGCTGGGGTATGAGGACGACGATCGCTGGATCGAAAGCCTGTCGGCATCCCCCAAGTTCGAGACTCCGGCCGGTGCGTCGACCTGAGTCTCTCGGTCGTGCCTACCGGCCTGCCGCGATGGCGACGGACAGCTAGACGCGGCGAGCCGCAAACCTGTTCCATATGAACAAGACGACCAGCGCCCCGATGGTCGCGGCGACGAAGCCGGCACCCTGATCCGGCCTGTACCATCCCACGGCCTGGCCGATGTACGTGGCCACGAACGCACCGGCGATGCCAAGCAGGGTCGTGAGCAGGAAGCCCGTTGGTTTGTTCGGCGCGGACGAAAGAAGGCGAGCGACGATGCCGGCAACGAAGCCGATCACGATGATCCAGAGCATGGTGGCGGACCTCAGAGGGCGTTGTTGATTTCGCCGGGGGACGGCAGGCGGCCGGTCGGTGTCAGGTCGTCGACCGCCCTCGGCAATTCGTCGGCCAAACCCTTCAAAAGGTCGTCTCTCGATAAACCCGTTTTCTCCATCAGGAAGGCAATCTGGTCCTCCGAGAGAACGGCGCTCAGATCCTGGGGCGCGACCTGCCTGTTCGGCCCCGTTCCGACCCAGGACTCGGCCACGTCGCCCTTGCCGGCTCCCTGGAACTGCCTGAGGAGATCCCCCAGGCCGCCGCTCAGAACACCGCCGAGGCTGCCGGCTCCCAAGGTGCGAGCGAGTGGGCTGTTGCCCATGCCGATTCGGTCGAGAATTTCGGCGAACCCTCCGGTCGAGGACGTCTCGCCGGCCTTCGGCGCCCCCGCGGTCGCGGTCGATGAAGAAGACGGTGCCGAGAAGCCTTTGATCGCCTTGTAGGCAAACAGGCCGAGCAGCGCCATGGTGATGGGGGACATGCCACCCCCGCTGCGGCTGGCGCCTCTCGGTCCGTTGCGCATTCCGGTCAAGACGTCGAGCAGGCCCATGATATGTACTCCGCACACGATCGGGCCGCGTCAACGCCCGACGCGGCCCGACGTTGCGACCCGCTGTCCTCGAACGCCCGAGTTGGAGTGTTAAGGGTCGCTCGCCGTGCGGTTGTGCTCTCACCATAAGATGCATGAGCTTTACGTTCTTGACGTGCACATCGCCCCGGAGGTCTGTTGATGTGGTAGATGCTTGTCGCAGCTCAGCTGCTGTCCCCGCTGACTTGGCTGATCTGCCTGGCAGTCATCGGCGTGCTCTGGGGACGGGCACACCCGGTCGGCGTGGTGATGATGTCCACGGCCCTATCGTCCATCCTCTACGAAGGCATCCATACTGGCTTTCGTTTTGCCTACGACAGCGAGGACTGGTTCATCGCCAAGGGCTTGGCGGACCTCCTGACTTTCGTGGTCATCGCATCGGTCGTCACGACCTTCGTTTGGGCCGTGCTTCGGGAAAGGCGGCTCGCGCGGCAGGAAGCGGTCAATCGCGGGGCAACCGGCGCTTCGAAGCATTGAGGGTCAGTGCAGGATTCCCCCGGTGAGCGGCTCCAACCGGGGCGGCCTGCGGCATCCGGGTCGGTTGGCGAGGTGCGGGGCAGAGCGGTCACATCGCGCGGCGAATCATGGTGGGACTCGCCCCTTTGGAAGGCGTCACTTCTGTGTCCCGAAAAACGAAGGGCTTAGCCGTTTCCGGCTAAGCCCTTGTTTGGTTGGTGGAGCCAAACGGGATCGAACCGTTGACCTCTACAATGCCATTGTAATTTTGCCGGGTTTTCCCGTGTGTCCCCGCGCTTTCCCGGCGTAGATGTCCCTAGAGAAACCCTTATGTTTTGGCCTTTTCCGGCTTGTAATGGTAAACAGCGGAAATGGCGGGCAATTTCCGCCGTATGTGTCCCCAATGTGTCCCCGGCCAAATGGGGCCATCGGGGCGGCTCTTTGCGGAGGCTGCCTTGCCCAAGCTCACGAAACGATTTGTCGACGCGTTGGAGCCCGTCACGGCCGATACGCTCTATCGGGACAGCGACCTGAAGGGCTTCGGATTGAGGGCCAAGCCATCGGGCGTTCTGACCTGGGTCGTCCAGTACCGAAACAAGGCCGGCAGGACGCGAAAGCTGGCCTTGGGCAAGGTGGGAGTGCTGACCCCGGAGGAGGCCCGCCAGCAGGCCCGGAACGCCCTGGCGGAGGCCTCCAAGGGCGAGGATCCATCGGCGGACCGTCACGCTGAGCGGGCGGACCTGACCATCGCCCAGCTGGTCGAGCGGTATCTGGCGGATGGCCCGGCCGACAAGCCGGCCAAGAAGGCGTCCAGCTGGGAAATCGACGCCAGCAACCTTCGCCGGCATGTCGTGCCCATCTTGGGCAGCAAGTCCCTGTCATCGGTGACGACGGCCGACGTGCAGCGGTTTCAGCGGGCCGTGACGGACGGCAAGACCAAGGTGG
>Ga0209066_10005730_pt1 | contig 12976 bp, 14 predicted proteins | sample All_14_2_FD_187198 | JGI IMG/M metagenome (GOLD analysis project Ga0209066, IMG submission 187198) | Freshwater microbial communities in response to fracking from Pennsylvania, USA - Allegheny Zone_MetaG_DW_15 (SPAdes) (version 2) ...
GGAACCACAAGGCCTGCGTGCTGGGGCGGGCATAGGCCATCCAGTCGGCGCGGTTCTGGTAGGCCCCCACCAGCGGCAGCACGCCCAGGCTGGCCGCCACCAGCAAGGCCAGGATCAGTGAAAAATGACCAAGTTCAGGAATCATGGTGTGTTGCCAGGTAAGGGAAGGAAGGCACGGGTGGCTACTTCAGGGATTTGGCCGTGTTGGCAATCTGGGCCTGGTCCATGGCATGCTGGGCTTCAGGCGGCATGTAGTTCTCGTCGTGTTTGGCCAGCACTTCAGACGCGGTGAAGTGGCCGGACCCGTCGAGCTTGCCTTGTGCCACCACACCTTTGCCTTCCTTGAACAGGTCGGGCAGGATGCCGGTGTAGGACACCCGGACTTCTTTGGCGGAGTCGGTCACCACAAAGTGGGACGTCATGTCGACGCGCTGCAGGGAGCCTTCTTTGACCATGCCGCCGACCCGGAAGGTGCGGTCTTTGGGTGCTTCACCCGATTCGATCTGGCTGGGTGTGAAGAAGAAAACCAGGTTGCTCTCGAAAGCGTTCAGGACAAAATAAGCCGACAAGCTGACGGCGGCAAGCCCACCCACAATGATGGCGGCGCGTTTTTGACGTGGTTTCATGATGACGGGGACGAGTGAATATCGTCCTGTGAGTTGGTTTCGTTCAAAAGGTTTCGTAAAAGTGCCCGGCGTTGCGCCCGCACCTGCCAGATTTCAGCCACGATGACCAGCGCGGTCACACCAAAACTGCCCCAGACGTAGAAGCCGTAGCCGCCCATCGCCCAAAATTCTGCCCAGCTATGCCACTGCATGTTTCACCCATTCGGTATGACGTTCACGGTCCAAAATGATGTTGCGCACCCGAAACAGCGCGATGGCAATGGCATACATCCAGAACGCCACCACCATGACCAGCATGCCGGTGAGCATGGTGCTGGCCATGGAACTGCCCTTGAGCGACACCGACGCGCCTTGGTGCAGCGTGTTCCACCACTTGACAGAGAAATAAATGATGGGCACGTTCACCGCCCCCACCAACGCCAGCACGGCACTGGCGCGGTCAGCACGGCGCGGGTCGTCGATGCTGGCGTGCAAGGCCATGAAACCCAGGTACAGGAACAGCAGGATCAGTGTGGAGGTCAGGCGCGCGTCCCACACCCACCAGGCCCCCCACATCGGTTTGCCCCACAGTGCGCCGGTGAGCAGCGACAAAAACGCGAACAAGGCGCCGGTGGGGGCCAAGGCCGATGCCACCATACCCGATAAGCGGGTGTTGAACGCCAGACCAATCCCGGCCCAGGCCGCCATCACCAGGTAAATGAACATCGACATCTGCGAGGCTGGCACATGCACAAAGATGATGCGGTAACCCTGACCTTGTTGCGCGTCCACCGGCGCGACAAAAAAGCCAATCCACAGACCGATGGCGCACAGCACGGTGGCCAGTGCGGCAAACCAGGGCCACAGTTTGCCGGCCAGGTGGTAGAAGTTTTGCGGCGAGGCAAACTTGAACCAGTGAGTCACAGATGTTTTCATTCCAGGGAAATCCTCAACGCGGCCGCGGTGGCAAAAGGTGAAAAAAACAGCGAGAGTACCAGCAGGGCTGACAGCAGCGACACATGGCCGCCAAAGCCCAGACCGGCGGCATCGGCCTCCACCGCACCGGCGCCAAAAATCAACACCGGAATATAAAGTGGCAGGATCAATAAAGACAGCAAAACCCCTGCGCCGCGTACGCCCAAGGTCAGCGCCGCGCCAATGCTGCCAATCAGGCTCAGCGTGGGGGTGCCCAGCAGCAGGGTCAGCATCAAAATGCCCAGCGCCCGGCTGTCCAGGCCAAATTGCAGGCCCAGCACCGGCGCCATCAGCACCAGCGGCACGCCTGACAGCAGAAAGTGCGCCAGCGCCTTGGCCAGCACCAGGAGGCCCAGCGGGGTGGGTGACAGCACCATCTGCTCGAGTGAGCCGTCGGCGTAGTCGGTGGCAAACATGCGCTGCAGCGACAACATCGCGGCCAACAGGGCACTGACCCACAACACGCCCGGCGCCATGCGCAGCAGCAGGCCGGACTCGGCGCCCACACCCAATGGGAACAGGCTGGCGATCACCATGAAAAACACCAGCGGCGTCAGCACCTCGCCTTTTTGCCGCAACCCCAAGGCCACTTCGCGCTTGAGCACCGCCAGCATGACGGAACCAGCGCCCAGGATGTTCGGGGTGGGTGTCATGGTGCTTTCAATTCAAGGAGTTGCGCGGTGTGTGTGCCCACCGGCACGCGCTGGTGGCTGGTCAGCACGGCCAGGCCGCCGTGATCCAGATGGGTGGCGATCAGGTCAGACAACATCTGGATGCCTGCCTCGTCCATCGCCACGTAGGGTTCGTCCAGCACCCACAGCCGCGCCGTACTCAGTGCCAGCCGTGACAGGGCGACGCGGCGCTTTTGCCCTTGCGACAGGTGCCGCACCAGTTGCTGCGAGCGCCCGCGCAGGCCAAAACGCTCCAGCACGGACTTGGCTTTTTGCACATCAAGCGCGATACCGCCCAGGGCCGAGGTGAACATCAGGTTTTCCTGCACCGACATCGACTCCTGCAGCGCGTTCAGGTGGCCGAGGTAACACAGGTCTTGCCGGTAACTGTCGTGCTGCGCGCCAATCGGCGTGTGGTTCCAGAGAATCTGGCCAGCTTCCACCGGGGCCAGGCCACACACCATGCGCAGCAAGCTGGTTTTGCCTACGCCATTGGCGCCGGCGATATACAGCCAATGCCCGGCCGCCAGGGTGCAATCCACGTCCTTGAAAAGCAGACGCCCACCCTTGCTGCAAGCAAGTTTGGAAAAGGTCAGTGTGGCGGGCGTGTCCAAGGCAGGGTCTGCAGCAAAAAGGTGCAATTATCGGATGAACGGTCGCACGCCCGGTGCGCCTTGGGTGAGGGGCCCGGTTTAGCGGGTGATGACCAGCTTTTGGTACAGGCCGCCGAAGTAGGTTTGCTTCTCCATCTGATCGGCCGTCACGCTGGCGGGCAGCCATTCAGTGATGTCATGGTTCCACAAATCCATGGCGAAGGGTTCCAGCGTGGTCAGGATCGGCACCATGATGTAGCGGAACGGGCTGCTGGCGACCGGCTTGTGGTAATCCACAAAAATGACTTTGCCGCCCGGCTTGGTGACGCGCAGTGCCTCGGCAATCGTTTTGCGGCGGACTTCCACCGGCATTTCGTGCAGCAGGAAAAACACCAGCGTGCAGTCCTGGCTGGCATCGGCAAAGCCCATGTGGGTGGCGTCTTGCTGCAGGATGCTGACCTGGCGTTTGTCGGTCAATTTTTGGTGCAGGTTCTTGATTTGCACCGGCGCCACGTCAATCACGCTCAAGTGGGCCTGCGGGTCCAGACGGCGCACGATGTGCTCGGTCAGGTTGCCATAGACACACGCCACCTGCAACACCTGGCCATGGATGACCTCGCCCATGTCTTGCAGGGCCAGGTCGCGCAGGCGCGAGAAATTGCCCCACAAAATCAGGTTCACCAGCCATTGGCGCTCAAACACGCGCACGGCGTTGGGGTGGGTGTAAGCCCACCAGTAGGTTTTTTCCAGGTAATCCGGCACCACAACGGGTGCATGGGGAACGGTAGCGACTGACGTCAAGGGTGTATCAAGTTGGCGGAGATTGTTTTTTTCGAAAATCATGAACAGACCTTGAATCAGGAAAGGCGGGGTGGCAATGGGGCTTACTTCAGCAAACCTTCGGCACGCAAGGCCGCCTGAACCGCCGGACGTGCCGCCACGCGGGCCGCAAAGGCGTTCAGTTGGGCCAGTCCGGAGGTGTCCACACCCACATGTTTGCCCCAGCTTTGCACCACAAACAGGTAAGCGTCAGCCACCGTGAATGTGTCACCCATCAGGAAGGTTTTACCCGTCAGTTCGCCGTCAGTCCATTTTAGGCGGTCCATCAGGCGGGTTTTGGCCAGCGCCTTGGCCTCGTCAGGCATGCCCGGCGTGAACAGCGGCGAGAAGCCCTTGTGCAATTCGGTGGCGATGAAGTTGAGCCATTCCTGCAATTTGTAACGCTCAAACGTGCCATTGGCGGGTGCCAGTTGCAGCTGCGGGACCTGGTCAGCCACGTATTGCAGAATGACCGCGACCTCGTGCAACTGACGACCATCATCCAGCACCAGCAGCGGCACATAACCCAGCGGGTTGATGGTGTAGTAGTCGGTGCCGTCAGCCGTTCGGTGGGTTTTGGTGGGCGAGGCGATGGCATCAAAGACCAGACCGGATGCCATCAGGGCGATGTGGGTGGCCAGAGAGCAGGCGCCGGGCGAGTAATAGAGTTTCATGCGAGCCTTTCAGGGAAGAGCACCGTCCATCAGGTGGGTGTTGATCGGGCAATACCGACCAGGTGCCCAATGCTAACCCGCATCGCTCTCATTCAGCCTTTGAGCCGCCCGGATGCCCCGCAGACCCGGGCTGGGATGGTTACAGGCGCTTGTACCCACCACCTTGAATTATCAAAAATGATAGCTAAACGTCCATATGGAATATGAACGTTTGAACATGTCAACGTTGCAACACCTTGGCAATCGGGTTATGCCGCAGGCGGAACGCGTCGGGCATTTTGGAGCCCAGCAGCGGACGCAAATACATGCGGAAAGCGTCGGTCACATCGGTGCCGCTGGGCGCGATGAACTCGTCTTCCATGGTGCGGGTTTTGCCAGCCACGGTGGCCAGCGGCAGCAGTTCGTAGTCGACCGAATAAAAGCCGGTGCGCTTGATGGCCACCGAGCCGTCGCGGTCACCCCACATGGCGAACTGCACCGCTTTTTCACCCACCTCGCGGGCTTCGCGCTGGTCCACATCCGAGACGCAGCCAATGAACGAGCGTTGCATGTAGCCAAAGGTGTCGCCGCGCACCCGTTTGATGTTGAGCTTGGACTTGATCTCTTCACACAGCAGATCAGCCAGCGCGCCGTTGCCCGAGAGTTGCACATTGCCGTGGGCGTCGTGTTCCAGATCTTTGGCCAGCAGCGCGGCGATCGGTGTACCGGACGCATCGTGAATGCCCTCGGACACCGCGATCACGCAGCGGCCATATTTCTCGTAAGTGGTTTTCACATCCGCCAGGAATTTTTCCAGCACAAAGGTGCGCTCGGGCAGGTAAATCAGGTGCGGGCCGTCGTCCGGGAATTTTTTGCCTAAAGCGGAGGCGGCGGTCAGAAAACCGGCGTGGCGTCCCATGACGACCCCCACATACACGCCGGGCAGGGCGGCGTTGTCCAGGTTGGCACCGGCAAAGGCTTGGGCCACAAAGCGCGCCGCGGACGGAAAACCGGGCGTGTGGTCGCTGCCGACCAGGTCGTTGTCAATGGTTTTGGGGATGTGGATGGTGCGCAGCGGGTAGTTGGCGGCTTGTGCTTCTTCGCTGACGATGCGCACCGTGTCGGACGAATCGTTGCCACCAATGTAGAAAAAGTGGCCGATCTTGTGCGCCTGCAGCACTTTGAAAATCTCGTGGCAATAAGCGGCGTCGGGTTTGTCGCGGGTCGAGCCCAGCGCGCTTGACGGGGTGTTGGCCACCAGTTCCAGGTTGTGGCTGGTTTCCTGGGTCAGGTCGACAAAGTTTTCATCCACGATGCCGCGCACGCCGTGCAGGGCGCCGTAAATTTGCCCGATCTGGCTGAAGCGCCGCGCCTCCAGCGCCACGCCCGCCAGCGACTGGTTGATGACGGCGGTGGGGCCGCCGCCCTGGGCCACGAGAATTCTTCCGGATGCCATGGTTTTTTGTCCTTTTTCAAGAGGTTTAAACGACAACTGCAAACAGCCATTGTGCGCTTGATTGAGCCGCTTTCAGGCCGCCTGGGTCACCTTAAAAGGCGGCGGTGGGTGGGGTCTCGGTAAAATCAGCGGCGACCCAGGCGCCAGGCAGGCGCCGCTTTTTCACCTGCCTTCTTTCAATGGACCACCATGCTTTACCCCCAACATTTTGATGTGATCGTCGTCGGTGGCGGCCATGCCGGCACCGAGGCGGCGCTGGCCGCAGCCCGCATGGGCTGCAAGACGCTGCTGCTGACGCACAACATTGAGACGCTGGGGCAGATGAGCTGCAACCCGTCGATTGGCGGCATCGGAAAGGGCCATCTGGTGAAAGAGGTGGACGCGTTGGGTGGCGCCATGGCGGCGGCCACTGACGAAGGCGGCATCCAGTTCCGTATTCTCAATTCTTCCAAGGGCCCGGCGGTGCGCGCCACCCGCGCCCAGGCCGACCGCATTTTGTACAAGGCCGCCATTCGCCGTCGGCTGGAAAACCAACCCAACCTGTGGCTGTTTCAGCAGGCGGTGGATGACTTGATGGTCGAGGGTGACCGGGTGGTGGGCGCGGTGACGCAGGTCGGCATCCGGTTTCGCAGCACCACGGTGGTGCTGACGGCGGGCACGTTCCTGGATGGCAAGATCCATGTCGGCCTGAACAATTACCCGGCGGGTCGCGCCGGTGATCCGCCAGCGGTGAGCTTGAGTGCGCGGCTGAAAGAGCTCAAGCTGCCGCAAGGTCGGCTCAAAACAGGCACCCCGCCGCGCATCGATGGCCGCTCGATCGATTTCAGCAAATGCACCGAACAACCCGGTGACGGCATGCCCGGCGGCATGAGCCCGGTGATGCCGGTGTTCAGTTACCTGGGCCGCCCCGAGCAGCACCCGCAGCAAATGCCGTGCTGGATTACCCACACCAATGAGCGCACCCACGACATCATCCGCAGCGGCTTTGACCGCAGCCCGATGTTCACCGGCAAGATCGAAGGGGTGGGGCCGCGGTATTGCCCGAGTGTGGAAGACAAGATCAACCGTTTTGCCGACAAGGACAGCCACCAGATTTTTCTGGAACCCGAAGGCCTGACCACCCACGAGTATTACCCCAACGGCATCAGCACCAGCCTGCCGTTTGACATCCAGTACGCCTTGGTGCGCAGCATGGCCGGTCTGGAAAACGCCCACATCCTGCGGCCCGGGTATGCCATTGAGTACGATTATTTTGACCCGACCCAACTGAAAAACAGCTTTGAGACGCGGGTCATTGGTGGTCTGTTTTTTGCCGGGCAGATCAACGGCACCACGGGTTACGAAGAGGCGGCTGCGCAAGGTCTGTTTGCCGGCACCAATGCGGCGCTGCAGGTGCGTGCCATGGGCGGTGGCGATGTGTTGGCCAGCGCGGCGGGCGGTGCGTCTTACACCGGTGAGACCTGGGTGCCCGCGCGTGACGAGGCGTATCTGGGGGTGCTGGTGGACGACCTGATCACCAAAGGGGTGACAGAACCTTACCGCATGTTCACCAGCCGGGCCGAGTTCCGGTTGCAGCTGCGCGAAGACAATGCCGACGCCCGCCTGACCGAGGTGGGCCGCCAACTGGGTCTGGTGGACAATGTGCGCTGGGAGACTTTTTGCCGTAAACGCGACGCTGTTTCACGTGAAACAGAGCGCCTGCGCTCGATCTGGGTCAGCCCGAAAAACCTGGCAGCGGCTGAAGCAGAGCGCGTGTTTGGCAAGGCGCTGGAGCATGAGTACAACCTGGCGGACCTGCTGCGCCGCCCTGGCATCAGCTACCCCGGACTGATGTCGCTGGACGGTGGCAAATACGCCGCGCCAGAACTGCCAACCGCTGTTTCACGTGAAACAGATGCCGCCGCGTTAGCGCAGGACCGCTTTGTGGCTGAGGTGATTGAGCAGGTGGAAATTGCAGCCACGTACTCGGGTTATATCGAGCGGCAACACGCCGAGATCGAGCGCACCGCGTATTACGAGCACCTGAAGCTGCCGCCGGACCTGGACTATATGCAGGTGACGGCGCTGAGTTTTGAGGCGCGGCAAACGCTGAACAAACATCGCCCGCAGACGCTGGGCCTGGCGTCCCGAATATCGGGCATCACGCCTGCCACGGTGTCGCTGTTGTTGGTGTATCTCAAAAAAAGCGGGTTCCGTGGGTTGGTCTCCCCAGCGGCGCTGGACAACTGATGTGGCGGCTGATCCCGCCGTGGCAAAACGGGCAGCGTGGCTGGACCTGTGAACCATGACGTATGTGTTTCACGTGCAACCTGCCAGCATGACCCGCAGACCTGGTGGCGATGGCACCGTGGGATCCACCCGTATTGAATCAATGGGAGAGTGAACTTGTCTGTCCATGACCATGATGTGAGCTTGCGTCAGACCCTGACGCAGTCTGCCGCCCAAATGGGTGTGCCGTTGACCGAGACACAAACCAGCGCTTTGTTGGCCTACATGGCCCTGATCCAGAAGTGGAACAAGGTCTACAACCTGACCGCAGTGCGCGACGCATCGGCTATGTTGACGCACCATCTGCTGGACAGTCTGGCGGTGATTTCGCCGTTGCAATCGCAGTTGCAAACGCTGCGTTCAGCCGATGCCGGTGCACCGGAACGGGTGAGACTGCTGGATGTGGGCTCGGGCGCGGGCTTGCCAGGCGTGGTGATGGCCATCATGTGCCCGGAGATTCAGGTGGATTGTGTGGACACCGTGGCCAAAAAAGCGTCGTTTATTCAGCAAGTGGCGGTGACGCTCAGGTTGCCCAATCTGCGGGGGGTGCATGCGCGGGTGGAGCGTCTGACGGACAAGTATCAGGTGGTCAGCTCGCGCGCCTTTGCGTCGCTGGTGGACTTCACGTCTTGGTCCGTCAACGCGCTGGCAGAGCAGGGCATCTGGATGGCGATGAAGGGCAAACATCCGGCAGATGAACTGGCTGCGTTGCCCGCCACGATTTCTGTGTTTCACGTGGAACAACTCAATGTGCCGGGGTTGGGGGCGGAGCGGTGTATTGTGTGGATGCGGCCTGCTTTGGCTGGGTGACTGCAGGACTTCCGTTCCGTTGTTAGGGTCGAATCAGCCGGGCGATGCCTTTTGCTTCGTGTCCCCCGGCCTGCGGCCTCCTCCTTGACCTACGCAAAACGCATCACCCGACTGATTCTGGGCGCCTTGTGGAATCGTAGGAATTCGGCTGACGAAGTGGCTGCGTTACCTGGCACGGTGTCGGTGTTTCACGTGGAACAGTTGGTGGTGCTGGGTTGCGGGAACGCTGTTTTGTGTGGATGCGGCCTGCTGTGGCTGGGTGACTGCAGGACTTCCGTTTCGTTGTGAGGGCCGAATCAGCCGGTCGATGCCTTTTGCTTCGTGTCCCCCGGCTTGCGGCCTCCTCCTTGACCTACGCAAAACGCATCGCCCGACTGATTCTTTGCGGCTGGTTGAATCGACTGGTTTCAAAACCCGGGGTTGATCCGAGCTTGTTTGTGCGTGCCAACGAGAGACCCAAATGGGACGGCCGCATGCTTAGGATGTAGAGCAACGTGTTGTGACTGACTCTGAATCTGGTATTGGTCCGGCTGCAAGTGGGACCATGGGTCTGAGCAGCGAGGCTGGGACGGATACCAAAGTGAGGTCAAGGAGGAGGCCGCAGGCCGGGGGACACGAACGGCGGTATCTGTCCCAGCCTCGCTGCGGCCGTGCACCACAAACCGTACGTACCCGGCGGTTCAAACCTTCAACCTTTCCAACGTAAACTCGCAGCCTTCCCCCGTTCAAAGAAACCCATGCTCGGCATCACCGACTACGCCACTTTTGTTGTCACCGTTCTCGTGTTCCTGCTGGTGCCGGGGCCGGGTAATCTGGCGCTGATCACCTCCACCAGCAAGGGCGGCATCCGGGGTGGGCTGGCAGCGACTTTGGGGGTGATTCTGGGTGACCAGGTGCTGATGTGGTCGGCCGTGGCCGGTGTGGCGGCTTTGCTCGCGGCGTATCCCGATGCATTCCAGGCCGTGCAGTGGCTGGGCGCCGCGTACCTGGCCTGGCTGGGCGGAAAAATGCTGTTCGCCAAGCCGGGCGCAGCGCCAGTGCTCAACATCAAGCCGCACCATTTCCTCAAACAGGCGCTGATGATCACGCTGCTCAACCCCAAGGCCATCCTGTTTTACATGGCGTTTTTTCCGCTGTTTGTGGACCCTGCGCGCCAGCAGGGGTTGCTGACCTACGCCTTCATGGCCGCGACCATTGCCGCGTTGACTTTTGGCTACGGCCTGACATCGACCCTGTTGACGCATTTTTTGGCGGAAAAGGTCCGTGCCAACCCCACCATCACCCGCGTGCTGGAAAAAGTCGCTGGCCTGTTCCTGATTGGTTTTGGCATCAAGCTGGCCGTGTCGCGCTGATGTGCTGATGTTGTTTCACGTGAAACCTTGGCCTGATCCTGTTTTTTTGTTCTCCGAGTGAATTCACCCATGGCCCAAATTTTCTGCATTGCCAACCAAAAAGGTGGCGTTGGCAAAACCACCACCACCGTCAATCTGGCCGCTGGTCTGGCCAAGGTCGGGCAGCGGGTGCTGATGATCGACCTGGACCCGCAGGGCAATGCCACCATGGGTTCGGGTGTCGACAAACGCAAGCTCGAACTCAGTGTCTATGACGTGCTGCTCGGATCGGCCTCGGTGCGTGAGGCCCGGGTGCAAAGTGCCAAGCTGGTTGATGCCGGTTGTGGCTACGACATTCTGGGTGCCAACCGCGAGCTGGCCGGAGCCGAGGTGGAAATGGTCAGCCTGGAGCGCCGCGAGAAGCGCCTGAAAACCGCGCTGTCCGAGGTGGATGCCGACTACGACTTCATTCTGATCGACTGCCCGCCCAGCCTGTCCATGCTCACCCTCAATGGCCTGTGCTGCGCCACCGGGGTGATTGTGCCGATGCAGTGCGAGTACTTTGCGCTGGAAGGCCTGGCCGATCTGGTCAACACCATCAAGCAGGTGCACGCCAATCTGAACAAAGAGCTGGCCATCATCGGTCTGCTGCGGGTCATGTTCGACCCGCGCATCACCCTGCAGCAGCAGGTGAGTGAACAGCTCAAGGCGCGCTTTGGTGACAAGGTGTTCAACTCCGTGATCCCGCGCAACGTGCGCCTGGCCGAGGCACCCAGCTATGGCGTGCCCGGTGTGGTGTTTGACCCCTCATCCAAGGGTGCGCAAGCGTTTGTGGCGTTTGCCACCGAGATGGTGGCGCGCATCCAAAAATAATAGACCAACCAGTTTGTCAGCGATCCCTACCACGTCATGCCATCCCAGAACATCCTGATCCTGCCCGGCTGGCAAAATTCCGGCCCGCTGCACTGGCAAAGCCTCTGGCAAGACCAGTTGGGCTATGTCCGTGTCGAGCAGCACGACTGGCTGCGCCCGCTGCGCGGCGATTGGATCGCCCGGCTGGAAGACGTGCTGCTGTCACGCGATGCCCCCGCCGTGCTGGTGGCGCACAGCCTGGGCTGCCAGCTGGTGGCAGCATGGGCGGCCCTGTCCAAAAACACCCACCTCGTCACGGCGGCGCTGCTGGTGGCGCCGGGTGATGCCGAGCGTGACGAATTGCGCCCGGTGCTGGGCAGCTGGTCGCCGCTGGTGCTCCAAACCTTGCCGTTCCCCAGCACGCTGGTGGCCAGCAGCAACGACCCGTATTGCACTTATGAGCGCGCCACCCAGTTTGCCCATGCCTGGGGCTCCCGGCTGGTGAACATCGGCGCGCAAGGTCACATCAACGCCGACTCTGGCTTGGGCGATTGGCCTGCCGGGCAGGCGCTGCTGCAACAACTGATTCCAACTTAGACAGGGACACACACATGGTCACCAAAAAACAAAAAGGTCTGGGCCGTGGTCTGGAGGCTTTGCTCGGGCCCACGGTGGATGACTTGCTGGGGTCGGATGGCGCCAGCGCCAGCGCCGCTAACAGCGGCCAGCCGTCCACGCTGTTGCTCAGCGACATGGTGCCCGGCCAGTACCAGCCGCGCACGCACATGGACGAAGGCGCGCTGTATGAGCTGGCCGAATCGATCAAGGCCCAAGGCATCATGCAGCCGATTCTGGTGCGCCGCTTGAGCGATACCACCGCCGAACGCAAGCGCAGCGAGCTCACGCCCGAGGGACCCAGCGGCGGGGCAGGGCGGCCGCTGTACGAGATCATTGCCGGGGAACGGCGCTTTAGGGCGGCCAAACTGGCCGGGCTGGACAGCGTGCCGGTGCTGGTGCGCGATGTGCCCGACGCCTCTGCCGCTGCCATGGCGCTGATCGAGAACATGCAGCGCGAAGACCTGAACCCGCTGGAAGAAGCGCAGGGCTTGCAACGCCTGATCAAGGAATTTGGCCTGACGCACGAAACCGCTGCCCAGGCCGTGGGCCGCTCCCGCAGCGCCGCCAGCAACCTGCTGCGCCTCTTGAACCTGGCCGAACCGGTGCAGACCATGCTGATGGCCGGCGACGTGGACATGGGCCACGCGCGGGCGCTGCTGGGTCTGGACAAAGCCATGCAGATCACCGCGGCCAGCCAGATTGCCGCCAAAAAAATGTCGGTGCGCGAGGCGGAGGGGCTGGTCAAAAAACTGGGTGCCGAGTTTTCGCTGGTGGCCGCCAAGCCGAAAAAAGAGAAGTCACGTGACCTGAAACGCCTCGAAGAAGAGCTGTCGGATCTGCTGATGGCCGAGGTGGAAGTGCGCGTCAAAAAACGCGTCAAACGCGCCGGACGCATGGAGGAAATGGGTGAGTTGAGTATTGCGTTTGGCTCGCTCGATGAGCTCAACGGGTTGATTGAGAAGCTGCAAAAAGTCTGACGTGTTGACTTCGTTGGCCCGGTACGGCCCCCCCACAGCGCAGGCCGACCACCCCAGGGCGCCGCTCGCCAGCCTGCCATGAAGCGCCTGTCTCGCCTGTGGCCCTTGCCCGCTTTGCTGACCTGGCTGGCTGGCTGGATGCTGTTCACGGCGTTGCAACGCATCGGCGCCAGTCCGTTGCTGGCGCTGGGTAGCGCCTGCGCGCTGGGCGTGGCAGCCAGCCTGCTGGGCAGCAGCTGGTGGCGCCGCTTGATGATGGCGCTGGGGTTTCCGCTGCTGCTGGGTGTCTCGGGTGCCGTGACGTTGCCGGCCTGGGCCTGGCTGCTGCCGCTGTTGCTGCTGCTGCTG
>Ga0209066_10005731_pt1 | contig 12975 bp, 19 predicted proteins | sample All_14_2_FD_187198 | JGI IMG/M metagenome (GOLD analysis project Ga0209066, IMG submission 187198) | Freshwater microbial communities in response to fracking from Pennsylvania, USA - Allegheny Zone_MetaG_DW_15 (SPAdes) (version 2) ...
GCGCGGGGTTTTTCTTTGAGGGGACGCTGTTAACTATATGACTATTTGTCAGCTCTCAACGGCTTTTACGCCGTACCAGCGGCGGCCTATCCACAAGGATACGTTCACCAGCGCTATCAGGGCCGGCACTTCCACAAGCGGGCCTATGACGGCGGCGAAGGCCGCCCCGTGGTTGATGCCGAAGGTGGCTATGGCCACGGCTATGGCCAGCTCGAAGTTATTTGAGGCGGCTGTGAAAGAGAGCGTAGCTGATTCCTCGTAGTTGGCGCCCGCCCGCTTGCTCATCCAGAAAGAGGCGAAAAACATCAGCGCGAAGTAGACCAGGAGCGGAATGGCGATGCGCACCACGTCGAAAGGCACGGCCACTATGTTCTCCCCCTTTATGGAGAACATCACGATGATGGTGAACAGCAGGGCCACCAGCGTAAGCGGGCTGATGACGGGGATGAATTTTTCGGCGTACCACTCGCGGCCCTTGGCGGCTATCAGGGAGAAGCGCGTAGCTATGCCGGCTATGAACGGCACGCCCAGGTAAATGAACACGCTTTTAGCTATCTCGCCCATGGTGATGTTCACCACCGCGCCCTCCAGGCCCAGCCAGCGCGGCACCAGGGTGACGAAGAACCAGGCATAGACGGAGAAGAATAGCACCTGGAAGACGGAATTGAAAGCCACGAGGCCGGCGCAGTATTCGCGGTCGCCCTTTGCCAGGTCGTTCCAGACTATGACCATGGCTATGCAGCGGGCCAGGCCTATCATGATGAGGCCCACCATGTACTCCGGCTTGTCGCGCAGGAAAATGATGGCGAGCGCCGTCATCAGCACCGGTCCCACCAGCCAGTTCTGCGCCAGCGACAGCAGCAGCACCCGCTTATTGGCGAAGACGCGGTGCATCTCCTCGTATTTCACCTTGGCCAGGGGCGGGTACATCATCAGTATCAGGCCTATGGCTATGGGGATGGAAGTAGTGCCCACGCTCGAAGCCGCGTTAAAATCCGCCACGGCCTGGGGCCACAGCCAGCCCAGGCCCACGCCGGCGGCCATGGCCAGGAAGATCCACAGCGTAAGGTAGCGGTCCAGGAAAGACAGCTTCTTTATTATTCCTTCCATCAGTCCCCCTTCAACAGCCCCACCACGAAAGCCCTTATCTCGTCTCGCACGCGGCGGTAATGGGCCAGGGCTTCCTCTTCGGTTTTGGCTTCTTTGGCCAGGAACGGCGGATCTTCGAAGCTCTTGTGCAGTTTCTCCGCCTTGCCGAACCAGACCGGGCAGCTTTCCCGGGCTTTATCGCAGACCGTCACCACCAGGTCGAAGGCGACGTCCCTGAATTCGGCGGCGGACTTGGAGCGGTGGCCGGAAATGTCCACGCCGGCCTCCGCCATCACCGCTATCGCCCGCGGGTCCACCGTGCCGGGGTTGGTGCCGGCCGAGTAGACTTCAGCCTTCCCGGCCAGCAGCTTCTCCCCCCAGCCCTCGGCCATCTGGCTGCGGCAGGAATTCCCCGTGCAGAGGAACAGTATTTTCACGTTTAGTGGCCGCAGCTGCAGCCGCCGCCGCAATTGCTTTCAGGCTTGGGCAGGTTCTTCATGATGATGTCGCCCTGCTCGTCGCAGTCCAGCACCGCTTTCTCCACCATGGGCACGGCGGTTTTCTCGACGTAGATCTTGAAGTCCTTATTGGAGACCTCCAGGTCGCCCGGCTCCGACTTCTCCACCAGGTCCATACCGATGGAAGGGCCGCAGCAGCCTTCCGTCACGAATACGCGCAATACGCCGGTCTTGCCGGATTCCTTGAGCACCGCCTTGAGTTTTTCCACCGCAGCGTCTTTGAGTTCCATTATTTCATTCCTTTATTACCGTCTTCCGAAATCAGCAATTCCCGCCCACCACGCAAACACCCTTACGCCGCAGCGTAAGCCTGTGCTGCAGGCGGGAGATATCCGCGGCGATGACAGCGCAGCAGGGCCGGGGCCGTACCAGCCTGCCAATATACCCGGCCAGAGGGCCTTTATCGTTTACCAAGGCGTACATGGCCCAGCGGCCCCTTTTTTCTTTGCGTATCAGGCCGGCCGAGCAGAGGGCGCCCAAGTGGCGCGAGACATTGTACTGGCTCTCCCCCAGCGCGTCCACCAGCTCACAGACGCACAGCTCCCGTCCGGCGTGGGCCAGCAGCGCGGCCGTTCGCAGGCGGTTGACGTCGGCCAGGGCCTTGAGCGCCTTGACCGCCGCACGGATATCGCTTCGCTCCGCTTTCATATATGCTATTATACGCATATATGGCGCGCAGCGCAACTCCCCCGACGCCGCGCCCCTTCTTATGAACGAAAACACTCTAAAAGTAACGCTGTCGCCGCGGCTGAGCGCGCCGAGGCCCGCCGCGCCGGAGACGGTCTCTTCCGACTACACCCGCGCCGACAGGCTGGCGGCCTGGAAGGCCCGCTGGGGCATAAACCGCATGGCCTCCCGCGTGAAGCCCGGCCTATACGCCCTGGGCTCCCCCTCCCCCGACTCTCCCGTCTTCGCCACCGCCAACTACAGGCTCAGCTTCGACGCCCTGCGCACGAACCTGAAAGGCCTTAACGCCTGGCTGCTCGTGCTGGACACCAAGGGCATCAATGTCTGGTGCGCCGCAGGCAAAGGCACCTTTGGCACGGCGGAACTGGCGCGTATCATAGCCGAAACCGGCCTGGAGGGCCGGGTAAAACACAGGACACTGATACTGCCGCAGCTGGGCGCGCCCGGCATCAGCGCCCACAGGGTAAAGGCCTCTACGGGGTTCTCCGTCGCCTACGGGCCGGTCAGGGCCGAAGACCTGCCAGAATACCTGCGCCTGAGCCGCGCCACTCCGGAGATGCGTAAGATCAATTTTAATTTCACCGACAGGATGATACTGGCCCCGATACAGCTGGTGCATTTCGGCCGGTACATGCTGCCGGCCGCGGCGCTGCTGTACCTGCTCGGCTACAGGGCGGACGCGGCCTATACCCTCGGGGCCCTGCTGGCCGGAGGGGCGCTGGTGCCCGCCCTGCTGCCCTGGCTGCCGGGCAGGAGCTTCGCCATAAAAAGCGCCGCGGCCGGCCTGCTGGTCCTGGCCCTGATAGCCCTGGCCCATGACCAAAGTCCGGCCCAGTTCGCCGCCCGCGCCCTTATCTATTCCGCGGCCGCCTCTTTTGTCGGCCTGGATTTCACAGGCGCCTCCACCTACACCTCCCTCTCCGGCGTAATGAAAGAGATGCGCCTGGCCGTGCCGGCGCATGCCCTGGCCGCCGCGGCAGGGCTCATCATTCTGGCGGCTGGGAGGTACTTATGAAGCTGGAATATCTGCGCGGGGTCGCCACACTGAAGCTGGACGTGGACAAATGCATAGGCTGCGGCATGTGCGTAACGGTCTGCCCCCACGCCGTTTTCAAGGTGGAGAACCGCAAGGCGGCCATCACCGACGCCGACCTGTGCATGGAATGCGGCGCCTGCGCCGGCAATTGCCCGGTAGACGCTATATATGTGAAGAAAGGCGTAGGCTGCGCACAGGCCGTGCGCAACGGCTTCCTGAAAGGCACCGAGCCGGATTGCGACTGCGGCGGCGACGGCACCTGCTGCTGACGCCCTCTAGATTATCCCGAAAATATATTTCAGGCCCAGGTAGGCGCCGGCGGCGATGAACACCCAGCCCGTCGCCGGCTTGGCCCAATGCTCGAAGCGCCCGGCCAGGCCGGTCACGGCGCCGACTTTCTTTAGCCCCAGGTCCAGCGCCAGCGCGGCGCCTATCACGGGCAGCGCCGTGCCGAGGCCGTAGAACAGCGGTATGGAGACCGGCGAAGACTTGCCGGCCGCCAGCGGTATGATGACGCCGAAGTACAGGGCCGCCGAGATGGGGCAGAAGGCCAGCGCGAACAGCGCCCCCATCAGGAAAGACGACAGCGCCCCCGCCCTGGCTTTATAGCGCGACATGTCGAAAAGATTGAACCCCTCGAAGCCGGCGCCGAACATGCCCAGCAGGTACATGCCGGCCAGCACCAGGAGCGGCGACAGCGCCTGGCTGCCGTACTTCTGCATGAAGAAGGAGAAAGCCGGCGCCGACAGCAGGCTCTTGACCAGCAGGAAGCCGATGACCAGGTAGGCCAGCGCGCGCCCGGCTGCGTAAAGCAGGCCGTGAACCAGCACGGCCAGTTTATGCGATCCGGAATGTTTGGAGATCCAGGTCAGGGCGGTGAGGTTGGTGGCCAGCGGACAGGGGCTCACCGAGGTGATCACCCCCGTCCACAGGGCCGTAGCCAGCGCCGCCCAGAATTCCCCGGTCATACCTCGTCGATCACCTTGCGCGTCTCGGCGGCGACGTAGTCCATGAACTTTTCTTTGTCGCCCAGCAGTTGCCAGACGCTCTTGAGCAGACCCCATTTCATCGGCCTATCCCCCTCGAACTTCTGCACCACCACCGCCTTGGAGTTCAGCCAGTAGTCCTGCACGAAATGCTCGTTCGCCTTATCCTCTATGTTGACGCCCCGGAATTCCACCCGCCAGCCTTTGTAGGGCCCGGCGAAATGTTTGGCTACCGCCTCGCGGGTATACGCCTCTATGGTAGTGCAGGAGGAGCAGCGCGTGTTGGTATAGAAGTAATAAACCACCGCGGTTTTCAGCTCGGCGGTTTTGACGGCGGCTTTTACCGTCGCGGCGGCAGTTTTCACCGCCGCCTTTTCCGCCGGGGCGGCAGCCGCGGCCGCTGTCTCTACGGGCGCCGCCGCGGTTTTGTCCCCGGAACAGCAGGGCAGCGCCTTATAAATAGCCGCGCCTATGCTTACGGCCACAAAGGCCGTCAGTATGTATTTCAGGGTTTTCGCGGGGGGCGTCATTACCTGGCCCCGCCGATGATCTTCTTAAGTTCCTCGACTGTCGGCACCTTGGCCGATAGCAGCACCTTGCCGTCCACGGCGAGCGCCGGGGTCATCATAACGCCCATGTCCGTGATCTTGTTGATGTCGCTGATCTTTTCCATCTCGTAGTCCAGCCCAAGCTCTTTGGCCGCCAGTTCGGCGTTGGCGTAAAGCCGGTTGCACTTAAGACAGCCCATACCGAGCACCTGTATTTTAGTTTTCATAGTCCCTCCTAGAAGAAAGCTCCGAAAAACATCCCGGTGAAGGTGGACATGATGATGACCAGCGCCACATAGGCGGCGGTCTTCTTCACTCCCATCACCGTCTTGAGCACCAGCATGCTGGGCAAGGACAGCGCGGGGCCGGCCAGCAGCAGCGTCAGCGCGGGGCCCTTGCCCATGCCGGAGCCTATCAGGCCCTGCAGTATCGGTATCTCGGTGAGCGTGGCGAAGTACATGAAGGCCGCCACCACGGACGCGAAGAAGTTGGCCCAGAAAGAGTTGCCGCCCACGGCCCAGGCCACCCATTCAGAAGGAATGACTCCCTCATGCCCCGGCCGGCCCAGCAGGAAACCAGACACCAGCACGCCGCCGATAAGCAGCGGAAAGATCTGCTTGGACAGGTCCCAGGTGGCGTAGAACCAGTCGCCCAGTTCCCCCTCTCCGGAGTTATTGAGCAGCCAGGACAGGCCTATGAAGCCCGCTGAGAAGGAGAGGATGGGCAGGTCCGGCATGAACAAGGCCAGCAACACCCCGGGGACGGCCGCGAGGGCGAGCTTTTTACCATCCGCGCCGAACCAGGCCTTGAGCATAAAGCCGAGCGCCGCCGCGAAGAAAGCCGTAAGCGGCCACTTGGCTTTGTAGACGGAGTAGAAAAATGAGTCGGAGGGTTCGGCCTGCGCCCAGTTGGCGAACACCAGCACCGCGGCCATGGCGGCGAAATAGAGCGAGGTCTGCCACAGCGGCCGTTTCACCTCGGGCTCGGGCAGATCCGCCTGCGCGGCGGCCTTGGCGGCCTCCTCGCGGCGGAAAAGCAGGTGCATGGCAAAACCGATGACCAGGCTGAAGACTACGGCCGCCACGGCCCGGGCCGCGCCCAGCTCAAAGCCGAGCACGCGGGCGGTCAGCACTATGGCCAGCACGTTGATGGCCGGGCCGGAATAGAGAAAGGCTATGGCCGGGCCCAGGCCGGCGCCGCGCTTGTAGATGCCGGCGAACAGCGGCAGCACCGTGCACGAGCAGACGGCGAGGATGGTGCCGGACACCGAGGCCACGCCGTAAGAGAGGAATTTATTGGCCCTGGCGCCGAAGTACTTCATGACGGAGGCCTGGCTGACGAAGGCCGAGATGCCGCCGGCTATGAACAGGGCCGGGATCAGGCAGAGGACGACGTGCTCTCGCACATACCACTTGGTGAGCTCCAGCGCCTCGGTCAGGGCGCCGTCGAAGCGCGGCGCGCCGACGGGCAGGAAATAGAAGCCGAAGAAGACGGCTACCGCGCCGGCCAGCCACTTCCAGTCCTCTTTCCAGTTCATATTATTTCCCCTTCCCGAATTTAGCGCAGACGCTGAGGTTGAGCACGCAGCGCAGCTTGAGCCGGTAAATGATCTGGTTGCCCTTCCTCACTGAATCCACTATGCCCGCGGCGCGCAGCACTGACAGGTGTTTAGAAATGGTAGAGATGTCGTCGCCCACCAGCTCGGTGAGTTCGCAGACGCAGGTATCGCGCTTGCCGAGCTGATGCGCCAGGAACAGCCTGGTGGGATGCCCCAGGGCTTTGAACGCCGCGGCCTCAGCGGCGTAAGAGTCGAGGATCAGGGTCTTCATATTTGCTATTTTGCCAAATTGCCAAATAGAAGTCAAGCGGACCGGGAAGCCCCCGCTCCCGTCATTTCGTATAATTAGAGTATGGAAAGAAACAAAGGGAAGGTGCCGCTCGAGAGGGCCCTGTCTAAACTCGGCGCCGCCTCCCGCAGCCAGACCCGCGACTGGGCGCTTACCGGGCGCCTGAAGGTGAACGGCCGCGTCGTCACCGACCCCCAGTTCCTGGTAACGCCCGAGACCGACCGCTTCTCCGTGGACGGGCACCCCATCACGCGCGACCCCTGGACCACCATACTGCTCAACAAACCGGCCTCCGTGGTCACCACCAAGTCCGACGAGAAAGGGCGCAAGACCGTCTTCGACCTGCTCCCCCCCGAACTGCGGACCCTGCACCCCGTGGGCCGCCTGGACATGGCCACCACCGGCCTTCTCATAATGACCAACGACACGCGCCTCTCGGCCTGGCTCACCGACCCGGCCAACGCCCTGGTGCGCGTCTACTCCGTGACGGTCAGGGGCCTCGTTACGCCCGAAGAGCTGGCCAGGGTGGAGGCGGGTATAATGGACGAGGGTGAACTGCTCAAGCCCTCCCGCATCACGCTGCGCAAGGGCAGCGGCAGGGAAACTCATTTAATGGTGGAACTTACCGAAGGCAAGAACCGCGAGATACGGCGGCTCTTCGCCGCCATCGGCCACGAGGTCTGCGCGCTCAAGCGCATCTCTTTCGGAACCCTGTCGCTCGGCGACCTGGCGCCCGGGGAGTTCCGCCGCCTGGGCCGCGTGGAGCTGCCGGCGGCCTGGACGGCCGCCGCCTAAAGCCTGGGTACCGCCGCCCTCACCGCCAGCGCCGTCACCCCGGGAGAAACCGCCGCGCAGGCGCAGAGCGTGTCGCTCACCCAGGAGATCGGCAAGGCCAAAACCTCCAGCATTTGGTTCATTCTCGGCGCCGCGGTGGTGCTGGCTGTGAAATTCCTGGGCTTATAAAGCCGTTAAAAATAAAACCGCAGCCAAAGGTCCAGTTTGCCGGAGGCCTGGCGGCCGCCGAATTCCGTGCCGCGCCCGCCGCCGGTGAGGACAGGCCAGGCGATGAACTCGAAATTGGTGACAGGCTTGTAGCTCAGCGGCAGCCCGCCCAGCCAGCTGCCGTCGGAGGAATTAATCATCATGTAGGCGGACGGGGTGAAATAAACCCAGTTGAAGGGCTCCGGCCATGACAGCTTGAGATAAATATAATCCCTCATTAAATTGGAAGAACCGAAGTAACCCCGGCTCGCGGCCAGCGCGGAGGCCGCGGTTACGGAACTGCCTGAGACGGCGGCGTTCGTCAGGAAATCATCATAAGCGCCGAACTCGCTTTTGCTAAGGCCGGCGCCGTTGCGGTAATATTCCAGCGTAGAGGTCAGGTTCCATTTATTCAGCCAGCGCAGGCCCAGCAGCCAGTCCTCGCCGTCGGCGCGGCCCGCGGCCGCGGCGCCGGCGGCCACGGTATAGCGCGGCTTATTGGAGAAACGGCTGAACTCTCCGTGCACTTCAAGGCTGGTCCCCAGGTTGCGGGAAAAGGCCGCACCGTACTTTTCCGGGTTGACCCGGCTGGCATAGCCCATAAAGTCTATGTCGGTATCCCAGGCCAGCAGCGAAACCTTGGCCGCCAGGTCGGTGTCGCGCGCCTCGGCGGTCTGGGCGTTAAGCGTCTCCGCCGAAGGCACGGCCACCAGGTTGAGGGCGGCGTTGGCCAGCGCCAGGCCGGAGAAACTTTTTATATATTCATAACCGAAGCTCATCAGCCCGGCCTGGGCCAGGTCCGGGTTCTCAGGGTCTTTTTGCGGGTTCACATAGCCCACGGGGTTGAAGGCGTAGCCTTTGCCCCAGCTGTACATCCGCTTGCCGGCCGCCAGCACGGCGCTGTCGCCCAGCGCCAGGGTGCCGTAGAGTTCGTGGAGGGACAGGTCGTTCGAGTACTCGCTGTAATACTGGGCGTAGGTTTTCGCGTGGAAGGCGGTCGGCCCGGAGCGGTAATCCCCGTTCAAATAAAGGTCGGCGCGGTACTGCGACAGCGTACTTGCCGGGGCCTGGCCGTAATACTGCAGCTTATACAGCGGCGAGGACGTTCTTGAAAACAAGAGCGAGTAGCGCGCGTCCAGGTTGCCGCTCAGCTCCAGTTTTTTCGGCGCCTCTTCCCGGGCCGGGATGTCGAAAGAATAATCCCCGCCCCGGGCGGCGGGCGCCAGGGCCAGGGCCAGCACGAGCGCCGTAATTAATTTCACTTGCGCAGCCCTTCCAGCCGGGACATATAGCCGGTCGTGAATACCTCGTCCTTGAACTGGCGCGCCTTCACCTGTGAATAGATCATCAGCGAGCGGTAGCCTTTGTAGAGCGGGCTATAGGTCTCTATCACCGAAGGCCTGCTGAAGCCGCCGCCGAAATCTTTCAGCTCCTTGAATTCCAGCGTCTTTATCAGCATGCCGCTGGCCGAATAGCATTCTATCTTCTCTAGGACCTCGTCCTTGGAGGCCCACATTTTTAATTTATCATAGGCCACGGTTTTATTCCTGGCTTTCAACTCCAACAGATAGCCGGCGCCGGCGGCGGAGGTGTTTACCACGCTGTATTCGGCGGCGTAGTCCACCTGCATGATGTCGGCGTTGTTGAAGACGCCGCCGGTGACGGACTGCAGGCTGGTAATGCGCATGGGCCTGCCCACGTTGGGGATATACAGCCACATGTTCTCGCCCAGGCGCAGGGTGCTGCGGCCTTTGTCGCTGGCCGGGGCCAGGTACAGCATGGCCATGGAATCGCGGCCCTTCTTGGCCGTGTAGAAGACGAACTCCTTCTTTTTACCGTCGGGTTCTATGTTTACCAGTTTGCGGTAGGCCTCGTAGCTGGGCGGCATCAGGTTGGCGTCTATGCGCTTAAGCAGGGCCTCGCCGTCCAGGGCCAGCGCCGCGCCGGCGGGGCTCAGCAGCGCCAGGGCTAAAAACATTTTTATAACTTTCATAGGATTTTCCTTATACATGCCGCAGCGCTTCCACCGGCTCCATGCGCGACGCCTTCAGCGCCGGCTGCAGGCTCGCCAGGGTGGAAATGGTCACCACCACTACGAGTGAGAGCAGCATTTCGGCCAGCGGCACGGCGGGGGTCAGCACCAGGTCCATGGCGCCGAAAGTGAACTTCAGTTTTACGGCCTGCAGGATCAGCAGTATGCCGGCGCCGGCCAGGCTGCCCAGCAGCCCGCTGAACAGCCCCAGGGAAAGCCCCTCCACCAGGAACAGCGCCAGTATTTTTGAAGGCGGCGTGCCTATGGAAGCGATAGTCCCGATCTCGCCGATGCGCTCGTAAACCGACATCATCATAACGTTCAGGATGCTGACCAGCACGATGAAGACCAGCACCAGGCGCACTACCAGGATAAGCAGCGTAACTATCTTGGCGATGCTGGAAAAAGGCGACAGCTCCTCCCAGGAGTGAGTCTCAAAACCGCCTTTAGCTCCCGGCAGGGCGGCGACGGCTTTTTTCAGCGCGGGATAAGCCTTGCCCAGGCGCTTAAAGTCCCTGAGCTTTACCGCTATTTCGGTTATCTCGCCGTCCTCTATGCGCAGCAGGGAGCGGGCATCCTCCAAATGGATATAGCCGTCCTTGCCCTGCGGGCCCATGATATTTTCCGATACGCCCGAGAGCTTAAAGGTGATGCCGTTCACCGAGCCCTCTTTATTGGTGGCCACCAGCACCACGTCGTCGCCTATTTTCAGGTTAAGCCCGGCGGCGATAGTGAGCGGCAGCACCACCGAGCCCGGTTTTACGAAGGTGGCAGGGTCGGAGTCGCCCTGTTTTATCCTGCCCGGAAGGGCCGGGCAGACGAGACTTTCTTTTGCCGGCGCCACGGCGGTCAGCCTTATCCCCGTGGTCTGGGCGAAATTGCTGACCATGGCCCCGAAGCGGATGCGCTCGGAATAGGCCAGCACTTCGGGATCGGCGTCCAGGATAGCCCTTATCCCGCCCAGGCTTCCCCCCGGGATCGCCAGGTCCAGCGGCAGGTTGTCCATGGAGCCGAGATAACCCTTTTTATGTATCTGCAAGTCGCCCAGGTTGGAATTGGTGAGGATGCCGGTAACCTCGCTCCTGAAGGAATTGCCCACGCCGCCGAAAACTATCACCAGCGCCACGCCCAGGGCTATCAGCGAGGAAGTGAGCAGGGTACGGCGGGTGTAGCGCAGCAGGTTGCGCCAGGCGATCTTGATAATATTCGTCATTTTGCCCCCCCGGCCGCCGCGCTCTCCCGCGTTTCGGTTAAAAGTCCGTCCTCAATAGTGTAGATCAGTTCCGCCTCGCCCACTATTTTCTGGTCATGGGTGGCGAAGATAAAAGTCGTATCGAATTCTTTTTTCATCGCGTGCATCAGGCCGATAACCTTGTAGGCCGTGGCGTGGTCCAGGTTGGCGGTGGGCTCATCGGCCAGCACCAGCCTGGGCCTGGGCGCCAGCGCGCGCGCCACGGCCACGCGCTGCTTCTGCCCGCCGGATAGCTGGGCCGGGTATTTATGCGCCTGGTCGGCCATGCCCACCTTCTCCAGCATCTCCGTCACGCGGCGGCGCCGTTCTTCCGGCGGCACGTTCTGCACCATGATGAGCGGGTACTCCACGTTCTCGTACACGGTGAGCACCGGGATAAGGTTGAAGTTCTGGAAGATGAACCCTATATTTTCGCCGCGGAATTTAGCGGAAGTTTTCCTATCCATGGCGCTCACCTCGGCGCCGGCCACGAACACCCGGCCGGAAGTGGGCCTGTCCAGGCAGCCTATCAGGTTAAGCAGCGTGGTCTTGATACTGCCGGAAGGACCGACGAAGGAGATGAACCTCCCCGGCTCTATGGAAAGGTCTATCCCTTTCAGGGCCGGCGTGGAGACTTCGCCGGTGATGTAATCTTTGCAGGCGTTCTCAAGTTTTACCAATGACATAGCAGTCCTTTTTCTTCACGCTCTTTCTTATCTGATACGCCGGCGGAAAAATAGTTGCACGGGCAGCAAACAACCACTCCGCCCTGCGCCGACAATTCCATGCCGGCACAGGGACAAGAACAGCAAGCCGCTGCCGCTCTTACGCCTTTATCATTATCAGCGCCATCTTGAACTTCTTCACGGCCTGCAGGGCGTGAGGCTTGTTCGCGGGCATGATGATGAATTCCCCCGCTTTCACGGTCACCGGCTTGCGGTCTATCATGATCTCCGCCTCGCCGTCGAGGATCTCCACCATGGCGTCGAAGGGAGCGGTATGCTCGCTCAAGCCCTGCCCCTTGTCGAACGAGAAGATGGTGACCGTGCCCACCGGCTTCTGGATGATAGTCCGGCTCACCACCGCGCCCGCGTCGTAGCCCACCAGGTCCTTGGCCTTCAGCGCACGGCCCCTGAGGTCTTCTTTCTGTTCTTTGTTAACTTTCATGATGTTCTCCTTGTTCAATGCTTGTGCGCTTCTTGCTTCTCCGCGCCGGCTCCGGGCTCCGCGCCGTGCCGGCCGCCGCCGTGTACCGCATTCTTTACGCCTTCCACGTAGTGCATGAAGGTCACGTAGGCCGCCACGTATTCGCGGCCTTTCTCCACGCTGGCCCCGGCCGTCTTCTTCAACTCCACGACCTTTTCGAACTTTTCATGTATGGAATGTTCGGCGTGGCCGGCTATCATCTCCGCCACTTCCTTTATGTCGCCCTTTTCCACCGATAGATCCAGCTTCTTGATTATCTCCTCCGCGGAGCCGGCGGGCTTGAGCCCGGTATACGGCGCGCCCTCGCCGGCCCGGTGCACCCGCACCAGCGTCTCGAAGAACCAGGTGTCGGCGAGGCCGGCCGCCTTGGGCCCCAGCTTGCGCACCTCGAGCGTCCTGAGGAACGCGTCCTTTATGGCCGCCTCGTCGGCGGGCTGCACCCAGGCCAGCGCGCCGTCGGGCTTGCCGCTCTCCAGCGCGGCCCTGGCCGCGATGATCACCGGCCCGTCCATGGAGTCGCAGTGCGCCACCGCGGTTGAAGCCGCGAACACCGTCAGCAATCCCCCCAGCATCAGTATTTTCATCTTCCCTCCTAGTTCAGCGTCTGTCTGAATCTGCTGTAGGCGGCCGCGCCGGTGACGATGGCCATCGCAGCCAGGGCCGACATGTTAAAAACGTAAACCGACTGGTCCCCGCCCTTGAGCAGGATATTGCGCAGCAGCGTGGTAAAGTAATAAAGCGGGTTGCCGTAGACCACGGGCTTGAGCAGGGCGGGCATGTTCTCGACAGGGTACATTATACCGCTCATCAGCAC
>Ga0209066_10005733_pt1 | contig 12965 bp, 10 predicted proteins | sample All_14_2_FD_187198 | JGI IMG/M metagenome (GOLD analysis project Ga0209066, IMG submission 187198) | Freshwater microbial communities in response to fracking from Pennsylvania, USA - Allegheny Zone_MetaG_DW_15 (SPAdes) (version 2) ...
TTACATTAACTGCAACACCTGACCAAGGTTGGCAGTTCGAGAAATGGGAAATCAATGGTAATACTGTAAACTCGGCATCAACTCAAATTACCATTAACACCAACACAACTGCAGTAGCAACATTTACTAGGATTACCCATACACTTACAGTTTCGCATGTTGGAAATGGCACGGTTACACCTGCTGATGGTGAAACAACCCACGATGAAGGCACTTCAGTTACATTAACTGCAACACCTGACCAAGGTTGGCAGTTCGAGAAATGGGAAATCAATGGTAATACTGTAAACTCGGCATCAACTCAAATTACCATTAACACCAACACAACTGCAGTAGCAACATTTACAGTGATTAATAGTGTTGATTTTATCGAAAACCAAATTGAAGCCTACCCTAACCCAACATCATCGGTTGTAAATATTAAAAATGCTAAGGTTATTAAAAGCATTCAGGTTTTAGACTTTACAGGTAGAACGCTGAAAACTAAAGTGAACATTTTAGATTCAAAAACCGATACAGATTTAACGGGATTTGCCCCAGGAATGTACTTACTAAGAGTTACTAGCACAGATAACTCGGTGCTAATAATCAAAGTCACGAAAAAATAGTTTTAAGGAGGTGCAAAAAAGCACCTCTTTTTTTGCTTTGTAAAAAGCATTCCATATATTGCAACATTATTAAACAGAGATGAGAAAACAAATCAACAATAACTCTAACTATAATTCTAACAATAATTACTTGTTGGAACTGGAAGGTTATTGCTGATAAAAAAATTGATACAATAAAAGCAAGGCTTTCCTAAATCGGGAAAGCCTTTTTTAGTTTAACAAAATCGACATATGACTTACAACTTAAATAATAACAATAATAATCGACCTCCACCCCCGGGATTGGATTTGCTACGCTTATGCCCTTCCCGGATTCCGCGAAGGGTTTTTTGTTTAAAAAACCAATTAAAAATCAATAAAAACTATGGAAACAACAGCAACAAAACATTACCAAGCGCTACTTGATGTGCACCAAACAGAAGAGGGAATTGCCTTGATAAAGGAAATATTCACCCGAAAACTATCGCAGAACCTCGACCTAAAAAGAGTCACGGCACCAATGATTGTTCAAGCTGGACTTGGAATTAACGACGACCTCAACGGTGTTGAACAACCAGTAAAGTTCACCGCCAAAGGAATAGATTCACAAAAAATTGAGGTAGTGCAATCGCTGGCAAAATGGAAAAGGATAACACTTTGGAAACACAGTATTGCCTCTGGCAAGGGAATCTTTACAGATATGAATGCACTACGTCCCGACGAAACGCCCGACGCAACACACTCTATTTATGTTGACCAGTGGGATTGGGAGAAAACAATATCGAAGGAGATGCGAACCGTTGATTACTTCCGCCAAACAGTAAAATCAATCTACCAGGCAATTCAACAAACCGAGGCAGCTGTATGCCAAACCTTTGCGCCAATCAATCCAATTCTTCCAGATAGAATTCACTTCATCCATACCGAAGAACTGGAGAAAATGTATCCGCTTTTAAGTGCAAAGCAAAGGGAACGCGAGATATGTAAGCACTATGGTGCTGTTTGCATTGAAGGAATTGGGTATCCGCTTTCAAGCGGCAAACCTTCCGATGGTCGTGCACCAGATTACGATGATTGGTCCTCGCTCCGCCCCGATGGCTACCGTGGATTAAATGGCGATATTTTGGTTTGGCATCCTACACTCGACGATGCGCTAGAACTATCGTCAATGGGAATTAGAGTCGATAAGGCAGCGCTTGAACTTCAACTAGAGTTACACAACTTGGAACATCGAAAGGAACTCTACTTCCACAAAACCTTACTTGAAGGAAAACTCCCCCTAAGCATTGGCGGAGGAATTGGACAATCGCGCCTATGCATGTTTTTGCTACGTAAGGCACATATTGGCGAAGTTCAATCATCGGTTTGGCCTACAAGCGTTATTGAAAATTGCAAACAAATGGGCGTTAAGCTGCTTTAAGGAGTACCTAGAGCCAACCTATTAAGGTTGGCTTTTTTAATATCCACCGCACTCAAAATGTTGATTACAAATATTATTTAGCCTATATTAGCCTAAACATTAAGTTCCTATTAATGAAAAAAACACTAATATCCTTTTGGTTTATTACTCTACTGGCAGGCTGCACATACGATTCAGAAGAAGAACTTTACGGAACGTGTGATACTCTAAATGTAACTTACTCTACCGTACGACCTATTTTTGAAGCTAACTGCATCAGTTGTCATAATCAATCGGTCAACAACAAAGGAATAATTCTCGACACTTACAACGATGCCGTAGAGGCTGCAGAAACTGAGCGGTTACGAAAAGCCATTAATCATTTGCCAGGCGTAACACCAATGCCCTACCTCATGGATAAACTTCCAGCATGCCCAGTTTTAAAGGTTACAGTATGGATTGACAATGGAACACCTCAATAAATAAGATTAAAATATGACTTCACTTTCAAAATATTTACTGATAATAGTATTGTCAAGCCTAACCTTCAGTCTTAAAGCCCAATCACTCCTCGATATGCTCGAAGAGGAGAATAAAATAGAAATGGATACGATTATTGTTGCAGGCACTTTCAAATCGACTAGGCTCATAAATGGGCAAACATCGGAGATATGTGGTAAAAACCAAATGAATTTCATAGTATCGCATCGATTTGGCGACATCAAAATGGGAGGCTATGAATTTTGGGGTCTTGACCACTCATTAATAAGATTGGGGTTGGAGTATGGATTAATGAATAAACTTGACATTGGAATTGGCCGTAGTAATGAGAATAAACTTATCGATGGTTACATCAAGTACAAAATCCTGAGCCAATCGTCAGGCGCAAAAAAAATGCCGATAACATTAACATGGTATTCGAGCATGGCTTATACCGACCAAACATGGAGCGATCCTAATCGCGACAACCTATTCACATCGAGGTTATTCTATGTTCATCAGGCTATAATCTCAAGAAAATTTAGCGACAGAATCTCCCTTCAGATTACACCAGGCGTTGTTCACAGAAATTTGGTTGAAAACAACGACGATCAAAATGATGTTCCATATATAGGTTTTGGAGGTCGTATAAAACTAACCAGGAGAATATCGCTGAATGGTGAATACTTTTGGGTTCTTCCAGGAAAAACAGCCGAAAACACAGTAAACTCATTGGCTATAGGTTTCGATATTGAAACAGGAGGCCACGTATTCCAACTTCATTTTTCAAACTCAAGGGGTAGAACCGAACAAGGTATTCCAAATAATGTTAATGATTGGATGGATGGAGAATTCGGCTTTGGATTTAACATTATCAGAAACTTCAACCTGAAAAAATAACTACTTATGAATAAAGTTCTATCACTGATACTTTTATTTACCCCAGCCATATGTTTCGGGCAGTCTGTCTTCCAAACAAATCAGGGTAGCGTGAAGTTCACCTCCGATGCACCTCTTGAAATGATTCAAGCCCAAACCCTCAAAATTAAAGGCTTGTTAAACACAACTGAGCGCTCGTTTGCGTTTCTATTACCTATGAGTTCTTTCGAGGGCTTTAACAGCAAACTACAGCAAACTCACTTTAACGAGAATTACATCCAAACCGACAAGTACCCAAATGCAACTTTTGAAGGAAAAATAATTGAAGAAATTGATTTTAGTGTTCCAGGAACCTACGAGGTTCGTGGTAAAGGAAAGTTTCAGGTGCACGGTGTTGAGCAGGTAAGAATTATTCGATGTAAGTTAACCGTTGCGGAGGGGAAAATAACTATTACATCAAAATTTACAGTGCTTTTAGCCGACCATAATATTAAAATACCGTCGGTAGTATCAAAAAAAATTGCAGAAGAAATTGTTGTAGAACTTTCTACCACTTTGAATATTAAAAAATAGCCTGGAATAAATGATGTATCTAAAATTAGCCGTTAACAAGTTCAACTTTATATGGGTTTTAGCAATATTATCTATCTCAACCTTTGCTCAAAGCCCCTACTTTACTACTCTAACGCTCGATAAAAATATCAAACAATTCAAAACCTATAAAATTTTTCAGGACTCTAAAGGATACATATGGTTTGCAACAAGCAACGGCTTATACAAACACGATGGCATTCAAACTACAAAGTACACTGAAAAAGATAGCATTGACCATTCTACTGTTACTGCAATTGCCGAGGATACCGAACAAAGAATATGGATTGGACACAAGAATGGCAAAATTGAAATCCTTCAAAATGGACATTTCTCCGATTTTTCGCCTGAAGAAGGACTACCCTCTACAGAAATTACTTTTATTTACTTCGACATTAACAATACCCTATGGTTTGGGACTCTAGGGGAAGGAATATATTACTATACCGGGAAGAATAGAAAAAGGGTTTACAATATTAGCACCGACGATAACCTTAACGATAACTATACATACACAATTACTCAATGTAAGAATGGCAGAATATATGTAGGCACCGATTATGGAATTGCAATAATCGACACTCTTACAAAAAAAGTTACCAAAAGTATAACAATGAAGAATGGCCTACCCGATAACATTGTTAAGCATCTCGTGGTTGACGATAACCAATTATGGATAGGCATGGACGAAGGAGGCATAGCCCTCTTCGATATAATCGAAGATGTGTTTAAACTTAATATTCCTTGGGACTTTGGCCAAATAAATAACTTCACTTTAAAAAGCAGTAATGAGTGTTGGGTTAGTACAAAAACAAATGGACTAATCAAGGTTCTGCTCAACAACAACATCCCTCAATTTAAGCAGTATAGCATAAAACATGGTTTAAAATCGAACCAAACTCATTGCATATTCACCGATAGGGAAAGCAACATATGGCTTGGTGAGGAAACCTGCATAGTTAAATCGTCGGCAAGTCCATTTGAGTTCCTCGACAAAAGAGATGGAATTGACTTTGGAAACACTTACTCTTTTATTCACGACAAAAATGGAAACTACTGGCTAGCAACAGAAAAGGGGCTTATTAGGGTAGAAAAGAATAAAACTGGAGACTTTGTGCTCAAATACTTTAAACCTGAAAAAAAGGAAGCATCAACCTCATTTATATCACTTTTCGAGGACAGCTCAGGCTTCATTTGGGCGGGTACTTACGGATTTGGAGCATACAGAATTAATCCCAAAGACCTATCTTTCAATCATTTCGACATTACAAATGGACTACCAGATAACAACGTAATACATATCACCGGTAAAAACAATCTAATTTGGTTTTCAACATTAGGAGGAGGTGCCTGCAATTACAATATTGGAAATAAAACTTTCGAAACAATATCTGTTGAAAAAGGCCTTCCTAGTAGCTACATCTACTCTATTTATATTGATTCTGATAATAATACTTGGTTTGCAATGGACGGGGGAGGAATTGCTCGCCTCCGCAACAACAAACTCCAAAAAAATATTATTCCTGATTCACTCGAAATTAGGACTGTATATGGCTTTGCGGAGGATAAAAGCGGAAAGATATGGTTTACCAGTGCCGAAAAAGGTCTTTCGTATATCAATAAAGACATTGTAAATACAATAAACTCACAGTACCTAAAGGTTTCAAGTGGTCGCAGTATATGTGTTGATGATTATGACAACGTTGTGCTAATAGGCAATGAAGCAATACAAGTATTCTCGCCCAACGAAAATGGTTTTATAACATTTGCCGAGGATAAAGGAGTAGCAATGCTCGAACCCAATTTGAACGGGATATTCAAGGATAATTCCGGAATAATTTGGGTGTCAACAAAAAATGGTATTCTATCTTACGACCCATCAATAACAGCATCTAACACACTATTTCCAAAAGTAAATCTCGAAAGTGTGCTTCTTTTCTTTCAGCCAATTCAAAAAGATAAAGCCAAATTTAAATTTCGACAAAACCATTTTACCTTTGAGTTTGCTGGTTTATGGCTTCAATCACCCGAAAATATAACATACCGACATAAACTCGAGAATTACGATTTCGACTGGAGCAGACCTTCGCAAACCCGAAATGTTACATACTCAAACCTACCCCCTGGGGAATACAATTTTGTTGTTGAAGTATCGCATAAACCTGGATTTTGGACTGGTAGCCCCAATGCATCCTATAAGTTCACTATACGTCCACCTTTTTACAAAACCTGGTGGTTTATAACCTCTTGCATAGTGTTTATTGCATTGGCAGTATATACTCTATTCAAACAGCGAATTGCAAAGCTCGAAAGGGATAAGGAAAAACTTGAACTCGAAGTTCAGAAACGAACTGCAACAATCCTTCAACAGAAGGAAGAAATTGAGAGCCAGCATGAGCTAATGGTCGAACAAAATATACAGATATCAAAGCAAAACAAGGATATTACTGCTAGCATACATTACGCAAGTAGAATTCAGGATGCAATCTTCCCTTCCAACGATGAACTCTACAACCTGTTAGGGGATAGTTTTGTTTACAATAAACCCATGGGCATAGTAAGCGGCGATTTTTACTGGGTTATGAGTAAAGATGATGAAGTAATTCTGGCTGTAGCAGATTGTACTGGACACGGTGTTCCAGGAGCGTTTATGAGTGTTCTAGGAATATCGCTTTTGAATAAAATCGCTGCTAACTACCAGTGCTGCAAACCCGAAGAACTGCTAAATGCTCTTCGAAACGAGGTAAAACTTGCTTTGCACCAAACTGGTAAAACTGACGAAGCTAAAGATGGTATGGATATGGCTCTTGTTCAATTTAACAAGAAAAACAGAACTCTAAACTTTGCTGGAGCTAACAATCCCGCCTACATTGTTAGAGAAAATGAACTAATTGCGCTCCCTTACAACCATATGCCAATTGGTGTTCACCCAAAAGAGACACCATTTGAAGGTAACTCAATACAATTAATGGAAGGTGATATGCTTTATGTTTTCTCCGATGGCTATGCCGATCAACTTAGCGGAGGAAATTTCAAAAAGTTTAACAAGAAAAACTTCAAAGAGTTACTTATCTCCATTGCAAAACTTCCAAGTAACGAACAACTGATTAAACTCGATGAGGTTATGGTCAATTGGAAAAATGGAAGTCACCAAAATGATGACGTTCTTATAGTAGGTATAAGATTCTAAATTCTTTGTAAAACCAAAACAAACAATCCTACCCACTTATTTGTTTATCAAACAAATAGGTAGCCATGAAAACACTCCCTCTAAAAATTACATTAATTGCACTGCTATATTGTTCTATAAGCAATGCAAAAGTTCACACAATTTCACTAAGCGGATTTACATTCTCTCCAAATAACTTAAGCGTTCAGGTAGGCGACACTATTAAATGGCAATGGAGCGAAGGAAGTCACACAACAACATCAAAATCAATCCCACAAGGCGCTTCAAGTTGGGATAGCGAATTGAATAATAGTAATAGGACTTTTTTATACAAAGCTGAAGTAGCAGGAAATTACACCTATGTATGCACTCCTCATGAAAATATTGGTATGACAGGGAGCTTTAGCGTTTCGAATCCAACTTATATCTTGAACAACACCGATAGTTTCTTTACAGTTTTCCCAAATCCTGCTTCAACCCAAATCAAAATTAATACTAATGATCATCTGAGTGAAATTTTTATTTATAACATGATTGGAAATATTGTTTACGAAGAATGCTTTATTGAACCCTCCAGAGTCCACTCAATTAATATATCTTATTTGCCTACAGGTTTGTATATTATCTCTGTAAAATCTATTGATGGCAAACGAAAGACTCAAAAATTTACTAAAGTTATATAGGTATTTTAGCATATAGAGGAAAGTCATTACTACATACTCTTTACTCTATGGCAAGTATAACTTATATTTGCAAAAAAAGAGTATGCCCCGATTTAAACTAACAGTTGAATACGATGGCTCGCACTATCGCGGGTGGCAATTCCAGCGTGAAGTCCCTACTGTAATGGGAAAACTTATGGATGCTGTTAAAGAAGTCTATAAAAAAACAGACTACGAACTATACGGTTCAGGTAGAACCGATGCAGGCGTACACGCCCTTGCGCAAGTTGCACACCTCGATATTGACTCGGCAATGCCCCCATATATTGCACTTGTTAGACTAAACGAATTACTACCAGCATCAATAAATATCCTCAATGTTGAAAAGGTACAACCTCGATTCCATGCCCGTTACAGCGCTATCGCCAGAAGTTACGTTTACCATATCTCTAAGCGAAAATCCGCATTTGGAAAGGACTTTACATGGTGGGTAAAGGATTCGCTTGATGTAAAAGCAATGGCCGACGCAACGGTACATTTTGTTGGAATGAAAGATTTTAAATCGTTTGGAACTTCAGAAAAGGAAGATGATTCAACATTGGTAAAACTGGAACATCTAAAGATATTTGAGATTGACGACTCTATTCTAATACATATTGTTGGATCTCACTTCCTATGGAAAATGGTTAGGCGGATTGTTGGAACCATAGTTGAAGTGGGCAAAGGCAAATTAAGCGATGAGGATATCGATCTATTTTTCCGCCAATACTCCGATATTCCTTCAAAATTTACTGCACCACCATCTGGACTTTATCTCGAAAGGGTTTACTACCCTGGCGATGCAATTGAGGAGGAGCCTATTTGGCTTATGAATATCATAAGTAAATAGATTTTACCATTTGCTCTTTGTTATTAGTTGATATTGACTTAACTTGGTTAAGCAATATGCAAACTAATGATTACCAAATACTACAACACTAACGACAATAATTCAATAATCTGCGAATTATGTCCGCATAATTGCCATATCAAAGTTGATAAAACTGGCATTTGTGGAGTACGTCGTAATGTTAATGGCAACCTCGAAATACTGAGTTCTGGAATAATAGCCTCATCAGGATTAGATCCCATTGAGAAGAAACCTCTTTATCACTATTATCCTGGGCATAAAATATACTCCATTGGCGGATATGGCTGTAACCTAAAGTGTACGTTCTGCCAAAATCATGAAATTTCGCAGAACGTTCCGGAACGGAGTAATGGTTTTAGACACAACCAACCAGCGGACTTGGTTGCAAAGGCAAAATTTCTACCCGAGAATATTGGAATTGCTTACACCTACAACGAGCCCACTGTGTTCTTCGAATTTATGGTTCAAACCGCCGAGTTAGCAAAATTGGAAGGGCTCAAAAATGTTATGGTCTCCAATGGCTTTATCAACCTAAAGCCACTCGATGAACTTACTGAACTGATAGATGCTTTTAATATCGACCTAAAATCGTTCTCCGATAATTTTTACAAAGAACTAACGGGCGGACGGTTAAATCCAGTATTAAACACGCTTTCGAGAATTAAAGAATCGGGTAAACATCTAGAAATATCATTCTTGGTTATACCCACAAAGAACGATAGTTTAGATGATTCTTTGGCAATGTTTAACTGGATTGCCACAAACCTTGGAGAAGACACAATTCTACATATCAACAAGTACTACCCAGCTTACAAAATGCAAGTTCACCCAACCTCAACATCGACATTGGTTGAATTATACGAGTTAGCCAAAACAAAACTTAAGTTTGTTTACATAGGAAATTTACATAGCGAAGAAATTGGGTGTAACACCCAATGCCCATCCTGCTCAGCAACCGTTATAAAACGATCAGGCTATCACACCTCACTATCGGCACTCGACAGTAAAGGGTACTGTAAAATTTGCGGATATGGCCCTATAGTTATTCTGGACTAACCAACAATTAATTCATCCAAGCTGCGCTTTGGAACGTGATGTACTCCCTGTGAATCGCGCCAGTAAACCACGCTTCCATTGTCCGGCATTTGCTCAATAATAACCTCCTCTTTAGGATACCCTAAAGCGAGAACCAGAACAACTTTAAGGTGTTCAGGTAGATTTAAGATTTTCCCTAAATCCTCCTTTCTCACCGAAGCAATAATACATCCCCCCAGCCCTTTCTCTGCAGCACCAAGCATAATTGTTTGAGCCATTATGCCTTGATCCCATTGGGTTGAATAGGAAATACGCTGATCTTCAAGGATTACAATGTAGGCCGAAGGCCTCTCTCCCACTTCAGGACCATCCCAATCCTTGAGGTAACCTGCCCATGCTAATGCAGGGAATATTCTTTCATTCAGTGGCTCATCATTGGAAATAAAGAATTTTAATGGCTGAAGGTTTCTTCCTGTTGGGCATAGCCTTGCTAAACCAACCAGTTCGATCAATTCTTTTCTATCAATGGGCTTATCCTGATAAAACCTTCTATAACTTCTATTCCTCTTTACAATGTCACTTAGCATAATCATTAATTTTATTCCACTATGACTATCAAAAAACCCGATGCGTTTAATTCATCGGGTTAATTATTACTATCCTAACCGCTCCTCAACAACCTTCCAATCCAGAATTTCCCAGAATTTCTGTAAATAATCAGCTCTTCGATTCTGGTAATCCAAATAGTAAGCGTGCTCCCACACATCGCAGGTAAGTAAGGGCTTTAGCCCTTTCCTTAATGGATTTCCTGCGTTCGACTCCTGACTTATCTCTAAATGTCCTTGATTATTTAACGATAACCAAGCCCACCCTGAACCAAAAAGGGTTAAAGCGGCTTTATTGAATTTTTCCTTAAACTCAGAAAGTGAGCCATAATCCAACTCAATTAAACGCAGTAAGCGTCCCGATGGCACTGATTTGGGATTGGGCGAAAACGATTCGAAATAAAAAGTATGGTTCCAAACCTGTGCACCATTGTTAAATATTCCTCCTTCGGACTCTTTAATTATTGTTTCGAGGGTTGCATTCTCGAAGGGCGAACCAACTATAAGGTTATTCAAGTTATTAACGTATGCCTGATGATGTTTTCCATAATGAAAATCAAAAGTTTGAGAGGAGATAACATCTTTTAAAGCATCAGTAGCGTAGGGTAACTTTGGCAATTCGTGTATCATATTAATATGTTTTGGTTAATATATTTAGGATAATCTAATTCCCATCACCAGAATATCATCGGTTTGATTTTCGGATTCGCCTTTCCACTTCTCAAGAGTTGTCCAAATTACTTGTTTCTGCTGGTTTAATGGTAGACCCTTAATAGAATTTATGAGCGACCTAAAGGCTGTGTGTCCAAATTTTTTACTATGCTCTCCACCAAACTGATCCATAAAACCATCGGAAAATAAATAAATGGTATCTCCTTTATTGATCTTAAATTTTATTTCGTTAAAGGAGTCCATTCTATCAAAATAAGAGACAGGCATTCTATCGGGCTTTAACTCTATCAAACCATCATAATGGACTGCAATCTTTTCGGAAGGTTCAACAACTTCAGAGGTGCTGATTAGGATTGGTAAATTTGCACCAGCATAGGTTAAAACTTGAGAATTCTTATCGTATGTACATAGAGCAATATCCATACCATCGTAACTATCTTCTTCCCTCCCTTTTTGCCCCAGAGCATTGATAATGTTTTGGCGTAGTGCCGATAATATAGTTGATGGAGTTTTAACTGATTCTCGGGTAATCATATCATTAATCATCGAAATTCCAAGCATACTCATAAAACCACCTGGTACTCCGTGACCTGTAGAATCGGCTGCTGCAAATCCTATCTGGTTACCACAGTTCCCAACCCAGTAAAAATCTCCTCCGACCGATTCCTTAGGTTGGTAAACAATAAAGTAATCGGCAAAGTAATGCTGTAAAACTGGTGTTGAGGGCAAAATCGCCTGTTGGATCTTTTTAGCATAGTCTATAGACTCCCCCAAATCGGTTAGCATATTAATAATCCTATCGCGCTGATATATAACTAAATTCTTTTGTATCTCTATTTCGTCGCGTTGTTCAATTAGTTCCTGTTTTTGGCGCTCTACTTCCAACTGTTGATGTCCTAACTCGTTGTTAACTCGCTGTTTATTCTTCAACGTATAAATAAAAAGGACTAATACTAATAGCGTTACACCAAAGGCTCCCATAAAAAAGTAGGCTAAACGCGTTTTGCTGTTCTTCTCTTTCTCCACAACCATTAATTCGCTATCCTTGAGAATTGAGTGCTTTTTCATTAAGGCATCGTACTCGGACTTTAGCTGCAAAGTGAGCATCTTCTTTAAATTGCTTTGTCCTAATAAACTATCATGAACCGAAACATACTGCTGATAGTAGTATAAACTCTTCTTACAATCCCCTAGCGAGTTGTAAAACTCATATAAATTCTTATAAATTTGATCCTTAACATCTAACATTTGACTTTTAGCAACAACCGATTCCGCCTCGGCCATTATCTCGAATGCTTTCTTCTGCTGGCCAACCTCAAAGTAGGTTATTGCAAGCTGTACTAACGATTCTAAATATCCGCGGGGCTCGTTCAAATCCTTATAACTATTGCTAGCAATATTAAGAAAAGAAAATGCCTGATCGTAAAGTTTTAGTTTTCTGTAGGTTTCACCTTTGAACCGATTCACATTTGCTAGCCCTCCTCTATCCTTCAGTTGCTCCTTTATAACTGCAGCTTGATCGAAATATATTAAAGCACTATCAAGTTTATTTTGAAGTAGGAACACCGAACCAATATTCATTAAAGAGTTTGAGATTCCTCGTCGATCGTTCAGTTGAATTTTTATTGACCACGATTTTTTAAGATGGATAATCGCTTTATCGAAATCATTTATTTCTCTGAATACTAATCCAATATTGTTATGCTGATACGATACACCTTGCAAATCGTTAACTTCAATTCTTAGGGTTAGTGCTCGGAGCAAAAAATCCAATGCATTGCTATAATCGCCCTGATACCAAAACAGGACACCAATACTATTTAATATGGAGGCTATTCCTTGTTTATCGTATAGCTCTTCCTTTATATTAAGAGCCTTAATATACAACTCCATTGATTCGGAGTATTGGCCAATTTGAGATAAAGTAGTTCCAAGCCCATAGCTGGCATCTGCAATTCCATTTAAATCATTTGTAC
>Ga0209066_10005734_pt1 | contig 12964 bp, 8 predicted proteins | sample All_14_2_FD_187198 | JGI IMG/M metagenome (GOLD analysis project Ga0209066, IMG submission 187198) | Freshwater microbial communities in response to fracking from Pennsylvania, USA - Allegheny Zone_MetaG_DW_15 (SPAdes) (version 2) ...
ATCGTCGACCACGCGCACGGATGCGATCGCATCCAGATACTCGGTGTCCCAGTCTTCTTCGCTCGCGGGCGTGACCCGGCTGTCGAGCGCCTGCACCGCATCGTCGCCGCGTACGGCGCACTTGGCCTCGATCAACGCCGTCACGACCTGTCCTGCAGCGGGGAACGCCCGGTCTATCAGCACGGTCTCGGTCGCGCCGCATATGCCCGTTCGCCGCATCTTGGCATTGACCACCAGCGCCTGCGCCATTTCCGGATCGGCGGCGGCGTGAACATAGCTGTGGTTGATGCCATCCAGGTGCGCCAGTACCGGCACGCGCGCCTCTTCCTGCACGCGTGCGACCAGGCTCTTGCCGCCGCGCGGCACGATCATGTCCACCAGACCGACCGCTTTCAGCAACGCGCCCACCGCCGCCCGGTCCGTTGTCGGCACCAGTTGCACGACGTCGGCGGGCAGCTTTGCGGTCGCAAAGCCTGCCGTCATCGCGGCATGGATGGCGCGATTGCTTTCGATCGCTTCGCTGCCGCCGCGCAGGATGACCGCATTGCCGGCGCGCAGACACAGCGCTGCCGCATCGGCGGTCACATTGGGCCGGCTTTCATATATGATGCCAATGACACCCACGGGCACGCGCACGCGCTGCAGCACCAGGCCATTGGGTCGTGATGTTTCCTCGATCACGCCGCCCAGCGGGTTGGGCAGCGTGCCGACTTGCTCAACCGCATCAGCGATAGCGCCGATCCGCGTCTCGTCCAGGCGGAGCCGATCCAGCATGGCGGGCGACAGACCGTTGGCGGCGGCATTCTCCATGTCACGCGCATTGGCGCGCGCAATTTCGGCCGACTGGTCGCGCAACGCCTGCGCCGCAAGCCGCAGCCCTTCGGCCTTCTGCGCATCGCTTGCCAGCGCCAGCGCGGCGGCGGCCTTGCGCGCGCGCGCGCCCATCGTCGCGATGAGCATTTCAGGAGTCTGCGTCATGTCGTTCATGGGCGCCGGCCTATCATATAAGATGGCGCTGAAAAAGCGCGGCTGCTACGCTTTGGGCCATGAACGGGGAAATCGGGGCAGCAGGCGATGCGATAACGGGCGGCCTTATCGCGCGCGCCGTCGAGCCGGGCCATGGCGAAGCGGGCCACGGCGCGCATGGCGGCGCCTGTCTCAACTGCGGCGCGGCGCTGACCGGCGCCTATTGCGCAAATTGCGGGCAGTCCGCGCATATCCATCGTTCGCTCGGCGCGATATGGCATGATCTGGCGCACGGTGTGCTCCATTTCGAAGGCAAGATCTGGCGTACCTTGCCGGAACTTGCATTGCGGCCGGGCAAGCTGACCCGCCGTTTCATTGCCGGTGAGCGCGCGAAGTTCGTCTCGCCGCTCGCATTGTTCCTGTTCAGCGCTTTCCTGATGTACGGCGTCTATTCGTTGACCGCGCATCATGGCAGCGCGACTGTGCAGGTGAATACCGAAGAAAGCGCGAAGGAACTGAAGCGGGAACTGGCCAAGGCCGACCGTGTCATTGCTGACATCACGGCGGAACTTCAGGTCACGGACTTATCGGCTGACCGCCGTCTCAAGCTGCAGGCCCGGCTGGAGGACGCACGGGAAGAACGGAATGGACTCGCAGCCGCCAGCAATATCGTCACCGCCGTCACGACGGACGGCGGCGGTGCCATCGGGCATATAGGGGACGTTGTCCGCAAGTTTCGCGAAGACCCCGAATTCGTCGCCTACAAGCTGAAGGCCAACGCCTACAAATTCTCGTGGTTGCTGATCCTCATCAGCACGCCGCTGGTCTGGCTGCTCTTCGCCTGGAAGCGTGCCTATGGCCTTTATGATCATGCGATCTTCGTGACCTACTCGATCGCCTTTATGTCGCTGCTCTATTCTCTGTGGATGCTCGTGTCCGCCGTTGGCGTGGCGACGGGCCTCATCACGCTGGCGCTGATTCTGTTCGCCATGTGGCACATGTATCGCCAGATGAAGGATGCCTACAGCCTTTCGCGCAGCAGCGCGCTGTTACGCCTGCCCTTGCTCTATCTGTTCGCATCGATTTCCGGGGCGCTGTTCTTCGCCTTTCTGACCGCGATGAGCTGATGCAAAAAAGCCCGGAGGCAGGCTCCGGGCTTTTTTGTGGTTCACGTCAGGCGATCAACCTTTTGCCGGCTTGAACTGGAACCGGAAATTCGGCTGCTTGCCAAAGCTGTGGACGGTCTGGCTCCGGTCTTCGCGCATGTCGACCGGGATAGACCGCGCCGAACCATAGGCCATTTCCGGCGTCGCAGGGCTTGGGGCTACAGTCTTGGCAGCGGCTTCAGCCTGGTGCTGCAACAGATACTGCGCACGGCGCATGCGCTTGGCGCGTGTCAGGAACGGGTTTTCCGGGCTTGGCGCCGCAGCAACCATTGCTTCCAGCGTTTCCGCATCCGCCGCGTCGGCATTGGCGGTCCGCGCCATGATCGGTGGCACGGTCATAGCCGGCTGCGGCGTCATGACCGGGGCTGGCGCGGCAGCCTCATTATCGACCCGCATCGCGTCCGCCGGGGATAGCGGTTCGGTCGACGCAACGGTATAGGCCGGCGGCACGTCCGCCTCGCCCTTTCGACGACGACGCGCCAGCATTGCGCCACCGATGCCCAGCACCGCAAGCACGCCGGCAGCACCCAGTCCATAATTCAGAGCATCGGACGACGTTACCGTTGAGACCGGAGCCGAGGCCGGCTCAGCTACAGGCGCGGGCTCGGCGACGGCGACAGGTGGCGTTGTATCAGCAACGGGCGGCGTCTGCGCCGCAACCGGGGCCGGGGTGACTGATTCGGGTGTGGCAGCGCGTTGGACGGGCGCCGCGGCAGTTTTGCGTGCGGGCTTTGCCGCGTCACGTGCCGCAGGTGCGGCCGGAGCGACCTTGGCCGGTTCCGGCTCGGCAACCGGCGGCGGCGCAGGCGGCGTCGCCTGCACGACAGGCGACAATGGCGCCATTCGAATTACAGGCGCCTGCGGAGCAGCAGCAGTAGCCGCCGCCGCTGCGGGGGCTTCCGGCGCGGGTGCAGCGACAATTGCTGGCGTGTCTCCGACCGGCGTCGTGACCTGCGGAGCAGCCTCCGGGGCGACAGGCGCCGGCGCCGCGCCAACCGGCGGTGCCGTCTGCGGCGCATCCAGTGCCTGCGCCATCAGCGGCGGGGTTGCGAGGGCCAGAACAGCGGCAATCGCGGCTCCGGCGGGGCGAGCAGAGATGATCTTGTTCGTCATAGCCCCCGAAGAACGTGTCCACAGGGGAAATGGGCCGCGCGGCCAATCAGAATCGCGGTGAACGGTTAATCTATATCGATAGATCGAAGCGAGTATAATGCCGTTAATCCGGCATTAATTCCGCAATGTCGTCCAATTAATATAGCGTTCATACGATTATATAGGATTCAATCGTCCATTCTGCCTGCGCATGCAAGCACAGCATAATAGGGCGATTGGCATTCCGTGAATATGTCGTCCATATCTATTTGGGTTTATTGTCCGACATCATATCGCTTGCCAGTTCCAGCCCGCGCTTTCCGCGTGCCACTGTATGGCTGGGTGCATGCGGCGGTTCGCTCGCCATCGGTTCCTCGACTTCCAGCATGCCTTCCCATTTGGTGATGACGGACGTTGCGATGGCGTTGCCGACCACGTTGGTCGCGGTGCGGCCCATGTCCATGAAATGGTCGACGGCCAGGATGAAGGCGACGCCTTCCACCGGCAGATCGAACTGCCCAAGCGTCGCCGCGACCACGACCAGGCTTGCGCGCGGGACGGCAGCAATGCCTTTGCTCGTCACCATCAGCACCAGCAGGATCGTTACCTGCGTGGCGATGGATAGGTCGATATTATAGGCCTGCGCGATGAAAATCGTCGCGAAGCTGGCGTACATCATCGATCCGTCGAGGTTGAAGCTGTACCCCAGCGGCAGCACGAAGCTGTAGATACGCCGTGGCACGCCAAAGCGGTCGAGTTGCTCCAGCATCTTGGGATAGGCAGCTTCGGACGAGGCCGTGGAAAAGGCGATCAGCAACGGCTCGCGGATGTAGCGGACGAGCGTGAACATGCGCCGGCCCAGCAATGCGAAGCCGACAAGTCCCAGGATCGTCCACAGCACCAGCAGCGCAATGTAGAATTCACCGATGAGCTGGCCGAACGTCACCAATACGCCCAGCCCCTGCGTGGTGACCACCGATGCGATCGCGCCGAACACCGCAAACGGGGCTACGCGCATCACATAGTGCGTCACCTGCAGCATCAGTTCGACCAGCGCCTCGACGGCGCGGACGATCGGTGCGCCCTTTTCCCCGATCGCCGTCAGCGCCACGCCGACGAACAGGGAAAAGACCACGATCTGCAGGATGGAATTTTCCGCCATCGCGCCGACCATGGAGGTCGGGAAGACGTGCAGCACAAAGTCCTTGAGGTTGAGCCCTTCGGTATTGACGCCGGAATCCATGCCGCTGCGGACAAGGTTCAGGCCCGCGCCCGGCTCGAACAGGTTCACGAACACCAGGCCTAGGCTCAGCGAGATCAGGCTGGCGACGATGAACCAGGCGATCGCCCGCCCGCCGATACGCCCCAGCGCTGCGCTGTCGCCCATATGCGCGATACCGGCCACCAATGTGGAGAACACCAGCGGCGCAATGATCATCTTGATGAGGTGCAGGAAGACATCCGCCAGCAGGTGGAAATATCCGGCCACATCCTTGGCCAGGTCCGCATCCTTCCCGATCGTCAGGTGCGCGGTGTATCCCGCGACGACGCCCAGCACCATTGCCAGCAGGATGAAACTCGTCAGTCTTTTCGCCATAATCCCCCGAAGGAACGTCAGTTATTCCGGGGAAAGCTCGGCCCGGGCTTTGCGACTTTTCTTGAAAGCCTATCAAGCAGGAACGGTTATCGCAACGCAAGCCGCCAGCGGTGCGCGGCTTTGCATGTCATCGCCCGGCTTCTTTGACTGTCTCCATCGCCACGAACGTCGATGTGCTGGCGACATGGGGCAGGCTTGAAATCTTTTCGCCCAGCACCTCGCGATAGCGTCGAATATCGGCCGTGCGGACTTTCAGCAGGTAATCGAAGCTGCTCGCGATCATGTGGCACTCCTCCACTTCGCGGATGCGACGGACGGCGGCGTTGAATTCCTTCAGCGCCGTTTCCCGGGTGTCGGACAGCTTGACCTCTGCAAAGGCGACATGGTCCATGCCCAGCCGCGCCGGATCGATCACCGCACGGAAGCCCAGAATATAGCCTTCATCCATCAATCTGCGCAGGCGCACCTGCGCGGGCGTTTTGGAAAGGCCGACACGCTGCGCAAGATCGGTGACGGTCATCCGTCCATCTTCGGTCAGGGCGTCCAGAATGCGCCGATCGATACGGTCCAACGGGCTTTCAGATTGCATATTTATAGGTGATTGTCCTGCCATAAGAAAGAAATACAGGAAAAATGCGTATCAATGCAATCCACAATAGTCGATGCGTCGGTCGCGCTTATGTTAGTCTGCGCGCATGACCCAATCCGCGCCCTTCGCCCAGTTCGCTCCACCCCTTCGCGCGGCAGATCCGCTGCGTCAGGCCATCACGCAGGCGTACCGTCTGCCTGAGCAGGATTGCGTTGCCCGATTGCTGCCGGATGCGACGCTGCCCCCGGCCTTGCGCGCAGCGACGGCGCAAACGGCGCGCGCCCTGATCGAGCGTCTCCGCGCAAAGGGCACGCGTGATGGTGTACAGGCGCTGGTGCAGGAATATGCCCTGTCCAGCCAGGAGGGCGTTGCGCTCATGTGTCTGGCGGAGGCGCTGCTGCGTATCCCGGACACGGCGACCCGCGACGCACTTATTCGAGACAAGATCGCGGGTGGCGACTGGTCAGCGCATCTGGGTGACGGGCGCTCGCTGTTCGTCAATGCGGCGACATGGGGGCTGGTGGTCACGGGCAAGCTGGCGTCCAGCGCCGATGATCCGGGCCTGGCCGCCGCGTTGACGCGCATTGTCAGCCGCCTGGGCGAACCGGTCATCCGGCGGGGCGTCGATCTGGCCATGCGCATGATGGGCGAACAGTTCGTGACAGGCGAAACCATCGAGGAAGCGCTGAAGCGCGCCCGGACGATGGAGGCCAAGGGCTTTGCCTATTCCTATGACATGCTGGGCGAAGCTGCGACGACCGCGGCTGACGCGGCGCGCTACTATGCGGATTATGAGCGCGCCATCCACGCTATTGGCAGGGCGTCTGCCGGGCGCGGCATTTATGCCGGGCCAGGTATTTCGATCAAACTGTCCGCTTTGCATCCGCGCTACGTCCGCGGGCAGGCAGAGCGGGTGATGGCAGAGTTGCTGCCACGCGTGCAGGCGCTCGCCGCGCTGGCCCGTCACTACGACATCGGGTTCAACATCGACGCGGAGGAAGCGGACCGGCTGGAACTGTCGCTGGACCTGCTCCAGTCGCTGGCGGAGGATCCGGCGCTCGTGAACTGGAACGGCCTCGGCTTCGTCATCCAGGCTTATGGCAAGCGCTGCCCCTTCGTCATCGATTTCGTCGTCGCGCTTGCGCGCCGCACCGGCCGCCGGATCATGGTGCGTCTGGTAAAGGGCGCGTACTGGGATGCGGAGATCAAGCGCGCGCAGGTGGATGGGCTGCCGGACTATCCGGTCTACACGCGCAAGGTACACACTGACCTGTCCTACATCGCCTGCGCGCGAAAACTGCTTGGTGCGCGTGATGCCGTCTTCCCGCAGTTCGCGACACACAATGCGCAGACGCTGGCGACCATTTACACGCTTGCCGGCGCGGACTTCGGCATTGGTGATTATGAGTTTCAATGCCTGCATGGCATGGGCGAGCCGCTGTACGAAGAAGTCGTCGGGCCGGAAAAGCTCGGCCGTCCCTGCCGTGTCTACGCCCCGGTCGGCACGCATGAGACTTTGCTGGCCTATCTGGTCCGCCGGTTGCTGGAGAACGGCGCCAACTCGTCCTTCGTCAACCAGATCGGCGACGCTGCCATTCCGGTGGACACGCTGATAGCCGATCCTGCGGAAAGCGTGCGCGCCATGCCCGATCCGGGCGCGCCGCATGATCGTATTCCGCGCCCGTCGGCCCTGTACGGCGCGCGCCTGAATTCAGCCGGGCTGGACCTCAGCGATGAGACGGTTCTGGATGCGCTCGGTAATGCGATGCACGCCAGCGTGGCCATCGGCTGGACCGCTGCGATGCCCGGTGCGTCAGGCAGGCCACGCCCCATATTCAATCCGGCGGATCATAACGATGTTGTCGGCATGACGACGGATGCCAGCGCCGATGAGGCCGCATCGGCTGTCGCGCGCGCGCATGTTGCGGCGTCCGAATGGGCGGTTACGGCCGTTGCAACACGTGCCGACTGCCTGGATCATGCGGCTGACCTGATGCAGGCCCGCATGCCGACGTTGATGGGCCTGATCATTCGGGAAGCGGGTAAATCCGCCGCCAATGCGATTGCCGAAGTGCGCGAAGCGGTCGATTTCCTGCGTTACTATGCGGCCGAATCGCGTCATGCGATCGGTACGGAACAGCGCCCTCTGGGCGCCATCGTCTGCATCAGCCCGTGGAACTTCCCGCTGGCGATCTTCACGGGCCAGATTGCGGCCGCCCTCGCGGCGGGCAATAGCGTGCTGGCCAAGCCGGCGGAGGAAACGCCGCTGATCGCGTCGGAAGCCGTCCAGATCCTCCACGACGCCGGCGTACCCGGCGATGTGCTGACGCTGGTCCCCGGTGACGGCGCGGTGGGCGCGGCTCTGGTCGGTGCGCCGGAAACGGCGGCGGTCATGTTCACCGGATCGACCGAAGTCGCGCGCCTCATTCAGAAGCAACTGGCCGCCCGCACGACGGCGGATGGCCGTCCGATCCCGCTGATCGCCGAAACCGGCGGCCAGAACGCCATGATCGTCGATTCCTCGGCCCTGACCGAACAGGTCGTGGCCGACGTCATCGCCTCCGCGTTCGACAGCGCCGGCCAGCGCTGCTCGGCATTGCGGCTGCTGTGCCTGCAGGACGACATCGCCGATCGCACGCTGGCGATGTTGAAAGGGGCTCTGGCCGAACTGCGCATCGGCGCGCCTGACAGCCTCCGTGTCGACATTGGCCCCGTCATCACGGCGGAAGCGAAAGCGACGATCGACCGCCATGTCGAAACCATGCGGGCTGCAGGTCTAGCGGTCGAGCAGGCCGTCCTCGGGTCGGAAGCGTCCCTGGGCACTTTCGTTGCGCCGACCATCATAGAGATCGACACGATCGCAGACCTGAAGCGGGAAGTGTTCGGTCCCGTCCTCCATGTCATCCGCTATCGCGCGACCAGGATTGATGCGCTTATCGATGCGATCAATGCGACGGGCTATGGCCTCACTTTTGGCCTGCACACGCGCCTCGACAGCGTCGTCGCGCACGTCACGCGGCGGATCGCCGCGGGCAATCTCTACGTCAATCGCAACATCATCGGCGCAGTCGTGGGCGTGCAGCCATTCGGCGGGCGTGGCCTTTCCGGCACGGGGCCAAAGGCGGGTGGTCCGCTCTATCTCACGCGGCTGGTGTCCAATCCGGCGCCCGCTGCCCGGGCGCCGGTCGCGGCAGATGCCACGGCGAGCGCGCTGGCGAATTGGCTGGCGGATCGGGGCGCTGCCGAGGCGGCCGAAGCCGTCGAGAAACAGGCGCTTACCTCCCGGCTTGGACGAGAGGAGGAACTGCCCGGTCCCGTTGGCGAGCGCAATCTCTATGCGCTGCACCCGCGTGGTCGCGTCGCCATGCTGCCCGTGACCGAACCGGGCCTGTGGAGGCAGCTTGGTGCGGTGCTTGCGACGGGTAACCGCGCAGTCCTTCCTGCCGAGGGGCCGCATCGGCAGTGGTTGGCGGACGCTCCAGCGGCAGTCACTGCCCGGATCGATTGGGCGCATGATCCGCTGGCCGAAATATCCCTTGCCGCCGCATTGGTGGACGGCGCTGGAGAGACTGTTCGTGCCGTCGCCACAGCGCTCGCAGAGCGGCCTGGCCAGATCATTCCGGTACAGGCCGATACCGGGCAGGGCTATGTGCTGGACTGGCTGGTCGAGGAAGTGGCGACATCCATCAACACGGCGGCGGCCGGTGGCAATGCCAGCCTGATGGCGATCGCCTGACGCATGAAAAAGGGCCAGCCACGCATCGCATGACTGGCCCGTCATCGGTGCGGCGTCAGGGACGGTTTGATCGCCGGACCCGAACTGGGGGCGTTCGGATATTGGGCGTTCCCTACGGCATATGCACTGCCGCCTGCCGATGTTCGGCCGACTCCGGCCAATGCAGATACTGCGCCCGCCAGCCGGATGATGCAACATGCCGTGGAACATTCCGCCGATGCGCAGCGGCTGTTCGTCCCCGGATCAGGGGTTGATTATCCGCACTGCGCGCGGTGCAGCAGCTTTTGGTCCGCAAGCACCAGCGCCATCATGGCCTCGACCACCGGCACACCGCGGATGCCTACGCACGGGTCGTGCCGTCCTTTGGTGATGATCTCGGACGCCTCGCCTTCACGCGTCACCGTTTCCACCGGGATCAGGATCGAACTGGTCGGCTTGAATGCCACCCGCACCCGCACCGGCTGCCCGGTCGAAATGCCACCGGCGATGCCGCCCGCATGGTTTGCCAGAAAACGGGGACCATCCGCGTTGCCCGGCCGCATCGGATCGGCATTATCTTCACCGCGCAGGCGTGCCGCCGCAAAGCCATCGCCGATTTCTACGCCTTTAACGGCGTTGATGCTCATGCAGGCCGCTGCCAGCTCGCTGTCCAGCTTGGCATAGAGCGGCGCGCCCCAACCGGCAGGCACACCAGTTGCCACGCATTCCACGACTGCGCCCAGAGACGATCCATCCTTGCGTGCGCCGTCGACCAGCGCTTCCCAGCGTGCCGCCGCTACGGGGTCGGGGCAGAAAAATGGATTGCTGCCGATCTGCGCCTCATCGAAACGGGCGGGGTCGATCGCATCGCCGCCGATCTCGCTTACCCACGCCAGGATTTTCACTTCCGGGATCACCAGTCGCGCGACCGCGCCTGCGGCCACACGGCTTGCCGTCTCGCGCGCGCTCGATCGCCCGCCGCCGCGATAATCGCGGAATCCGTATTTGGCGTCATAGGCATAGTCGGCATGGCCGGGGCGGTATGCCTTGGCGACGTCGGAATAATCCTTGGACCGCTGGTCGACATTCTCGATCATCAGGCTGATCGGTGTGCCCGTCGTCTTCCCCTCGAACACGCCCGACAGGATGCGCACCTGATCCGGCTCCTGCCGCTGCGTCGTGAACTTGGACGTGCCCGGCCGGCGCTTGTCCAGGAACGGCTGGATATCGCCCTCGCTGATCGCCAGTCCAGGCGGGCACCCGTCCACCATGGCGCCGATCGCCGGCCCGTGACTTTCCCCCCAGGTGGAAAAACGGAAGACCCGTCCGAACGTGTTGAAGGACATGCTACCCCCGTTTGCGCTGCGCGCACGGCAGGCGCGCTACTCGATCCTCTGGGGCGAACCCGCTTATTTGTCGAGCGCCATGTCCGGCGCGTCTTCGGCCTTCATGCCGACGACATTGTAACCCGCGTCGACATGATGGATCTCACCGGTCACGCCGGACGCCAGGTCGGACAGCAGGTACAGGCCCGCGCCGCCCACATCCTCGATCGTCACGTTCCGGCGCAGCGGCGAATTATACTCGTTCCACTTCATGATATAGCGGAAGTCGCCGATGCCGCTGGCCGCCAGCGTCTTGATGGGGCCTGCCGAAATCGCGTTCACGCGAATCGCCTCCGGCCCCAGGTCCATCGCCAGATATTTGACGCTGGTTTCCAGCGCCGCCTTGGCCACGCCCATCACGTTATAGTGCGGGATAACCTTCTCGGCGCCGTAGTAGGACAGCGTCAGCAGCGATCCGCCGTTCGGCATCATCGCCCGCGCGCGTTTGGCGACGGCGACGAAGCTGTAGGCGGACACGTTCATCGTCAGCAGGAAATTTTCCAGGCTGGTGTCGACATACAGGCCGCGCAGCTCGTTCTTGTCGGAAAAGCCGATGGCGTGAACGACGAAGTCGATGGTTTCCCACCGCGCCTTCAGCAGGTCGAACGCAGCGTCGAGCCCGGCCATGTCGGACACGTCGCACGGGATCAGGAAATCCGATCCGAGCTCCTCGGCCAGCGGCCGCACGCGCTTTTCCAGCGCTTCGCCCTGATACGAGAAGGCAAGCTCCGCCCCCTGCGCTGCCAGCGCTTTTGAAATTCCCCATGCCAGCGACTTGTCGTTGGCCAGGCCCATGATCAGGCCGCGCTTGCCCTGCATCAGCGGGGTGGTCGAAACACCGGTCATCCGGTCACTTGCTCCCTTTGCGTGGTCGCTTCCACATCCGTTTCCTCGGGGAAATCGGCAAGCGCCGCGTTCAATTCGGCGCCAATTACCACGCCAAGCCCGACGAGAAAGAAAAAAATAAGCACAATCATCACACCGGCCAGGCTGCCATAGGTCAGATCATAGGTACCAAGGTGCCCCAGCACGATCGGCAGCAGCAGCAAAGTGCCGTACCACCACAGCGCCGTCAGCAACGGCCCTGGCCATTTTGGAAAGCGGGCATCCCGGTAGGCGCCTGGCGTCAGCGACAGGAACAGGGAGTAGAGCGCGACCGTCAGAATCGCGAACGGTACAGCCTTCGTCACGGCCAATATCTGGACGGCCTCATCCGCGAAGGGGAAAATGCGCACGACAAACTGGTCGATTCCGGTCAGCACGACCTGCATGGAAAAGGCGAACATTGCGGCGAATACGCTCACGACGATGATGCCGATCGAACCCAGCCGGTAATGCCAGAACGGCCGGCTGCCCTTCGTGCCATAGGCGCGGCGCAATATGTCGCGGATTGTTTCGATCAGGCTTCCTGTGGTCCACAGGCCCACCAGACCACCCAGCCAGAGCAGACCTTCCGCGCTCCGCGCCGATAATGCGCCTTCGATGGCGGGACGCAGGACGTCCGCCACACCGGGCGGCACGGCGAACAGGAAAGCGTTGACTGCCGCGACGCCGTCTTCCGTGCGCCCAAAGACGCTGGCGATCGCCGTTGCGACGATGAAGAACGGGAACAGCGCGACCAGCGACAGATAGGCCAGATTGCCGGCGTGGATGAAGCCGTCGCTATATACGCCCACGGCCACGCGCTTCATCACTTCGAATGCGTAGCTACCCGGCCTGACATGTTTCAGGCCCCGGCGGATGCTGTCCCGCGCCTCGTCCGTCAGCCGCTGGCGCCGCGCTTCGGGCGATTGAGGGGATGTATCCCGCATCGCGGATCAACGCGTCAGACGCCCAGATGCCCGCGCACCGGCCGTGCGTCGTTCCAACTTTCGACAAAGGCCTTCAATGTTGGATCGTCCGCGGGCACATCCACGATCAGGTTCACCAGCTGATCGCCGCGCTCTCCGGCCTTGGTAACGAACCCCTTGCCCTTCAGCCGCAGCGTCCTTCCGGACGTGGAACCTGCCGGAATCCCCAGCATTACCGGTCCGTCGACGGTCGGCACCTTCACCTTCGCGCCTTCGATCGCTTCCTTGATCGTCACGGGCAGGTTCAGCCGCACATTGTCGCCGTCCCGCTCGAAGAAAGGGTGCGCCTTCACTTCGATGGTGACGATCGCATCGCCCGCGCCACCGCTTCCCGCCTGGCCCTTGCCGGACAGGCGCATCTGCGTGCCGCTTTCGACGCCGGCCGGCAGCTTGAGGTCGATGGTCTTGCCGTCCTGTAGCGTGATGCGCTGAGGCGCCTGGGTCGCGGCGTCGATGAACGACACCGCAAGCCGATAGGCGACGTTGCCGCCCTTCTGCGGTGGTGGCGCACCGCGCCCGAAGCCGCCAAATCCGCCGCCCCCGCCGCGCCGTGCGCCGCCGAACAGCCCCTCGAATATGTCGCCGAAGTCGGCGCCTTCGCTAT
>Ga0209066_10005735_pt1 | contig 12964 bp, 13 predicted proteins | sample All_14_2_FD_187198 | JGI IMG/M metagenome (GOLD analysis project Ga0209066, IMG submission 187198) | Freshwater microbial communities in response to fracking from Pennsylvania, USA - Allegheny Zone_MetaG_DW_15 (SPAdes) (version 2) ...
AGCACAGCCCGCTGGAAATCATGCGCGAACTGTCCAACCGCACCGGCCATTCCGTGGTGCTGGGGTTGGAGAAGCATATCCATGTGCTCTACATCCATGTGATCCAGGCCACCAATGCCCTGCGCTTCTACATGAAGCCGGGATCGCTGCGCCCGATCTGCAGCACGGCGGTGGGCCAGGCCCTGCTCTCGGTCAAAAGCGACGAGGATATCGGCATCCTGGTGCGTCGCATCAACGCCACCTCCTCCGGCAGTGCACCGCCCATTGATACACGGCAATTGTTGGAGCAGATCGCCGAAACGCGCCGACGCGGCTATGCCATGACCATTGGCCAGGCGACCCCCGGCGCGGCGGTGATCGCCAAGCTGCTGCCGATCTTTTCCAATCACCCGCCGATGGCGATCGGAATCGGCATGCCGGCGGATGAAGCCATCCGCAATCAGGAAAGCTATGCCCGCATCCTGGGGGAGGCGATCTCCGCCGGGTTGCGCAGACCGGTATTCCAGAACATGCTCGGCGCGGATTGACCGCAAGCCCAGCAGGGGAATGACGGAACCGCCCCAAGCGACCGACCCCGAACCTATTCGCCCCCGTCTTCCCCGTGCGTGGTGTAGCGGGCATAGAGTTCCGGCCCGTCCTTGTTGACATAGAGCTGGAAAATATCCGGCCGGTTGTAATGGCCGGCGAAATCCTGCGTCAGCTTCATCTTCACCATCTCCGCCAGATCGCAATCGGCATAGAGAATGCCTTCCTGCCCGGTCAGGGGGCCGGCCAGAATGCGCCCGCGCGGATCGATGATCACGCTGCCCCCGGCGAAGCCAGGATCGCGCAGCCGCGCCCCCTCCTCCCCCGTCAGGTCCAGCGCCTGCAGCGTGGTTTCGTCCAGGGCGGCGCAGGCCGACACCACGAAACATCCGGCCATGCCCGCGAAGGCGCGCGACTTCATCGCCACGATCTCCTTCAACGGCGCCGATTGCGGCCCCAGATAGGCGGGCCAGCTCATGGCGTGGATGCGGGTTCCTTCCGCGGCCAAAGCGCAGATCGCCAGCGGGTTGGAATTCTCCCCACAGATCAGCGCACTCATCGGGCCGAATTCGGTCGGGAAGGCGCCGAACGTGTCGCCGAAACCGCCCGCATGCACCAGCCTTTCGCCCACGGTCGGCATGAATTTGCGATGCTTGGCGATGATCTCCCCATCCGAGCCGATGAAAAGCTGGCTGTTATACATGGTGCCCATCATGCCGACGGGCTTTTCGCACAGGCCCATCACGACGATGGCCCCGGCCTCGGCCGCCGCCGCGCACAGCGCATCGGTTTCCCGGCTTGGAATTACGACGGAATTCAGGAACAACTCCGCCGCCATCTGCATCGATTTCGGGCCGGTCGCGACATGGTGATGATACCAAAGCGGATGGGCCGGGATGAAACCTTCGGGAAAGACGATCAGCTGTGCCCCTGCCCGCCCCGCCTCGCGGATCAGATCGCAGGCCTTGGCGGTCGACGCCTCCCGATCCAGATAGACCGAAGCCGCCTGCACCGCCGCCACCCGCACCACCGGATAAACATCGCCCATCGCCCACGCTCCCCACTTGTCCCATGTTTAATACATTAAGGACAGAGTGCCATGGTCCGGGCCGGTTGTCGCGGGGGTTGGGGAGATGTTTGTTTCCTCCGTCAGCCACCGGGCGTTCCGGCCTGCCGGATCAGGTCGATGGGCAAGACTGTATTGACATTGTAGATACGCTCCGCCACCTTTCCGGACATGACAAAGGCTCGCGCCCCCACCCCCGAACATTCACGTCCCGCGACCGATATGGTCGCGGAGCGACCCTCATCGCCCGACACCAAGGGCAGCATCAACCTGCGGATCGAAGCGCATACGCGCCAGTTGATTGACGAGGCGGCGGCGATCCTGGGCAAGACGCGCACCGAGTTCATGATCGACAGCGCCCGCGCCCTGGCGATGGATGTGTTGCTGGATCAGCGCCTGTTCATGCTGGATTCCGACCGCTACGATGCCTTCATCCATGCGCTGGACAATCCCCCGGCGCCCGGCCCCAGGCTGCGTGCGCTGTTGCGTCGGGTTCCGGCATGGGAGAGGTAACGCCCGATCCCGAGCGTCCACAAACGAAGCTCTCGGCCCCGGTTCCCCTCACGGCAGCGCATGACCTGACGCAATTCGACTGTGGAGTGCCGGTGCTGAACGACTGGCTGAAGCAGCGGGCGCTGAGGAACGAAAGCCGGTTTTCCCGCACCTATGTCGTTTGTGACGGCAAGGCGGTGGTTGCCTATTTCTGTATCGCCGCCGGTTCGGTGGAGCGGACTGCCGCGCCGGGCAAGGTAAGGCGCAATGCTCCCGACGTCATTCCCGTTTCGGTGATTGGGCGACTGGCGGTCAGCCGTGCCCATGCCGGTCGCGGGCTGGGTGCGGACATTTTATCGGATGCCCTGCGCCGCATCGCGGTCGCGTCCCAGAGCATCGGGATCGGCGCGGTGCTGGTGCAGGCGAAGGACGACGACGCGAAGCGCTTCTACATGGCCTGCGCCGAATTCATCGAATATCCGGCGGATAGCCGCACCCTGTTTCTGCCCATCGAAACGCTGATCGCAGCGTTCGGCTGAAGTGATCCTAATTTGGAATAAAACAACCCGCTGACGCCCGTTGCTTGGAGACGGTCCTTCGAACTTCCTACATTCCGGCCTGCTCCCTTCTGCCATATTGTCGGGGGGAACATCCCATCACCCGCTTGAAGGCAGCACCAAAGGCGCTTTCCGATTCATAACCCAGCCCAACCGCGATGCTGGCAACGGCGTGTCTGGAATGCAGCAGCCGGTCGGCGGCCAGCAGCATGCGCCAGCGCGTCAGGTAATCCATGGGCGCGAGGCCGACCATGCGCCGGAAGGTAACCGCAAAGGCCGTGCGCGACATGCCGACAAGCCGGGCCAGTTCCTGCACCGTCCAGCGACGGGCGGGGTCGTCATGCAGATGGCTGATCGCGGCCCCGATCCGCTGGTCCGCCAGGGCATACAGCCAGCCGGCAACGTCTTGCCTCGGCTCCGTCAGGAACAGGCGCAGGGCCTGCACCAGCATCAGATGGGCCAGATGTTCGGCCACCAGATCGCCGCCCGGCTGGCCTGCGCGCAACTCCTCGCGCATACGCTCCAGCGCCCAGCGCAACATGGCCTGATCGCGTTCCTTGCGGATATGCACCACGGGCGGCAGCATATCCAGCAGGATACCGGCATGGCTTCCCGCCAGGGCAAACCGGCTGCCGGCCAGGAAAAAATCGTCCCTGTCATTCACCGCCACCACCCCGTTGCGGCGCGGCCGGGCAAACACCGCCTCGGCCTCCAGCGCGGGCAAGGCCAGATCGCTGCCCATCCGGAAGGGACGGCCCTTGGTCAGGATGAAGCAATCCCCCGCCTCCAGCCGTACCGGTTCGCCACCGCCGTCCGTGACAAGCCAACAGCCGCCGCTGACGATGGCGTTGCATTTCAGCCCGTCAAACGGCCCGAAGGACACGCACCAATCGCCGCCGGCAGCCAGGCCCGCCGAGACATAGCTGCGTGGATGCAACAGGGACAGAATGTCGGAAAGCGGGTCCATGGCAGCCATCCTGAACGATCACGATAGAATTACGAATGTCTAAGCATGGATCGTTCAGACCACCCTTGGCTAGTCTGAATCACGCGCCACCGCATCGGGTGGCAAACCATTCAGGAGAGCATGATGATCGTATTGACCGGTGCGACCGGACAAATCGGCAGCCTTGTGCTGGGCAAGCTGCTGCAGGGGACAGAGCCCATCCGTGTCATCGCGCGCGACCCGTCACGCCTGCCCGAGGCGGTACGCGGCCGGGTGGATATCATCGAAGGATCGCATGGCGATTTCGATACCTGCCTGCGCGCCTTCGACGGGGCCGAGCGGGTCTTCTGGCTGGTAGCGGGCGACATGCACGCGCCGAGTGCCAGGGCCGCCTATGTGGATTTTTCCGGCCCGGGCTGCGATGCGATGCGGCGCCAGGGCGTCCGGCAGGTGGTCGGCATATCCGCGCTGGGGCGCGGCTGGCCCAGGGATGCCGGCCATGTCACCGCAACGCTGGAACTGGATGACAGGATCGCGCAGACCGGGGTGCATTACCGTGCCCTGACCTGCCCATCCCTGATGGAGAACCTGCTGCGACAAAGCCAGTCCATCCGGGACCAAGGCATCTTCTTCTGGCCCATGCCGGGCGATCTGAAAGCACCGCATTGCAGCGTCCGCGATGTCGCATCCGTCGCCGCCGGTCTGCTGCTGGACGGGACCTGGACGGGTGTGGAGGAAATCCCCGTTCTGGGGCCGGAGGATCTGTCCTGCGACGAGATGGCCCGCATCATGACGGAGGTTCTGGGGCAACCGGTTCGCTTCCAGGAAATCCCGATGCAGGACATGCACGCCATGATGCTGCGCAACGGGGCGTCCGAGGGCATGGCGCAGGCCATGGTCAACATGCTGACAGCCAAGCTGGAGGGCATGGACAGCATGGTGAAGCGATCCAGCCGCGGCAATAGCCCGACCGGCTTTCGGGAATGGTGCGACATCGTCCTGAAGCCGGCCCTGCTTAGCGGTGATGCAACGATCAGCTAACGCGTCTGCGAGCGCGCGTCCTGCTGCGCAGTCCGGCGACATCGACAAGCCGCCGGAAGGTGGGGCATTCCATATGCGACGGCGCGCGGCATTCCGCGACATGGCGCAGGGTGTCGCGCAGCGCCGTCAATTCCCGGATACGACGGTCGATTTCCTCTGCTTTCCGATGCAGCGCATCGCGGGGCAGGTCCGGGGCACCATCCTTGCCGAACATTCCGGCGATATCGTCGAGCGAGAAGCCGGCCTGCTTGCCCATCGCGATCAGCTTCAGCTGCAGCAGCACTTCCGGTGGAAACTGTCGGCGCAACCCCCGCCGCGATACGGCGGAAATCAGCCCGATTTCCTCGTAATAGCGCAGGGCGGATGGCTTCACCCCACTGCGTTCTGCTACCTCACCAATATCCAGAAATTTCATGCTTGACCTCAAGTTGGCTTGAATTCGTAGGCTGCGCCCGATCAAGGATTCAAGCAAGAGGGTTCGGATATGGAACAGCTGCAATCAGACGCCCGGGTCCGGGCAAAACCGGTGGTCGTGGTCGCACTGGCGTTGTCGATGCTGCTGGCATCGCTGGGCACGAGCATCGCCAATATCGCCCTGCCAGCGCTGGCCGAAACGTTTTCCGCCCCGTTCGCCCAGGTGCAATGGGTGGTGATCGCCTATCTCGCCGCCATGACCGCATCCGTCGTCATCGCGGGCTGGCTTGGGGATCGCTATGGCCTGAAGCGCATGCAGCTTCTGGGGCTGTTCCTGTTTGGCTCAGCCGCCCTGCTCTGCGGCTTCGCGCCCGGCCTTTGGTTGCTGGTGGGCGCCAGGCTGCTGCAGGGCATCGGCGCGGCCTTCCTGATGACATTGTCCATGGCGCTGATGCGGGAGAATGCGGGCAGGACGCAGATGGGTAGCGCCATGGGTCTGCTTGGTACGGTATCGGCCATCGGCACGGCGCTTGGGCCATCGCTGGGCGGCCTGCTGATCCCGCTTGCCGGCTGGCAGGGCGTGTTTCTGGTGCAGGTGCCGCTGGCCGCGCTGGCGCTGGCGCTGATCCTTATTGCCCTGCCCACCCCATCCCGGCGCAGCCCGGCAGCGCCCGGATGGCATGGAACAAAATCCGATTGGGCGCTGCTGCCCAATCTGCTGACCAATGCCCTGGTCGCCGCGGTGATGATGACCACGCTGGTGGTCGGGCCGTTCTATCTCCATCTCGGGCTTGGCCTGATGGCTGCGACGGTCGGGCTGATCATGTCCATCGGCCCGGTGATCTCGATCTTCAGCGGCATCCCCTCCGGCCGATTGGTCGACCGATGGGGGCCGAGCCGGATGCTGATGATCGGGCTTGGCCTGATGGCCGCCGGCGCGCTGCTGATGGCCCTGCTGCCGCAGAGCATGGGCGCCGTCGGCTATGGTCTTGCGATCCTCGTGCTGACGCCGGGATATCAGCTGTTCCAGGCCGCCAACAACACCGCCGCCCTGGCGGATGTCCCCAGCGACCGGCGCGGCAGGGTATCGGGCCTCTTGGGCCTGTCGCGCAATATCGGGCTGATCGCCGGTGCCTCGGCGATGGGCGCGGTTTTCGCCTTCGGCGTTGCCTCCCCGGATTTCACGCAGGCGACGCCCGCGGCGATGGCTGACGGGCTGCGGCTGACCTTCCTGCTGGCCACGGTGCTGATGCTGCTTGCCATCGCGATCACGCGCCGCAGCAGGCCACCGGCATTCCGCTGACCTCAGGCCGCCGTTCGGTTCTCCAGCAAGCCGACGGATTGCATATCGAACGGCGTGGTCTGGTACATCTCGTTGATCCAGTTCCCGAATAGCAGATGGGCATGGCTGCGCCAGCTATTCGGCGGCTGCCGGGTTGCATCGCCTTCCGGGAAATAATGGGCTGGCAGGTTGATCACCCCGCCGGCTTCCAGATCGCGGTAATATTCCTTGGCCAGGGTCAGCGTGTCATATTCGACATGGTTGAACATATGCAGCATGCGATGGCGTGGATCATCGACCAGGCACAGCCCGGACTCGTCGCTTTCCGCCAGGATTTCCAGCCCGGTTCCGGCCGGAATATCGTCCGACCGCACCTCCGTCCAGCGCGAAACCGGAATCGCGAAATCATCGGCGATGCCGCGCAGATAGGGCGAATTCGGGCGCAGCACCCGGTGCGGGAACACACCGAAGGCCTTCGCCGGCAGATCATGCTTGGGCACGCCATGGAAATGGTGCAGCGCCGCCTGCGCGCCCCAGCAGATGGTGAAGGTGCGATGCACATGGGTCTGCGTCCAGTCGAAGATCTGGCGCAGCTCGTCCCAATAGCGCACCTCCTCGAACGGCATGCGCTCCACCGGGGCGCCGGTCACGATGAAGCCGTCGAAGCGCTCCGTCCGCACCTCTTCCCAAGGGCGGTAGAAGGATTCCATATGGTCGGCCGCGGCATGTTTCGGCGTATGGCCGGTGATGCGCACCAGGGTAAGCTCGACCTGCAACGGGGTGGCGCCGACCAGACGGGCGAACTGGGTTTCCGTCGTAATCTTGTCCGGCATCAGGTTCAGCAGGCCGATCTTCAGCGGCCGGATATCCTGGCGGATGGCATCGGTCTCGCGCATGACCATGACACCCTCGGCCTCAAGGGTGCGGAAGGCTGGCAGGTCATCGGGAATCTTGATCGGCATACTGGCGTCCTTACCCTGGGCTTGGGTGCGACGCTCGGTGGCTGATCCGCTTCGTTGCCGGCAGGCCACATCCTCCCCACTGGGAGCACCACCTTGCCCGGAACCGGCAGGTTGGCGTCGGGCGTCACCCCAACTCTTGATGTCTATGCGTATTTAGGCAGTTCATCGCGGTTTGGCAATATTCCGCGCGCACAGGACTTCAGACGGAACGGATCACGTCCAGCAGGCGACCAACCCCGCCGAACAGGTAATCCGCGCCGAGCGGACGGGCCGAATCCCCCTGCCCCAGGATCAGCGCGGGCACGCCGCGGATGGCAAAGCGGCGCATTAGGCTGCGCCCCTCATCAATGATGGCGCGATAGGCAGACAGCAGCGCGGCATCCGGGTCGCGATAGCGCAGCACCGCCGCCCCGAAACCCGCATCCGCCAGAATGCGACCCACCGTCGCGGCATCGCCATTGTCCAGCCCATCGACATAGCGCGCGGTCTGAATTGCCTTCAGCGCCTCCCATTCCCGGTCCGGCTCCGTCCGCCGGACAGCCGCCAGGGCCAGCGTTGCCGGACCCGAATCGATATGGGCGGCCCGGTTTCCCAGCACGTCGCGCCGATAGGCGTCGCTGAACACTTGGCCCGTCATGGCGGCGATGCGCTGATCGGCACTCCAGGCATGGGCCGCGAAGGCCTCGCTCGCCGGAAAGGCGCCATCCTCGGCGAACAGCCCGCTCGGCACGGAGGTGAGATCGATATCGGCTTCGGCCCGCAGCCGCGCGATCATCGGGGCCGCGCCATAGCACCAGCCGCAGAGCGGGTCGAAAAGATAGGACACGGGATGACGCGTGGACATGAAGCCCCCCTCCAGGATGAACGACAGGCCATAGCCGGCCAGCGCCAGGCTTGCAAGCAGACCAGAATGCCGCGCAGCATTCCAGGGAATGCGGTGATCACGCCCGCGATGGTGGATGCGCGTCACATGCCCCGTTGTTGTGCGACGCATCAACGCCCTTGACGCGACCGTGCCGGAGGTGCGGAAATATCCACATAAGAAAATTTTCTCTTCCACGTCGAAGGCGGAATTCGGCGGTAACATGATGGGGACAGGAGAGACAGCGCGTGTTGATTGCCATGGACCCGGCATCGTTCAAACCGGCCAATACCCTCGTGGAATGGCAGGGAATTCGCGGCATTCGGAATATGCAGCTTTCATCATGCTGCGCCGCCGCATTTCTTATGGCGACATAAATTGATTAAGAGTAGACATTATCCGATGTCGAGTGCACATTATCGCGACAGGGAAGCTCCCAAACGGGGATGGGGATGGGCATGACGAACACAGCGCCGATCATCGAACTGCGCCAGGTGGAGAAATTCTACGGCCAGTTCCAGGCCCTGAAGGACATCAATCTGAAGGCCATGCCGGGCGAGCGCATGGTGGTCTGCGGCCCATCCGGCTCGGGCAAGTCCACCCTGATCCGCTGCATCAACCGGCTCGAAGAACACAGCGCCGGCCAGATCATCGTGGACGGGATGGAATTGAGCGAGGATACGCGCAATATCCGCGCCATCCGGATGGAAGTCGGCATGGTCTTCCAGCAGTTCAACCTGTTCCCGCATCTGACGGTGCTGCAGAATCTGACCCTGGGGCCGATGCGGGTTCGCAAACTGTCCAAAGCCGAAGCGGAATCCCGCGCCCTGACCTATCTGGAACGCGTGCGCATCCCCGAACAGGCCCATAAATACCCGGCCCAGCTGTCCGGCGGTCAGCAGCAGCGCGTCGCCATCGCCCGCTCGCTATGCATGGAACCGCGCATCATGCTGTTCGACGAGCCGACCTCCGCCCTCGACCCCGAAATGATCAACGAGGTGCTGGATGTGATGGTGGAACTGGCCCAGACCACCGGCATGACCATGATTGTCGTTACCCATGAAATGGGCTTCGCGCGCAAGGTGGCCGACACCATGGTGTTCATGGAAAGCGGGGCCATCGTCGAAACCGCACCGCCGGAAACCTTCTTCACCAGCCCCAGAAGCGAACGCTGCCGGGCCTTTCTCAACCAGATCCTGCAACACTGAACGGAAGGACGGGCGCGGCCATGAACATGTCCCGCATCCTGCGGTCTCCCGCATCCTCGGTGGTGCAATACCTGATCGTGGTCGGGCTGATCACCTATGCCGCCTATGGCGGGGCGCAGTCGCTGGGCTATAACTGGCAATGGTACCGGGTGCCGCAGTTCTTCGGTAAATTCGGACCGGACGGCTTCGTCTGGGGACCGCTGCCGGAAGGCCTGCTGAACACGCTGATCCTGTCGGGCATTTCCTTCGTGCTGGCCGTGGTGCTGGGCTTCGGGCTGGCACTCTTGCGCCTGTCGAACCTGATCATCGGCAATGCCTTCGCCAATGTGGTGATGGAGGTGGTGCGCAACTCCCCCATCCTGGTGCTGGTCTATGTCTTCTATTACGTGCTGGGGCCGATCTTCGACTTCGACCGCTTCACCGCCAGCATTCTGTGCCTGGCGGTGTTCCATGCGGCGCTGATTTCCGAAATCATCCGCGCCGGCATCCGCGCCATCAAGCGCGGCCAGTGGGAAGCGGCATCCTCCATCGCGCTGACGCCGGTCGATACCTATCGCTATGTGATCATGCCCCAGGCGATCCGGCTGATCCTGCCGGCCATGACCAGCGAGGCGATCCATGTGCTGAAGAACTCGGCCATTGTCAGCGTGATCGCCGTAGCCGAACTGACCACGGCCGGACGCAACATCATCTCCGACACGTTCATGAGCTTCGAAATATGGCTGACCGTGGCGGCCATCTATTTCGTGGTGACGGTGGCACTCTCTGCTCTCATCTCGCTGATGGAGAAGAAATACGCCATTCGCCAGTAACCAGTACCAATGATGCAAAAAACCAACTGGAACAGGAGAGACGGTTATGAAGCTTTGGACCATGGCAAAGGCGGCGGCCGGCGCCCTGATATTGTCCACCGCCCTGGCGGCGTCGCCCGCCCAGGCGCAGGATGCCGCCCAGGCGCTTTCCAAGCAGAGCGTGATCGAGCAGATCAAGGAACGCGGCGTGCTCAAGGTAGGCGTATCCTTCTTCGTGCCCTGGGTGATGCGTGACACGAAGGGCGATCTGGTCGGTTTCGAAGTCGACATCGCCAAGAAGATGGCGAAGGACATGGATGTCGATGTCGAATTCGTGCCGACCGCCTGGGATGGCATCATTCCCGCCCTGGTATCGGGCAAGTTCGACGTCATCATCGGCGGCATGACCATCACGCCTGCCCGCAATCTGACGGTCAATTTCTCCGATCCCTATGACTTCACCGGCATGACGCTCTATGCCAACAAGAAGATGACCGAAGGCTTCACGCAGGAAGACTTCAACAGCCCGGATGTCACCTTCTCCGCAAGGCGCGGAGCCACCCCGGTGGCGGCGATCCAGGAGGCCTTTCCGAAGGCCAAGCTGCTGCAGTTCGACGAGGACGGCGCGGCGGTGCAGGAGGTGCTGAACGGGCGGGCGCATGCCACCATGGCATCGGAACCCACGCCCACGCGGGAGGTCGCCAAGCATCCCGACGTGCTCTACAAGCCGCTGGGCGGCGCGCTTTTCCGCAAAGGTGCCGCCGGTGTGGTGCTGCGCAAGGGCGATCCCGACGCGCTGAACTTCTTCAACAACTGGATCGCCATCAACTGGCGCAACGGCTTCCTGGAAGAAAAGAACAATTACTGGTTCGAGTCGCTCGCCTGGGAAAAAGACATTCCGAAATGATGGACCGGGGTACGGACCTTGCGGTCCGTGCCCCTTCCACCCTGCCCGATCCGCGCGCTTTTCGAGGAATCAACCGGTGACCCGCAAGCTACGCCGACTGCATCCCGCAGATTACGTGATCCTGGCCTGTTTGATCGCGCTGGTCGCGTTCGCGGCCTACCGGGTCGGCGATGTGCTGAACTATAAATGGAATTGGGGCATCATCCCACAATTCACCGTCTATTATGACGAGGCTACCGATAGCTGGCGGCCCAATATGCTGCTGCACGGGCTGTTCGCCACCATCCGGGTCAGCATCTATGCCGGCATTCTGGCGCTGATCTTCGGCACACTCCTGGGGCTGGGGCGCTGCGCGAAGAACCTTACCATCCGCATGCTGTCGCGCACCTATCTGGAAATCCTGCGCAACATACCGGCGGTGGTGATCCTGTTCATCTTCTACTTCTTCCTGTCCGATCAGCTGATCGCGGCCCTGAAGATCGAAGGCTGGGCGCGGCGTATCGCGCGCGGCGAGGATGCCGCCATCTGGTCCTTCTTCTTTGGCGATATGCGCTATTTCCCCTCCATGATTTCCGGCGTGATCGTGCTGGCGCTGTTCGAAAGCGCCTTTGTCGGGGAAATCGTAAGGGCGGGAATCCAATCGATTGATCGCGGCCAGACGGAGGCCGCGCAGTCGATCGGCCTGAACTGGCGCGATCAGATGCGCTTCATCATCCTGCCGCAAGCGATGCGCCGCATGGTGCCGCCGATGGCCAACCAGTTCATCCAGCTGATCAAGCACAGCTCCATCGTCTCGCTGGTTTCCGTGCAGGAGCTGACCTTCAAGACCATGGAGGTGGTGTCGGGCACGCGCGCGATCTTCGAAGCCTGGCTGACCACGGCCGCGGTCTATTTCCTGCTCTGCTTCGGTCTGTCGCTGCTGTTCCGCAGGCTTGAAAGGCAGCCGCTGCGATGAGCCGGATTTCCATCGACATTCCGCTCGACCAGCCGGGCCGATATCTGGGGCGCTATCACATCCCCTTTTCCGACAACAGCCAGCCTTATGGCCATTTCGGGCCGATTGCCGTGCTTGCCAATGGAAGCGGCCCGACGCTGCTGCTGACCGGCGGCACGCATGGCGATGAATATCCCGGCCCCGTCGCCATCATGCGCCTGATCCAGGATCTGGATTTGGCCGCGATCCAGGGCAGGCTGATCCTGATTCCGGCGCTGAACGCACCGGCGGTCAGGGCGGCGATGCGCTGTTCCCCGCTGGATGGTGGCAATATGAACCGGGCCTTCCCCGGCGCGGTCGATGGCGGCCCCACGGCGATGATCGCCGACTGGCTCATGACCAAGATTCTGCCGCTGGCCGATGCCGCCATCGATTTCCACGCCGGCGGGCGGGTAACGGATTATGCCCCGCTCGCCATGGTCAATGGCGGTCCGAGATCGCGCTATGGTGACAATCTGGCCCTGGCCCGGGCATTCGGCACGGGGCTGATCTGGCGGCTGGGGGCTTTGAACGATTCCCGCTCCGTGAATGGCGCCGCCGAACAGGCGGGCGTGCCGATGATGGCCTGCGAGCTCGGCGGGCTGGGCGATGCCAACCCGGCCATGATCAGGATCGCCCATGACGGCGCGCTGAATGTGATGCGCCATCTTGGCATTCTTCAGGATGGCAGACCCGTTCCCAGCATCGCGCAGCGTATGGTGGAATCGGTCGACCGCGCCAATTCCCATATCGCGCCGCATGGCGGGCTGTTCGATCCGCTGGTCGAGATCGGCACGGATGTGCAGGCCGGCGATCTGGCAGGCTGGGTCCGCGATCCGTTCGAGCTGGCGCGCGCGCCCACGGAAATCCGCTTCGCACGATCCGGCCATCTGGCGATACGCGGCACGCGCGGCCTGGTTTCGGCGGGTGATCTGCTG
>Ga0209066_10005736_pt1 | contig 12963 bp, 13 predicted proteins | sample All_14_2_FD_187198 | JGI IMG/M metagenome (GOLD analysis project Ga0209066, IMG submission 187198) | Freshwater microbial communities in response to fracking from Pennsylvania, USA - Allegheny Zone_MetaG_DW_15 (SPAdes) (version 2) ...
CTTCAGCAACTCGTCCAGCAATTCGTTCGATATCGTCATCGTCCTTGCTCCTCTCACGAAGCATGGACCAGATCAACGATACACAGAAGACAGGACACTCCCAGGTCGGCTGTTGAAGTCCGACGCTTCCATTTGGCGACAGTTTTCTGATTGATCCCGTACCGCTTCTAAAGCGTCCTCAGGCTCTCTTGACTACTTTGTATTGCTCGACGGATTGCCTCCGTCGTTGTGGCGCTGCCGTGTAATACCTGTTCCATAGCGAATCCTTCCATTCCAGAGAAAAGATTGCACCATCAAAACCTTGGATCAAACAGCTAGTGCACTGACACAGACACAGGATTCACATTGGGCTGGCAATGTGCGATTCTGGCGGCATGGCCCAAATCGTCAGCGTCATCGTTGGAGCGGAGGATCGCGCGCGCTTGACCGCGATCCTCGCTGATCGCAACCGCCCGCTCAAGCATGCCCAGCGGGCGAACATCATTCTGTTTTCGGCCGAGCGGCTGCCGGTTCTGGAGGTGGCCCGTCGCGCCGGTATCTGTCGCCCGGCGGTGTGGCGCTGGCAGCTGCGCGACAAGACACGCAGGCCCGGCCGGGCACCACTGCCCACCACGACGGTGGCCAAGGTGCTGGCGCTGACCTGCTCGGAACCGCCCGGCGCGGTCACCCACTGGACTGGCCGGGCGATGGCCAAGAAGGTCGGCATCAGCCTGCGCGCAGTGCAGCGCATCTGGGAGGCCAGTCGCCTCCAACCGCATCGCCTGCGCACCTTCAAGCGCTCCACCGATCCCGCCTTCGCGGCCAAGGTCGAGGACATCGTTGGCCTCTACATGGACCCGCCCTGCCACGCCGTGGTGCTGTCCATCGACGAGAAGAGCCAAATCCAGGCGCTCGACCGTACCCAACCCGGCCTGCCGCTGAAGCCTGGCAAGTGCGGAACGATGACGCACGATTACAAACGCAACGGTACCACCACTCTGTTCGCCGCGCTGAATACGCTGGACGGCACCGTGGTCGGGCGCTACCTGCCCAGGCACACCCACAAGGAGTTCATCAAATTCCTCGCAGCCGTGGAACGTGCCGTTCCGACGGGCAAGGTGATCCACGCCATCGTGGACAAATATGCCACCCACAAGCATCCCAAGGTGCTGGACTGGTTGGCAGATCATCCGCGCTGGGTCTTCCATTTCACACCCACCTCGGCCTCGTGGATCAACGCCGTCGAGGGGTTCTTCTCGATCATAACCCGCCGCAGCATCCGGCGCGGGGTCTTCAAATCCGTCGCCAATCTCCAGGACGCCATCACAAGCTATATCCGCGCGCACAACAAAACCGCCAAGCCCTTCGTCTGGACAAAACCCGCAGAAACCATCTTCGCAAAACTCAAACGACTGCCTGTACCTTCTGAATGAGTCAGTGCACTAGCCAAGCCATGCCCGCAGCAGCACAGGAGATCGCCTACCATGCCGTCCAGCCACCATCAACGGCTAGGTTCTGACCCGTAACATAGGCCGATGCCTCGGATGCTAGGTAGACCACGGCCCCGCCAAGGTCGTCCGGCCTACCGAGTCGACCAAGCGGCACCTTGGCGCACAGACTTTCCTGCAACCTGGCCGGTGCCGCCGGCGGCGGAAACGGACCAGGAGAAATCGCATTCACCCGAATACCATCTTGGGCGAGTTGGCAAGCGAGGTAGCGCGTCAACTGCAGAAGGCCACCCTTTGCTGCCCCATAATAGGGGGGATTTCCCGTCGCCGGGTCCTCATAGACCCGAAAATCCGGGCTGACCATGCCATACATCGACGCGATGTTTATAACAGATGCTGTTCCCGCCCGTCGCATGGCGTCTCGTGACAATTGGATGCATCGGAACGGCACCGCCAGACCCAAGTTCAACGCATCCTGGAACTGTGCTGCGGTTGCCGTATCGACCGAACCGGGCGGACCCCAATAGGCATTGTTGACCAAAACGTCCAATCGGGGGAGGTCCGACAGGTGCCGCTCAAGCATCACATCGTCAGCCAGATCAAACAACCATTGCCTTGGCGGCTCCGTGCCCGCTAGCAGCAAGGAAGAAAGCCGGGCGGCCGTCTGAGCGAGGCGATCAGCATCACGGCCGTGCAGGATCAGGTTCGCCCCCGCCTCGGCCAAAGCCGCTGCCATCGCGGCGCCCAACCTGCCCGAGGCACCCGTCACCAGCGCGATCTTGCCGTCCAGCCGAAACATCCGCATGGTGTCTATCTCCTATTAGAGTCATACCGGCCACTAGCCACCCGCTTCGCATGGCCACCGAGCCGGATTCAAGAGCACCTCGGGCAGATTCGTGAATCTGGCCCTCAAAGCAGCGGCCACGGACGCATCGAGTGGCGCCCGCGTCCACAAGTCGAGATTCCGGCGCAGCTGCTCCATGCTTTCCACGCCGACAACGACGGCGTCGATATCGTCACGGCGACGCAGGTAGGCTAGACAGAGCTCGTCGCGGCCCTCGAGCCCGCACGATGTCATCGCCTCGAGCATGTGCTTCAGAATGGCCGTGGGGTCGATGCCCACCACGCGGGGCCAATCGCGCTCATCCGGTAAAAGCAACAGGCCCTGCAAATAGGGGCTTCTGGTGTGGATGGCGGGGTGGCCACGCAGCCGAACCTCGCGCAAAAGGCCATCCCAGCGATGGTCCAGAAGGTTCAAGGGAAGCTGCACGAGTTCGACATCGCCGCCCTCCGCCAATATCTGCTGCAGTTCGGCCGGGCTCTGCACGGAAACGCCTAGGGCGCCGATCAGGCCGGCCTGCCGCGCGCGCAAAAGGTCCTCCCATACAGCCCCGCCCCACGCCGTCCGATGGGTTGCGCGGTGCAAAAGGAACCATTCAATACGATCGCGGCGCAACGCGCGTCGTGACTGTTCCAGGCTGGACGCGGCTCGCGTCCGCGCCTCCGCCCAAGACAGTTCCGTTTCCTCGCCAATGGGAGCGAGTTTGGATACAACGCTTACCCTTTCGGCGCCTAGTTTGGAAAGTGCCTCTCCCACGACATCTTCCGCCTCGCCATATGCCCTGGCGGTATCCAGAATCTCAACACCCTGTTCGATGGCTCGTCGAATGATGGCGACCGCCTCCGGGCGGGACGGCTGCCCGGTGCGGTTCGCTATGCCGTAGGGCAGACCAAGTTGCACCGTCCCAAGAGCTAGGACCGGCCGTCTTGTGCCAGTCACGAGAGAAGCGACCAGTCAAGCGGGGTCCCACGGGCAATATTCGTCCGCGCCGTGCGGCCAAGGACGATCGGCAGATCTCTGGGCGGTAAGCCATAGCCTGGCCGTATGCATCGTACGTTCTGGGCCGTAAGGCGTTCGCCAGCACGGATATCGGCCACGGCAAACAGTGATCTTCGGAAGACCAGATTGTTCATCTCGCTGTTCTTGCGGTCGTACCGGACCTGACCAACGGCCTCGAACGCATTCCGGCAATCACGAACGAGCTGAGCCAACTCGTCGGGCTCCAGCGAAAAGGCGGCGTCCGGGCCACCATCCGCGCGACGCAGGGTCACATGCTTTTCAATCACCCGGGCGCCCAACGCCACCGCCGCGACCGAGGCGGCCGTCCCCAAGGTGTGGTCCGAGAAGCCAGCGACGGCACCAAATCGAGCCGCCAAATCCGGCATGGTCTGAATGTTTGCGTCATGCATTGGCGTTGGATAGCCAGACACGCAATGCAGCAGCGCCAACTCCATGCAGCCGGCCTGCCTGGCAACCTGCACCGCCTCGGATATCTCCTCCAAATCGGCCATGCCAGTGGACATGATCATGGGCTTGCCAGTGGCGGCCACCTTCCGGATGAGCATATGATCCACCAGCTCGAAAGAGGCGATTTTGTAGAGTGGCGCCCCGAGCTCCTCGAGAAAATCCACGGCTGTCTCGTCAAACGGCGTGGAAAAGACGATAAGGCCGAGATCCCGCGCCTTCGCGAATAGGGCCGGATGCCAGTCCCACGGCGTAGCTGCCTCCTGATAAAGATCATAGAGGCTGTAGCCGTCCCAGAGGCCCCCCGTGATCTGGAACTCCGGCCGTTCCGACTGAATGGTCATCGTGTCGGCGGTGTAGGTTTGCAGCTTGACCGCCTCTGCACCGGCGGCGGCACAGGCCTCGAGTATCTCGAAAGCCCTTTCGATCCGGCCATTATGGTTGGCCGAGACCTCGGCTATCATGAGAGGTGCATCCGCCCTGGATATCCGCCGGTCACCGATGGTGATACAGGGCTCGACGCCAGAGTTGCCGTCACCTAGCATTGCGTCGCATTTCCTTTGTCAACGTAACCCGCGCCGTGAGTTTTCCCTCATCCAAACTGGCTTCCGTGAAGTCGAGGCGAAATTCCCCATGTTCGAGAAAGGCATGAGGATACCCATCGGCGTCCAGCATTCGGATATGATCGTATAGCCTATTGAGCGGACCCGCGCCAGGAAGGACGCTCTGATCAGGCGTCCGCCTTTTGAATACCGTCGCATCACCGTTCTGCGGCTCAGGATGCGGCTCGTGTTCCACAAGCGAGGCGATCATGCCCCAGGTCAGATCCGCCATGCGCTCAAAGATGTCCTGAGCGCGCCCCTCGAGCGACAAGTCGCGCTTTAGATAGACCGGACCCGCATCCAGCTCCTCCACCATGCGCAGGGCCGTCAACTTCGTATCGCGATGCCCGCGGACGATCAGGTTCTGGATCGGCGAGCCCCCCCGCCCATACGGCACATCGGAGGCATGGAAGCACACGCAATCCGCCAGGGCGAGGATGTCCTGTGGTACGGTCCAAGACCAGTGAGCAAAGAAAATGTATCGCGGGGCGATCTCTTCGACCAAGCTTCGCGTCAAGGCCTCTGGCCGGTCCACCAGATGCCAGTGGCCGGGAAGCGACGGAGCATGCTTCTGAAACGCCCGACGGTGCCAAGTCTTCGTCGCCGCGACTAGGTACGATTTCATGGATTACTCTCCAAAGCTGCCAGAATGCGGGCGACACCATGGCCGTCGCAGATGCGACAGGCACGATCAGCGATGGTCGCCCGGGCCTCAGCATCCGAACAGAGGACGTTCAGATGCGCGACGAGATCATCGATCGATACAACCGCCGCCTCTCCAGCAAGCAGGACTGCACCCTCTTGGGCCAAAGCCGCCGCCGCGACACGCTGGTTATCGGCGGTGATTACCCCAATGCTGGGCAGCCCCATGGAACAACGCTCCCAACTCGAAACACCGAACGCGCCAACCGCGATGTCCGCCAACGCATAAAATGCGGCCATGTTCCCACAATCAAGGTACAAATGCACCTTGTCTGGGTCATCAGCAGCGAGCGCGCCAACCTTCGCGGCATTCGCGGACCGGGAGCCAAGCGCCACGTCTATCGAGGTATCGGGGCACGCAGCCTGAAGCGCCTGGATTGCCTTGGAAGTGACGTCCCACGGGTCCGTCAGACCCATGGAAACCGCGGCCCGGCGCACGGGACCAGAGCGGGAGCGCGGTCGTCCGGCCAATGCGAATTGAGGACCCAACAAGGCAAAGGCGGGACCAATCAGGCGGGTACATGCCGACGGAACAAGGCCGTCATAATCGGCTGCGGCGCGCCCAAGGTTCTGATCCAGAAGGATGTTGCACATCAATGCACGGTTGGCGAGATCGTCGACCACCAAGATCTTTCTGGCCCAGCCAAGGCATGCCAGTCCGAAATCCTGGTCCAATCCATAATGGTCCACGACAAGCAGGTCGGCTCCCTCCGGCAGCGCAGAGCGCAGGCACCTCGCCTGCTCCGCGGCGGATAAGTCTCCCGGTACCTGAACATGCCCATGACCGGTCGCGGTCAACATCGACGACGTCATCAGGGTTTCGTCGCCGCAAGCGAAGAGGCAGGTCCAACCATTCGCCCGCAAGCCATTCGCCAATGCGAGACATCGCATCACATGACCGCCGCCAATTGTGGGCGAGGCGTCCGCCCTGATGACCGCCAGCTGTCCCATCGAGACTCTCAGGTGATCTCTCGCACGACCACGAAGGCCTCGGCTGCGAGCAGACCGGACTGTGCACCGCGAAATCGCGCCAGCGCCTCTATTGCTTCCGGAGATCGCGGATGCGGGAAGGGGCGCATTTCCTCCCCATAGGCCCGCATGGCTCCCATCTTCGCGTCCAGGGAGTTGGAAATATCAACGAAGCGCGTGGGCTGAAACTGTCGGCCCAGACCTGCGGGCTCCCATTCCGTGCTGGAGAGCGTTTCAAAAGCATAGATGGACCGTACCGATGAGCCAGGCAACGGCCTGCAGGCCGTCAGCACCGCCCGATGCACGATCGCGTGGTCAATGTTTAGATCGTTGGCGTGGTGGGTATAAATCACGTTCGGCTTCAAACGCTTGACCGCGGCTTCTATGGCCTTGACAATTTCAAGGAAACCAACCGTATCCATTTGGTTGTCTGGAAAATCCATTACCTCAACATCATAGCCTCCTAGCGTTTTCGCCGCTTCCGTCGCGGCTCGATATCGCCTGGAGGCTTCTCCTGCATTGGACCCTCTCGCTCCGACACCCATAGACAAAAACACTGCACTTACGTGGCGGCCAGCAGACCGCAGTCGTGCAATCGTTCCGCCGCAACCCAAAACCTCATCATCCGGATGGGCGCACAGAACAAGAGTTTTGCTTTTTGTTGAGTTGCTATCCATGATCCGCCCAGACTAAACGCCGTTGCGCTTCCTGATCAATAATTCGTACTCGCAACCACGCAGCTCAAAGAATGCTGGATATTTCTCATTATCAACAATTCGAAACAAATCAAATTGCTCTACAATTGTCTTGTTGGGATCGAGGCGGCTATCTTTGGGCGAACGACGTGCATAAATGGATCTTTCCCCAGTTTGCATTTCTCCAATTGGCACTTGAGGGGAGCTCAAATAACGCAAGCATAACTCGCGGGTTGCTTGCGCCTGCAAATCCCGGAGTTCTCCAACAAGCTCGTGGCCTCCCAAATCTATCTTTGACCTATAGACTATCGGCCCAGCATCAAACTCCTCCACCATCTCGAAAAGAACGATGGGGATAGAACTCTTGCCTTCCAGTATCTGCCACGAGAGTGGAGAGAATCCAGCGCCTTGCGGCAGCGCGCTCTCATGCACCACCAGATTGCGGTGGTTCCGGGTTAGCAACTCCGCCGGGGCAACACGAACACACCCCAGATAGAAAGCTACGTCGCCCTTCGGCACGGACGAATAATCGGTATGAAACGACGCATGGTCCCCGCCAGCTTCAATTAGCTCCACCAGGCGCAGCGCGTGAGGCATAATCCAGCTCGGATTGTCAACAATCACGGATACGGTACGGGGCTTTTCCCACCAGCCCCGATCGCCGCGCGTCGAATGCTCATGTGAGGAATGCATTTACCTCTCCAGGCCCAGCACACCAAACAACTGGGTGGCGACATAGAAAACATCATCATCACTCATTGCCGGGTAAAGTGGCAAAGATAGACACATTTTATAGTATCGCTCGGCGCCTGGCAGCATGAAATTCTTCTGCGTTCGTCGCCAATATGGCTGTAGGTGGACAGGTATGTAATGAACCTGAGTACCTATGCCCCTCTCGCGCAGAGAATACATCAGGCGTGCCTTGGTTATCGCCAACTTGTCGAAATCAATCAGAACCGCATAGAGATGCCACCCGCTGACAGATGCGTGGGTTCTTGCCACTGGACGAACCATATCGTTGTAGGGCTCCAACAGCTCATCGTACCGCGCCGCCAGTTCAGCACGACGGGCTATAAACGCCTGGAGCTTGTTAAGCTGGCTCAACCCAAGAGCACAATTGATTTCGCTGGCGCGATAATTGAACGCTGGTTGCGGCATTTCGTAATACCAAGGGTTCAAGTTTCCATCTTTGTCGAATGCCATATCCGGCTGAAGAAAGGAGGAAGAATCTCGGACCATGCCGTGACTGCGAAAGAGTCTAACTCGCTCGATCAGGTCCGGGTCCTTCCCGGTGACAACACCACCCTCGCCCATGGCCACCGCCTTGACGGGATGAAAAGAGAAGGTGGCCAGATCACTATACGCGCCGCTTCCAATCGGTTGCCCACGATATGAACCACCCAGGGCGTGGCAAGCATCCTCCACCATGGCGGCGCCATGAGCGTGAGCCACCTCGGCCAAAGAAGCGAGATCGGCGGGGTTTCCGTTGAGATGTACCGGAAAGACTGCTTTGACTTTGGTTTTCGCTCGCTCAAATGCAGCCTGAAGCGTCTCAGCCGTAATTAATCCGCTATGCGGATCAACATCCGAGAACACTACGTTGGCGCCCAGCAAATGGGGCGCGCTGGCTGTGGCCAGAAAAGTTATGGATGGCACAATCACGATATCCGCTTGACCGATGCCCAACGCCAATGATGCCAAATGCAGGGCCGCAGTCCCATTTGCGCAGACCGCCGCAGGTACACCGCCCACGATACGCGAGAATGTTTCCTCAAATCGCTCCACGCCGGGTCCGGCTGTCAAAAAATCAGAACGCAACACATCAACTACAGCGGCGACATCATCGTCGTCTATCGTGTGTTTTCCATAAGGAAGGAAATTTCTATTGCTACCCATTTCCAGTTCTCTCCAGCCAAGTTCACTGAGCGAACGAATTCATATGAAAATGAATTATTCACTATAAACTGAATGTGTTATAATGATCTAACCAGATCTGCAAGGAACTCAATTTCGGTCTTTGAGACAAACTGTGAATTTTTGTCACTGGAATATAGAAAAACTTCCGAAACATGACCGCAATCCGCATACACAGTATTGGCAGCCGCAGAAAAGCCTTGATCGGGAAGTATGATATATCTGTCAGGAAGCTCAATCGTGTGACGAGCGTCCTCCACTGAAACCATCATCTCATGCAACTTTTCCCCCGGCCGGATGCCGACCACATGAGTGGAAATGTCCGGCCAAATGGTCTCAACGAGATCTACGACCCGGGAAGACGGGATCTTGGGAATGAAAATCTCGCCACCAGCCATCATCGCGAGAGACGAAAGGACGAACGTTACGCCCTGATCGAGCGTGATCCAGAAGCGCGTCATGCGGGGATCGGTGATTGGGAGGCTTTTCGCACCCTCAACCACCAATTTCTGAAAGTAAGGAAGCACGCTGCCGGCAGAACCGAGGACGTTGCCGTAACGTACGACGGAAAAAGCACAGCCCGTGTCACCCCGCAGATTGTTCGCCGCCACGAAGATCTTGTCCGACGCAAGCTTGCTCGCCCCATACAAGTTGATCGGGCTACACGCCTTGTCCGTGGAGAGGGCGATCACGCGCCGGACCTTGTTGTCCAATGCCACACGGACGATGTTTTCGGCGCCGTGGACGTTGGTGTTGATGCACTCCATCGGATTATATTCGGCTGCGGGAACATGCTTCATTGCAGCGGCATGAACAATGATGTCCACATCCCGTGTCGCCATCGTCAACCGGCTGAAGTCGCGGACATCACCAATGAAATACCGCATGCAGGCGTAGCGCTCCTGCGGAAATTGCTGCGCCATGTCATAGTGTTTCTGCTCGTCGCGGGAGAACACTATCAGCCGTTTGGGCGCATAATGCTCCAGAACATATTTGACGAAGGCCCGGCCAAAAGACCCAGTGCCGCCGGTTAACAAAATCGATTTCCCATCAAGGGAGGGGGCTGGCTCAATGAAATCGCGCAACATGACGAGGCCTGTCTCGCTTTATTGGGCAAAGAAAACATGGGCGAAGCAAAACCACTTCGCAGCATAGGAGCGGTGCGGTTTGTATATAGCGTGTGACTTCGTATTTCAAGCACTCCTCTCAGAGTTTGGTTTAAAAGTATTTGAGTGATATCAGCGGCTTATGATTCAACCATCTTTGTCGAGAAGATGGAGTATCGGATGGCCTGGACTGATATCACTCGCAAGCAGCATAATCCGGATGCTCGGCGTTATCCAACCGATTTGACCGACCGGGTAGAGATGCCCTGGATGAAGGCCTCCTGAATCACTGCGGTCAGCGCCTTCTCGGCCATGCGTCGGGGCTCGAGGAAGCTTGGGGAAATAGCTGCCTTTGCTCAGCTTGGGAATGCGCAGCTCGACCGTACCTGCTCGCGTCTCCCAATCCCGCTCGCGGTGACCGTTGCGCTGGTCGCGGCGTGCCGGATCCTTCTCGCCATAGCCAGCGCCCGCCACGTTGCCGACCTCCAAATCGATCAGTCTCTCGGCCGCAAAAGCCGATCATCTCACGCAGAATGTCGCCGCCAGGGACTCGTTCCACGCGGTCGCGGAAGGTCATCCTGTCCTTGATCATCGATGGTCCCTTCGGTCCGGAGTTCGTGTTGACAACCAGACCCTACCGAACATTGCCGGTGATCGCCTCACTCACGACCTACAGCACCGCCAGGGACATGATCTCCGATTGCACCATGGACTATCCTTGGCTGTGAAGGTACGCGCGGACCCAAAGCCTGCAGGAGCATACTGGTTTGGTTATCTGCACCCTGTTCAGGCCGAGAGTTAGTCGCTATAGCAGTTGCCCGGCAAACAACAGCTCAATTTTTCGGGTAGACCACATGAAGCGTGCGCTCATTACCGGCATTACCGGACAGGACGGCTCCTATCTGGCAGAGCTTTTGATTTCCAAGGGTTATCGGGTGCACGGCATCGTCCGTCGTGCATCCACCTTCAATACCGAACGGTTGGAACACCTATATCGTGATCCGCATGACCCGGAGGCGCGTCTGTTCATGCATTATGGCGACATGTCGGATGCATCCGGCCTCCGCCAGATTTTAGGCAAGGTGCAGCCTGACGAAGTCTATAACCTTGCCGCGCAGTCGCATGTGCGCGTCAGCTTTGATCAGCCGGAATACACGGCCGACGTCGTGGGCACGGGCACGCTACGCCTGCTGGATGCGGTCCGGGACTATATCAAGGAAAGCGGCCGCCCGATGGATTCGGTGCGTGTCTATCAGGCGGGCTCTTCGGAGATGTTCGGGGCCGCCCTGCCACCCCAATCCGAAGCCACACCCTTTTACCCGCGCAGCCCCTATGCGGTTGGCAAGGTTGCGGGTTATTGGTTCTGTGTGAACTATCGCGAAGCCTATGGCATGTTCATCGCCAATGGTATCCTGTTCAACCACGAAAGCCCGCGGCGCGGAGAGACCTTCGTGACGCGCAAGATCACCAGGGCGGTCGGCCGCATCAAATGCGGTCTGCAGGACAAGCTCTATCTCGGAAACCTGGATGCCAAGCGGGATTGGGGTTTCGCGGGCGACTATGTCGAGGCGATGTGGCGCATGCTACAGGCCGACAAGCCCGGCGACTATGTGGTGGCGACGGGCAAGGCCTATTCGGTGCGAGAGTTCCTGGAGGCGGCGTTCGGGCAGGTCCATCTGAACTGGCAGGACCATGTGGAATTCGACCCCCGCTATCTGCGCCCGACCGAGGTCGACCATCTGCTGGGCGATCCGTCCAAGGCCAAACGCGAACTCGGCTGGGAGCCCAAGGTCGATTTCGCCGGTCTGGTCGGGATGATGGTGGAGCATGATCTGGAGCTGGCGGCGCAGGAGAAAACCCTCCGCGAGGCGGGCCACTCCATCGGGCGGCGCTGACGGCACGATTTGAGAAGACTGGCCAGGGAAAGCGGAAATACCATGGCATCGATGCAAGTGCAGTCCCGCATTTTCGTTGCCGGCCATGCCGGTCTGGTCGGTTCGGCCATCGTGCGCGCGCTGCAGGCCAAAGGCTTCACCAATCTGGTCGTCAGAACCCGCGCGGAACTGGATCTACGACATCAGACGGATGTTGAGGCGTTCTTCGCGGCAGAAAAGCCGGAATATGTATTTCTGGCGGCGGCCAAGGTTGGCGGGATTCACGCCAACAACACCTATCCGGCGGATTTCCTGTACGACAATCTGGCGATCCAGAATGCCGTGATCCATGCGGCATGGAAGAACGGGGTTAGCAAGCTTGTCTTCCTGGGATCAAGCTGCATCTATCCCAAGGAGGCGCCGCAGCCGATCCGGGAAGAGTCGTTGTTGACCGGTCCGCTGGAGCCCACCAACGAGGCCTATGCCCTGGCCAAGATCGCGGGGCTGAAATTGTGCGGCATGCTGCGGCGGCAATATGGCTTCAATGCCATCTCTCTGATGCCGACCAATCTCTACGGGCCGGGGGACAATTTCGATCCGGCCAACAGCCATGTATTGCCCGCCCTGATCCGTAAGGCCCATGAAGCCAAATTGCGCGGAGACACGACATTGCCCGTCTGGGGTAGCGGTCGGCCGATGCGCGAATTCCTGCATGTGGATGATCTCGCCAATGCAGCCCTTCATTGCATGGAGCACTATTCGGAAGAAGGACCGATCAATGTCGGGACGGGCGAGGATATATCGATTGCCGATTTGGCCCACCTCGTCTGCCGCATCGTAGGCTTTGACGCGGGAATTACCCTCGATCCGACGAAGCCGGACGGCACCATGCGCAAACTGTTAAATGTATCGCGACTGCATGCACTGGGATGGAAACATAAGGTTTCACTCGAACAAGGAATTGCTTCTACCTACGCGTGGTATTTGAAGCATAAGGGCTGAGCGTCAAGCCGATCAGTCTTGTCGGGAGTGTCCTGTCTTCTGTGTATCGTTGATCTGGTCCATGCTTCGTGAGAGGAGCAAGGACGATGACGATATCGAACGAATTGCTGGACGAGTTGCTGAAGGGCTGCAAACGGCCTGAGGATCTTCTGGGCGATGCCGGGTTGATGAAGGAGTTGAAGGTCCGCCTGATGGAGCGGATGCTCGGTGCCGAACTGACGGCGCATCTGGGCTATGAGGCTGGCGCGGAGCCGCCGCTGGAACAGACCAACCGGCGGAACGGGGTCGCGACCAAGCGGGTGAAGGGCTCCGATGGCGAAGTGCCGCTTTCGGTTCCGCGCGACCGGGATGGCAGCTTCGAGCCCGA
>Ga0209066_10005737_pt1 | contig 12963 bp, 9 predicted proteins | sample All_14_2_FD_187198 | JGI IMG/M metagenome (GOLD analysis project Ga0209066, IMG submission 187198) | Freshwater microbial communities in response to fracking from Pennsylvania, USA - Allegheny Zone_MetaG_DW_15 (SPAdes) (version 2) ...
GGTGTATGTCTTGCCGGGCGTGAGGAAGGTGAGCGGGATCGCCAGGGTGCGGCGCTCCAGCGCGTTGATCGTGCCGACGAACCAGTCGTCGCCCGTGCGGCGGGCCACCGTGGCGTAGGCGCCGATCTTGGCGTTGAGCACTTTGGTGTCATCCCAGACCGTGGGGATCTGCCGCCAGAAGTCCAGCTCGGGCTCGCTTTTGTAGACGCCGGGGTTGTCGTACCAGAAGAGGAACTGCCACGGGCTGTAGGTGACGGCCGCCAAGGCGAGCTGATGGGCACGCGTGTTTTTGACGCGGTTGTTCGACCAGCACGGCGTGTAGTCGCCGGGGCCGCAGAGGTAGCGCGTGAAGGGCAGGGCGCAGTTGTGCGCGGCAGTCGGCATCTCCTCGTTGCCGCGGATGCCCTCGACCGTCATCACGTTCGGCCAGGTGCGCTGGTTGCCGGTGAGGCGGTACTCGTCGTGGATGTCGATCATCAGGCCGGCCTCGCCCGCCTTCTGAATCGCGCCGTGCAGCCACGTCGTCCACTTCTGGCTGCCGACGTTGACGAAGCCGTACTTCATGCCGGCGATGCCCCACGATTTGTAGAGCGGCAGAAGCTCGTCGAGCCGCCGCTCCAGTTCGCGGCGGTTGACGTAGACGATGATGCCCACGCCCTTCTCCTTGCCGTAGCGGATGACATCGTGCAGGTCAAGCGGACCTTTCGAGCGCTTGGGGTCGAGATTGACCGCGCGGGCGTCCGAGGCGTCGTCGTACTCGTGGCCGTACCAGCCGGCGTCGAACTCCACGTACTGGAGGTTCATGACCTTGGCGAAGTCGACGCAGGCCTTGCCGCCCTGGGTGGTGAGCGAGGTCTCGCGGATGACTTTCCCGGGCTTGATCCAGGCGGTGTCGGCGAGCTTCGAGGGCTCGTTGAGGTTCAGCAACAGGTCGTTCTGCTCCAGCAGGCGGGCGGCGTTGTCGGCGACCATCACGAAGCGCCACGGCGTCGCGCCGGGCAGCGGCAGCGCGGCTTTGCCGTCGAGGCGCGAGACCAGCGCGTGCGGCGTGCCGGCGAGCGGGGAGAATTTCATGCGGGCGAAGGTGAAGAGGCCGGCCTCGCCGATCGCGACGACGGGACCGTCCGCGATCTCGACGGTGAGCGGGCGCTCGGCGCCGTCTTTGACGGTTCCGAGCGTGGCGGGCTTGTATTCGCCTTGGGCGCTGTAGACGGGCCACGCGCGGTGGTCGGCGGTGAAAACGAACTCCGTGTTCTCTTTGGCGATGTCGAGCCGGGGCAGATCCTGCTTCGGGAAGACGTAGCGGAAGGCGAAGCCCGCGTCGTAGGCGCGGCATTCGAGCTGAAGCTTCAGTCCGCCGCACGCCTTGTTCTCGAGGGACAGGATGACGCTTCGGAAGGCGTCAATGATGCGCGCGCGTTCGCCGCAGACGGGGCTCCACGTCTCGTCCTTCTCGCCCTTTGCAAGGCCGGTTTGCGCGAAGCCGGCGGTGAGGTCGGTCGTGTCTTCGAGCGTGAAGCCGAGCTTCGAGGCGAGGATCACCGGCTTGCCCCGATAGTCCACGCGGTAGGTGACCGTGCCGTCGGCGGCGAGCGCGAGTGTGGCGCGGACGTTCCGGTCCGGCGATTCAAGCGGCACTTCGGTTGCCGCGTGCGCCGCGGTTGCGAGCAGGGCCGCGAAGAGGGGGGTGAGGCGGTTGCGCATGGACGTGTCCTTTCGTTTGACGCGATGTGGAAGCGTAGACGGAGCGGTTTGTTACGGGTGCGGCAGGGGCGGAAGTTTGGCGGAAATGAGGCAGGCCTGATGGCGGTTGTTGTCGAAGGACTCCAGCTTGCTCCAGGTCTTGCCTTGGTCGGCGCTGCGTGCGACGCCGACGTAGTTGCTGGGCGAGGGCTCGCGCGAGTCGCCCGCGAGGATGAGGAGCATCCAGGAGCCGTCGGCGAGCTCGCGCACGGTTGTGTCGCAGACCATGCTGTCGGGCTTGATGCCGTCGTAGGCGAGCACGACGCGGTCCTGCTTGGCGTCGGCGAGGGCTTGGGCGCTCCAGTCGGCCGCCTGCGAGTGGCCCAACAGGGGTGCGAGAACAAGAAGGGACAGGAACGCTTTGCGCAAGGCGATCACCTCTTTTCCTTGTCGTGTTGTTTCAGGGGACGGCTGATGAGCATCTGAAGCTTCGACTTCGGCCCGGTGAGTTTGCCTTCGAGGATGTCCTGCTCGGTGAAGCGCGCGAGCAGGATTTCGCCGTCGGTGTCGCGGTTGCGGTCATAGGAAATATAAAGGGTGCCGTCGGGAGATTGGAAGCCGTCGGGGTAGGAGACGCCGTTGCGTTCGTCCAGCATGAGGCCTCCGATCCAGGTGGCGCCGTCATCCTCCGAGAGAAAGGCTTTGAGCTTGTTGCGCTTGTTTTCGGTCGTGTCGGCGGTGTCGCCGTGCTTGACCAGCAGGAGGCGGCCCGAGGCGAGCCGGCGGATGTGGAAGCGCGCGACGGGCTGGCGGATATTTGCGGGAACGGTGGGCTCGGACCAGGTTTTGCCCTTGTCGGCGGAGAAGCTCTGCATGAGGCCCTTGCCGGTGCGGGCCAGCATCCAGATCGAGCCGTCCTTGCGCTCAATAAACATGTGCTCGTCCCAGCACGGGTTGGGATAGGCGACGCAGCCGAGGCGCTCCCACGTGGTGCCTTGGTCGATTGAGCGGAAGACGTTCGCGCCGCGGAGGGGGTCGAGGTCTTTGAACGCGCCGCGGAAGGGGCCGAAGCCGCCGCTGCGGTTGAGCGAGACCGGGAGGAGCCACTCGCCGGTTGAAAGGACGAGCGGCTTGTTGAGGGTGTGGCCGTGCCAGATGCGGCGGGGCGCGGACCAGGCCGGCTTGTCCGCGTCGGGGTTTTCGCAGACCGCCTCCCAGGAGCCGGCCCGGCCGTCGAACTGCGTCATCGATTGGCTGAAGAACAGGTGCAGCTTGCCGTTCGGGTCGGTCCAGAGGTTGCCGACCAGCGTGCTGCGGGGCAGGGGAAGCCGACTGGGGTCATGGGCGTCAATCACAAGGCAGGGCTTTGACCAGCTCTCGCCGTCGTCGCCGCTGCGGTTGAGCACAAAGAAGGCTTTGGGCCCGTCTTCGCCCGCGACCCAGCAGGCCCAGAGGCGGCCGCCGGGCGTGCGCGCGATGCCGATGGTCATGCCGTAGTCGAGCTGGTCGTAGTCGTACTTCGGCAGCGGGTCGGTGTTCAGCCTGGGCGGGATCAGCGCGAGGTCGGCGACGCGCTCCATGGTTTCGAGCTCGAAGGCCCGGACCTGCTCTTTGGACATCGCCGCGAAGCGGGCTTCTGGCGCTGGCTGCGCGAGAAGGAGGGGAACGGACAGAACGGATAAGGCGGATGGAAAAAGAAGATGTCGCATGTCAAAGCTCCTGCTGTGCCTGTGGACCCCGTATGGCAGGGGCCGCTGCCCGTGACATAGAGCCAGCGACAATTATTGCGCAAATTGGCCGTAGAGCGCAAGCGCACCGGTCACGGCGATGACGCACGAGAACAGAAAGGCCAGCGCGAGTCCCGCATTCAGCCAAAGGCCGGCTTTATGTCTGCCGAGGAGCGCGGTGCGGTTGACCAGTAAGAGCGCCACGAAGACGGTGAGCGGCAGGACAAAGACGTTGGAGATCTGGGCCATGACGGTGATGGTGATCGGGTTGCGCCCGAGAATCGGCACGATCAGGCCGAAGAGGCAGGCGACGAGGCAGAGGACCTTGAACAGCTGTGAGCGCGGCTCCATGTGTCCCACGCGGTAGTCCGAGACCAGCAAAGGGGCGACCATCATGATGGGGAAAATGGAGGAAAGGCCTGCGCTGAGCGTGCCCGCCATAAAGAGGGCAACCGCGAACTTTCCCGCCACGGGCTCGAGCGTGTGGACCATGTCGAGGATCTTCACGATGTCTTTGCCGTGGGCGTAAAGCGCGCCGGCCGCCACGAACATGATCGCGCCGCTGATGACGAACATCAACGAGGCGGAGACCAGCGAGTCGAGGCTTTGTTCTTTGAGGTTTGCGGCGGTCACGCCCTTCTCCTTGAGCAGCAGCGGGCGGGTGACAAAGGTCGGCGCGGCCATCGTGGTGCCGACGAACGCAGCGATCATCAGCAAGGCGCCGGGCTCGTCCGGGATCGAGGGAAAGACGGCCTGTTTGAGGATCTCGGGCGAGGGCCAGACCACGAACATGGAGACGATGAAGGTGATGCCCATGAGCATGACGAAGAACGCCAAGACTTTCTCAAAGAAGCTGTACCGGCCGATCATCAGCATCCCGTAGATCGTGCCGACCAGGAAGACCGCGATGCTCAGGGTCGCCCAATAGTTGTCTTTCGGCAAGGAGGGAAAGAACATGCCGAGGGTTTCGTAGATCGCCCCTGAGGAGAGCGCGAGGATTCCCCCGAGGCAGGTGTACTGGCCCATGACCACGCCGATGAGGATGAGGAGCGCCAAGAGTTTGCCGTGTTTGAGGTGCCGCTTGACCGCATAGAGCGCGGTTTCACCGGTCACCGCCGCCAGCCGTCCATACGCTTCCATCAGGACACCCGAGAACAGGCAGCTCAGGAAAAGCACCCAGACGAGCCGCAGCCCGTACTGGCTGCCGGCCTTGGCCATCGAGGTGACGCTGCCCGTGCCGATCGTGTAGCCGATGGCAAAGATGCCCGGACCGATAACGGCGAGAATGCGCTGGAGTTTGTGCATAGGAATTTGCTAACCATGAAATACATGAAACTTCATGAAATCAGTTTGCATACGTTCGTATGTCTGCTTTGGGATAATGGCAGAAGTTGACAAGAAATCCCAATTTCAACTTGGTCGCTTTCAGGTAGTTAAGAAGTTGCGCTTCATGTTCGGGAAGCAGGGCTTTGACGGCCTTCAATTCGAGAATGATTTTGTCGTAACAAACCAGATCTGCTTTGTAAACTTTTGAGAGCCATTCCTCTTTATAGGCAATTCGCAGAACTTTCTGCGATTCGAAGGAGATATGACGCATCGTAAACTCTTTCTCCAGTGCCTCTTGGTAAACTTCTTCCGCAAAACCAGTTCCTAATACTTTATAAACCTCGTACAAGGCCCCGCGTATTTGATAGCACTCTTTTTCGTAGACCATTCCACTCTTTTCTTCCATTGTTTTCCCTTTTCATGAAGTTTTATGTGTTTCATGGTTCACTCCTTGGTGTCAGTTTCTTCAGAGTGGTTACGGTGTCGCGGCAAACGTTATAGAAAAGCCCGACGTCGACGGAGTAGGCGATATACTGGACGCCCTCCCCGATCCACCGCTGCGCCTGTGCGGGGGAATCCGCGAACACGCCGATGGTCTTGTTTTTGCGCTTGGCGACCGCGATGATCTTGCGCATCTCTTCGAGGACGCGGGGGTGTTCGATCTCGCCCGGAACGCCCAGCGACTGAGATAGGTCATAGGGCCCGATGAAAAGGATGTCCACTCCCGGGATCTCGGCGATCTTTTCATATTCGGCCAGGTGCGTGCCTTCGAGCTGAAGGATCACGAGGGCGGTGTTGGCCGCCGCGAAATACGCCTCGCGGCTCATCGCCGAGAAGTGGGCCGCACGCACGAAGCGGCAGACCCCGCGGTGACCGGCCGGCGCGAACCTCGCCGCATCCACAATGGCCTCGGCCTCGGCCTTCGATGCCACCTGAGGCACTTGGATGCCGGCGACGCCCAGGTCCAGCGGCTGGGCGACACTAGCGGGGCTCATGTCCCGCGTGCGGATGATCGGCAACACGCCGGAGCCTTCGGCCGCGCGGATCAGGTTTTGCAGCGTCTCAAGCTGGACGGGGCCGTGCTCCATATCGAGAATGCAGAAGTCGAACCTCGCATGTCCGATGATCTCGATGAACTCCGGTGCGGTCGTTTTGCAGAAGACACCAAAGAGCACGCGGCCATTCTTCAGTTGGTCACGTGCCGTCATAACAGCCTGATTGATCATGTTTCCGTTTTCCTAAAGAGTGATGGACGGTGCGCCGCGGAGTTCGAGGCGTATCACCGTCGCGATCGGGTCGGGCGCGACAGGGGGCAATACGATTTTGGTCTGCGCGCCGTCGGCCTTCATAGCAAGCGCACGAGAGGGGTTAGCCAGAAGGTCCGCCCGGATGACCTCGGCCTTCATCGGCACGGTCAGGATGCCGTCGGCGGGCCACTGGAACACATGCAGGTAGAGGGTGTTGCCCTTCGTGGTGGCGCGTCCCCAAGGCAAAACAGGGAAGGGACTGGCGGTCGTCGCATAGATCGACTCCTGGTTGACCTTCATCCAAACCCCGAGCGCCTTCAGCGCAGAGACGCTCTCGGGCGGCACATGACCGTCTCCTTTCGGGCCGATGTTGAGCAGGTAGTTGCCGCCCTTGCTGGCGATGTCGATCAAGTTGCGGATCAGGACGTCGGCGGATTTCCACGCGTGGTCGTGCTCGCTGAATCCCCAGGTGGTGTTCAGCGTCATGCAAGTTTCCCAGTCGACGCCGGGCATGCCGGTGGCCGGGATGTGCTGCTCGGGGGTGATAAAGTCGCCGTATGTCGTGTCCAGCTGCCCGGTGAACCCGTCCGTCCCCATGCTCTTCCAGCCGGCTTCGGGGCTGCGGAAGAGGCGGTTGTTCATGATGATCGCAGGCTGCTTGGCGCGGACGGAGGCCATCAGAGACAGGGCGCGCCAAGCTTCGTCGCCCTGAAAGTCCTGCGAGCTGTAGTCCCACCAGAGGACGTCCACGGGGCCGTAGTTTGAGACCAGCTCCGCGACCTCCGCGTGAAGGAAGTCCACGTATTTCGCGTGGTCGCGCGTGCCGTTCGGATATGGCTGGCCTTTGAGCGGGTGCGGGAGTTGCCGGGAACGCGCATATGCGTACTGGTCGTGGTGCCAGTCGATGACGGAGTGGTAAAAACCGACGCGCAGCCCTTCGGCTCGGGCGGCGTCTACGATCTCCTTCACCAGGTCGCGTTGCAGCACGGAACCGGCGTCGAAGTCGCTGACGCTCGAGTCGTGCAGGGCAAAGCCGTCATGATGTTTCGTGGTAAAAACGAGATAGCGGCACCCCGCCTCTTTAGCGAGGGTAGCCCATTCCTTCGCGAACCCGGGAACCGGTTTGAAAAGGGGGATCGCCCGCTTCGCGTAGGTGTCGGTGTCGGCCTTTACGCGCTGTTGGAGCCACTCCATGCCGCCGTTTGTGGCAACCGGCTTGTTGTCCCAGGTGCCGGCGAGCCCCGAGTAAAGCCCCCAGTGGACGAACATGCCGAAGCGCGCCTCGCGCCACCATTTCATGCGGGCGTCCCGCTCCGAAACGTTTCCGGCTTTGGCTTCCGTCGCCCCCTGTGCCGAAAGAGTGTGAAGCGCCATAACCGTTGCGGCCGCAGCCGTGGCCACGAAGCGCGCCGTGAGTTTCGCCTGTTTTGTTTTCATCTATCGGTGTCCTCCCAAGTTCTAACGGACTGAGATCTGACTGGCGGCACTCGACGAGCGGCTTGCGATCCGGAGCGAGGGCCGCCGGTCGCGCGTCCTCACTCACTGAAAAACAGGGGCACGGCCCATTTGCCGATGGTGACGGTGTCTCCCTCGGCGCAGCTCTTTTGGTAGAGCGTGCAGAAATTGGCGGGGTTGGACGGATCGAAGAGGCGGACTTCCGGGAGGCGCGCTTTCTTGAACCCTTGGTCGAGCAGGGCCTGGGCCGCGCTGTCCTTGTTGCGGGCGAGTACGGGCGTGAGGAAATAAACCGTTCCTGACCGCGTGCAGCGGAGCGTCTTCGCGCCTTCCATCGGGACACGCAGGAACCGGATGTCCGTTAAAGGTTCCGGCTGTTCGTGGCAGGTGTAGGAGCGGTCGGTGAAAAGCGTCGCGCCGTGGGCGAGCGTGAACGTTTGCAGGCCTTCGGAGGCAAGCGTTCCGGCCGGGCTCTTTGCGAGCGGTTCGCCGTCGGCATTCGCCTCGACGGGCTGCGGCGGCTTGTGGGTGGGGCGCACGCCGCCCGAGCCCTCGCTGACGAGCTGGCGCAGGCGCACCGCACCGGAGACGGGCTTGCCTGCGATCGCGTCCTCTTCACGGAACGTCGCGAAAAGAATGTGGCGCGTGTGGGTGCGGTCAAAATCGTAAGTGAGGTAGATCGTGCCGTCCGCGGTCTGTTGTCCGTCGGGATAGGAAACGCCGGCGCGCTCGTCGAGCATGAGACCTCCCGCCCATGTCGCGCCGTCGTCCTTCGACAGGTAGGCGGTCAGGTGGGATCGGCCGGTCTTCTCGTTGACCGGGCCATGCTTGACGAGCAGCAGGTTGCCCGAGGCGAGGCGCGTGATGAAGAAACGTGCCGACGGGTGCCGGATCTTGGAGGGCTCCAGCGGAGACCACGTCTTGCCGCCGTCGTTGGAGAGCGCTTCGCGGATGCCGGATTTGCAGCGCGAGAGACACCAGAGGGCGCCGTCGTTGCGCTCGATGAACAGGTGCTCGTCGAAACACCGGTCCTCCTTCGGCATGGTCGCGCCGCCGCGGAGCGACCAGGTTTTGCCTTGGTCCGGCGAGACGACGATCTTCGAGCTTTGTTCGGTGTACCAGGTGCAGACGGGAAGCGCCCACTCGCCGTTGGAGAGCACCAGCGGCTTGCACATCATGACGCCGTCGGCAACGTGCGCAGGCGGTTGCCAGGGCGAGTTTTCCGCAGCGGGGTTCTCCAGCACGATCATCCAGAGCACATCGGTCTTCGCCTGTCCGCCGGTGCGGTCCGTGAAGAACCAGCGTAGCTTGCCGTCCGGGGCGACCCAGACCTCAGGGTCGAACGTGCGGCGCGGGCCTCCGGCGTCGGGATCGGCGATCAGCACTTCTTTCCAGGTGGCTCCGCCGTCGCCGCTGGTGCTGAGCACGACGTAGTTGTTGTGGTCCTCGCCGGGGGTGTGCCCCGCATACCACGTGACCCACAGTCGTCCGTTCGGGGCGACCGCGATGCTGGAGATGCCCGTGAAGGCCCGGTTGGTGACGGCGTGCTCCGGCAGCGGAGCCCCGACATGTTGCAGCGGAGGGACGGAGGGGTCTGCACCGAGGCCCGTGAGGGCCAGGAGGGAAACGGACAGAACCGACGTGACGGACAAGGAGAAGCAGTGCATGGCGTTTATTCCCACAGGCATTTTCAAAACCTTTCTTCGGCTCACCAAAGGTTCGCCCTCCATGAAAGATTCTGCGGTTATTTCCGAAACTGGAGGGCGAGGCTGTGCCGAGCCGTTGGTTGACGAGGTGTGTCGCATGTTGGCTCCTTGTCTTCTTAGGAGGGCAATCCGAATCCTGTGCGGTAGGCCTTGCGGATGAGCGCGTCGGCTTCGGGCGCGTTTCTCGCCCGCATCGCCGCGGCGTCCCACTCGATCTTTTTGCCGAGGCGGATCGGCAGCACGCCGACCAGCAGCGCCTCGGTGAACGGTGCGGAATACCAGAACCCGGCCTTCGCATCCTCCGGCTTGCCTGCCAGGCACGCCTCGACCCACTCTTTGCGGTGGCCCGGGCTGCGCGGGATCGTCTTCTCGGGGCGCACGAAAGAGGCCATCGCGCTTTCGGGCACGAGCCGCGGCGCGCCCGACCAGCCGCCGCACAGGATCACGCCTTTGTCGCCGACGAAATAGATGCCGTTGTCGTTCAGCTTGCGGTCGGGCTCCATCCCGGGCGGCGGGGGCGGCAGCTTGCCTCCGTCGTACCAGGTCAGCTTGACCGCGCCCCGCGTGCCTTTTGCCGCGAAGTGCCAGGTGACGATGCTCCACAGGGGGAAGCTGTCGGGGTTTGTTTCGGAGGTGACCGCCTCGACCGCGTCCGGTGCGCCGAGGTCGAGCACATACCAGGCGGGGTCGGCGTTGTGGACCATCATGTCGCCGAGCGCGCCGCAGCCGTAATCGAACCAGCCGCGCCATTTGCGCGGCGCGAGGTCGGGATGGTACGCATGCTCCGGCGCGGGCCCCTGCCACAGGTTCCAGTCGAGCGTGGCGGGCACCGGCGGCGTCTCGGACGGCCGCCGTCTGCCCTGTGTGTTCCAGAAGGTTCCGGGGCGGTCCGACCACACGTGGACCTCTTTCACCGCGCCGATCGCCCCCGCGTCGATCCACTCCTTGGTCAGCCGCAGGCCCTCGCCGCCGTGGCCGTTGTTGCCCATCTGCGTCACGACCTTTGTTTCGGCCGCGGCCTTGCCCATCAGCCGCGCCTCCTCGATCGTGTGCGCCAGCGGCTTCTCGACGTAGACGTGTTTGCCGAGGCGCATCGCCGCGAGGGCGATCGGCGCGTGCCAGTGGTCGGGCGTCGCGACCATCACCGCGTCCAGCCCCTTTTCCTTTTCCAGCATCACGCGGTAGTCCGTGTAGAGCGGGCGGCCCGGATACTGCTTCACCGTGTGGGCGGCATAGGCGGCGTCCACGTCGCAAAGGGCCGCGATGTTCACGTTCGGGAGGGCTGCCAGATCCCGGGTGACGCCGCTTCCCTGGCCGCCGATGCCGATGCAGCCGATGTTGAGCCGGCCGGAAGGCGGCGTCTGGCCGCTGAGGCCGAGCACGTGGCCCGGCAGGATTGAAAACGCGAAACCGGCCTTTATTCCCGTCGACAGAAATCCGCGTCTCGACAACTTCAGTTCGGTCATTGCGGCAACACTCCTTTTAGTCTCAAAATAACATAAAACCGTGACCGGTTGAACCGGGCATCTCAGAAAACTTTCACGAGCGTGCCGCCGGTGTGTGGGGTGGTCAGAACCAGCTCTTTGCCGACAATCGCCAGCGAGCATTTCTGAGGCGCGATCTGGGCGTTGAGCAAGGACAGGGTGGTTTCACTAATTCCAAAGCTGTTGATCGTGCGCGCCAAGACCTGTTTTCCGCCGCCGCCGCGCGCGAACGCCGTAATGTCGAGTGCGATCCGGGTTGTGGGGTCGATGTTGATGTTTTTTGTCGTGCTGACAACGGTTTGGATGGGCGGTTCCGCGTATCCTCCGCGCGGGATCACGAACGTAAGCGTGGATCCGTTGCGGATAAAAATATCCGTCTCGGATTTCAAGAGACAGTTGGCGCCGGCGAACACCACCCGGTTGTTGGTGGAGGCTCTATAAGGGATCGTGCAGTCGCCACTCCCGGCGTGAACCGTGCCGTTGCTGATGATCAGGGTGTTGTGTGCGCCGTAGTCACCGATGCGGAGCCGTGTCGCAAACAGATATCCGTTGTTGATGACGGCAAGCGTGTTGCTGTTGGCCGTATCCGCGGCATACCCTAGGCAGAAGGTGAGGTTACTCGCAATGAACGCGCTATTGTCCACGATCATGGTGTTGAAGGATGAGACATTGCCGAAGTTGAAGGCGCTGGTCGCCGTGAAAAGCGAACCCTCCGTCAACTTGAGCACATTCGAGACGCCCGCCACCGTTCCGCCGACGCTGCCGCCGGACCAGACGCGCGAACCGTTCGACACGTCGAGCAGGTTCTCCGCGCCGCTGTTTCCAAGCCCGCCCGTGTTGGTGATGACGCATCCCGACAGCCGCAGGGTGTTTTTATTCGCCCCCGTATTTCCTCCAAAAATTAAGCTGGTGACCCGCGTTTCGGACCCGTCTCCATAAAGCGAGAAGCTGTTTTCGGAGCCGGCCTCGCCCGCAGAAAGGTTCCCGGCGGGGCACACGTAGGCGTTGCTGATGACGGCCGTATTCCGGTTGCCGTACATGCCGACCCGGATGCCTCCGGTGGTGTTTGTCACCGTGCCGCCGGAGATATCCAAGGCGTTCGCGCCTCCTGACGAGGGATCCCGCCCCATGTAGATCCCGGCGGACTGCACGACCGTATTCGTGAGACGGACGGAGTTGTTGCCGCTGTAGAAACCGATCGTGAACAGCGAGGACATTTTGAGCATGGCGTTCTCGGCCTCCAGAATGTTTCCCGCACCCCGGTTACCGACAACCGTCTCGACCTGGCCTGTCACCGACGCCCCGGACAGAATCTCCGCCCGGTTGGAATCGGTGCCGAGATTGTTGCCGACGTAGAAACCGCCGGCCTTCATCTGCAGAACGGCGGCGTCGGATATTTTGAAACTGTTCAGCCTACTGCCGGCCGTGTTGCCGACATAGAAATTGCCGTTCGTCGCCAGGACAACCGTTCCGGTGCCGGAGGCCTCCAGCCAGTTTCCTGAAGAGAACGCATTGTTGCCGATAGCGAAATTACCGTCTGCGGCCGCCCCGTTGTAAACGCCCATTCCGCAATTCACCGCGTTCGAGGCGGACCCGATATTGATTGCACGTTGCGGATTCAGATACCGAGCCGTCGGGCCGTCCACGATGAACACACAGTTGGAACGGCTTACGTCCTGCCCGAGGGTGAGGTTATTCAGCGTTTGGTTGATGGTTCCGCTGATCAGCCGGACGTACGTATTAGCGGCGTTGAGCTTGGTCTCCCCCGTCTGTCCCACCGAAAGCGTGCGGTCCGCGCCCAGATTGAAGACGATGTTCGTGCCGCCCAGAACCAGCCGGTCAAAGGTCGCGTCCGTGCTCATCCACAACTCCGGGGCGGCGGGGTTCAGGGTGAAGAACTGGATCGCCTTGTCTGTCGCAATGGCGGCGGGCCAGTTGGCCAAGTTTGAGAAATCGTTCTGGGCCGGATCCGTCTTCGCGACCCAGTTCACAATCGCCCCTGCATTCTGAGCCGCCAGAACACCGGCCAGCAGAATCGTTTTCCACATCATTCGCCCGTTCATTTTATGTTCCTTTCCAATTCATGTTGCCGAAGCTGAAAGAGAGGATCAGGGGTTCCCCGCCGTTGCGGCCGCAGATGCTGAGGGATCAATGGAGATCTCGAGCCACGTGACGGTTTGGGGAAGGCCGCCGGTCTGGGTGAGTTCGATGGCGTTGTACCCGCGCGTGAGGGTCGCGCCGGGCACGTCGAAGACAAGGACGCGGGAGGCCAGTTCGCTGAGGTTGCGGCGGGGGGGCGTCATCCAGCTGTCGGGTCTCGGCTTCAGGTACTCGG
>Ga0209066_10005738_pt1 | contig 12960 bp, 8 predicted proteins | sample All_14_2_FD_187198 | JGI IMG/M metagenome (GOLD analysis project Ga0209066, IMG submission 187198) | Freshwater microbial communities in response to fracking from Pennsylvania, USA - Allegheny Zone_MetaG_DW_15 (SPAdes) (version 2) ...
GGGCAGGGGTTTGTCCGGCATCTCCGTGACTTCTTCCGGCGGAGGGGGCATGACCATGTCGTCGGCGTTGGCATCCACCATGCCGTCGACCTGGTTGAAGACGGTCTTGGGGACGACGCCTTCAAAAATGACATAGCCGCCGACAAAGATGAGAACGGCCCCGTGGATGATGACAGAAAGGGCGAGGGCGCCGATGGTCGATTTGGCCCCGCTTTCCTGTTTGGGTTCCTTGTGTAGGGGAATCTCGATATCCTCGGACATGCCCAAAATGTGTCTGAATAAACGATGGGAGGTTGGCATGATAAAAATATTTTTTTGAATTCAGACCATCGAGATGCAGCTACACTAAAATCAGCTCCAAGCCCAACAATCACATTTCCCTGTCAAAACCCCGTATTTTCTGTCAGATCTTAACTTCACCAATGAACGACCTCTATTTTTTGATGTGTCCAACTTCCGGGGTCAGTTCAGGACAGTTGCGGAAGCCGGGAAGGATTGAATTGGTGAAAGTCAGGCTAAAGCACGCAATACGGCCTAGCGCATAAAGATCAAATATACGGTTAGTCGTATATTGACATTTTATACGGAGTAACGTATATTCGCCTACATGAACGCTGTAGCACGAGATTTAAAACAGGCCGGAAATGTGATCCGTCGAGCCCGTAAAAATAAGGGGCTAAGTCAAAAAGACTTGGCGTCAAAGGTGGGAATACGCCAAGGAACGCTTTCCTTGATTGAAAGCGGTAACTCCGACAGCAAGATGGAAACCGTTCTGGCCGTTCTGGCCGCTCTTGAGTTGGAGCTTCGAATTGCGCCCCGCCTAAAGGGATGGAGCGAGGACATGGAAGGTATGTTTTAAATGCCACGCAAACACCAGCATGCGCCTTTGCGCATTCTTCTAAACAACCGCCTTGTCGGCTACCTTCTCAAGGAGCCAGGCGGCGCGATTGAGTTTCGCTATGAAAAAAGCTGGCTCGATTGGGACCGGGCCATTCCCGTCTCCCTTTCACTACCCTTGCGGGAAGACGCCTATAGAGGCGCACCCGTTATCGCTGTTTTTGAAAACCTACTGCCCGATTCCGACAAACTACGGAGACGGATTGCCCAAAAGGTTAGCGCTGACGGAATAGATGCCTATAGCCTGTTGTCTCAGATTGGCCGCGATTGCGTGGGAGCCTTACAGTTCATTCCCGATGATGAGGGGCATGATAATGGCAATCATGACACGTCCCGCATAGAGGGTGTGATCGTCAACAACGAGGAAATTGAAACTCTACTGAAAAACCTTGTTCAAGCCCCGCTGGGCCTAAACCGGGATCAGGATTTCCGCATTTCCGTAGCAGGGGCGCAGGAAAAGACGGCCCTGCTCTGGTATGATGGAAAATGGCTCAAGCCCCAAGGAACAACGCCAACAACACACATTTTTAAAACGAAAATCGGCACCCTTCCAAACGGCATTGATCTTTCAAACAGCGTAGAAAATGAATTTTTATGCCTGAAACTCATGGCGGCCTTCGGCCTAGCGGTGAATGCCGCCGAAATCAAAACTTTTGGCAGCATCAAGGCGCTCGTGGTGGAGCGCTTTGACCGTAAATGGACTGAGGATGGACGATTGCTTCGGCTTCCCCAGGAAGATTGCTGCCAGGCCCTTTCTATCCCGCCAAGCAGGAAGTATCAGAATGAAAATGGGCCGGGAATGGTTGATATTCTCAACCTTCTTAAAGGTAGTGATACGCCAGAGGACGATCAGAAGAGGTTTATCAAAGCCCAAATTCTATTCTGGCTGATTGGCGCAACGGATGGGCACGCCAAGAATTTCAGCATCTTCCTTGGACCCGGAGGGCGCTTTAACATGACACCCCTTTATGACGTGCTGACCGCACAGCCCAGCCTCGACGCTCACCAGATCATACAAAAGCAAATGAAACTGGCCATGTCGGTTGGGGACAGCCGGCATTACACCCTAAGATACATTCAGGGACGCCATTACGAGCAGACTGCGAAACGCGCCGGCCTGCCAACGGTCCTAGCTCGCACGGTACTTGAGGAAGTAGCAGTAGGGGCTGAAACCGCCCTTGCGTCCCTTGAAGCACAGCTTCCGCCCGACTTCCCCGTGCAGCTTTATGCTTCGGTATGCAATGGCCTGCGTTCACGCCTTGCCCAAATCTAAAGCACAGGTCATTTGCTGCGGCGCACGAATCATGGGTGCCTCCTTTTCGATCACTCCACCTAGGCATCACCTGGCCTTGACATCAAATCGTGCCAATGCCTGTTCGCACTCCCTGATATTGAAGCGGACACATTTCGCGCCCGTTTTCTTGTAGGGCAGATGATGGCGTTTCATCAAGATTTCGATGTAGCGGGGTGACACATGAAGATGCTCGGCCAGCATGGATTTGGTCACCCAGCCTGAAGTTTCAAGATTCATAAAGCTTCCTGGCTATTCCTGCTTTGTTTTTGTTCCTTCTCAAAGGTAAGACCCTCTTGGTTTAGGTGTTGATGTTTTACTTACCCATATTGAAACACAAAGAGAGTAAATCCTTACAGCGAGCAGTGACAAAGTCGGCATGGAGTCCATGCCCGGTAGTCAGACATCCGAAGCCCTTGCCCAATCTATCTCCCATCTCGACATTCTCTCTTTCTGCTCTAGCCCAGCGGCAATGAGCGTCCTCAAATAACCCAACACCCGTCCGACGCGCCTTTCCTCTGTTTCCGGGCACGGCGGACGGGGGTTCATAAATCTCTCTCCGGGTGGCAGCAAGCGCCGTGACGAGTCTTATGGGCGGCGCGGGGCTTGCCAGGGTGAGGTTGATCCTGGGCCATGCTCAGATGGGTACGGAGGCTTCTGCCCTCGCGGCGATGACGGGGGCAGAAGGAGCGAACGCGATTCTGTCCCCGCCATGGCCGCCCATGAACCCTGCGAAAGCCCACCTGGGCACGGGATGACGGCGGGGCAAACGGGGGCTGTCATCCCGTGTTGGGGTGGGCCGAGTCTGCGCTTAGAAAAAAGGCCATTTGCAACGAAGGTTCCCCTTCCTGGGTACAAGTCACAACAACCAGGCAAACGCAAACCCGAACGTTTTCACAGGGACACCAGACATCAGGATTTCCCACTCTCCAAGAAATCCCCCGCCACTCCCCCATAACCCGGCCACTCTCAAGTAACCGAGTTGCCCCAAATTCCCTTTAAATAGAGGGCATGGCACACATGCCAATCGAACGGGGCAAACCCTTCCAAAGCAAATTGATTCCCCATGAGGAATTCATCCGCACCTTGCGTCGCAAACGGGTCAGTTACCGTCAAATAGCACGAATCCTGGAACAAGAACGGGGCTGCATGGTGTATCACAAAACTATTATCAGCTTCATGCGCGTGCGATCAAAGCCTGTTCCTCGACAGCAAAGATTCGGACACCGAGGCCCAGCGCCAGTTTTTCTGACGTCTGCCAACCGTGGCACTGCATTACGTGCTCACAGGCGACAAAACCTAGTTTGACAAGGCTGTGGGCTATATGAAAGTGCCGGCAAAGCAGCCGCATTGGCAGACGACCCTTGATGTTGACTGCGGCATGGGTGCGGCCACGCTCATGACCGGCGCGGGTTTCGCCCTCGACTGGCTGTGGAACGATCTCGATCCGGTTTTCCGCGAGGAATTCCGATTGAAGTGCCTCTATCACGCCCAGGCCATGTACCATCAGGGCTTCTTGATGAAAACCAAGCAGCCCACCCGCCGCTCCTTGCGGGTGTGAGGGGTCAGTGGCTGGCCAGTTGAGGGCTGGCGGTTTTCGCACAGGGCATCAAAAGCCTTGGGGACTATGGAGCCATGGAATCCCAGCCGTTCCGCTCCCAATCCTTTCCACTGTCCCTGCAATTCCTGCTCAGGAACATAGTATTCACCCTGACCCAATCTCTCCTGCTTCAACCCCAAAGTATAATAACTCTTGGCCTGCTTAACACTACAACTCTTAATCACCCTCAACATAATCAATCCCCATTTATACGCATTCGCCTTAACCTATTTTAAGCTTGTTAATGCTTACAGACGTCTCCCCGATGATTCTCATTGGTGGGCCAGTTTCTTGCCCCAGTGGGGCAAGAAATTGCACGGGATTTCGGAAACTAATTTTAAGGCAATGCTTCACAGTGCTTCTGGGTGGCATCAAGTTGCTCCTGCTGGCGCATCCACGCTTCACCTGTCGCTCACTGACAACAGGTGATATCTTGCGTCGTTGCCTCCTTGTTGCATCACCTGGCATTTGCCGGTGATGCTCCAATGCTTCGCACGCCCTGCATCTTTCGTAATCCATGTTGCTTCCCTGCTACATCATGCATGTACAAGTCTGGTTCCATGCTGTGAATTTGCTGCTTCCGTGCTTGATCCGGCTTGGTTTCATTCTGCCATCCTGCTTCATCATGGTGCACCCATTGTTCAACGACGCTTCACTCATGCTTCATCCATGGTTCGTTTTTTGTTCACTGGGTGTGCTTCGTGCTGCTTCTGTCGTGCAACTCTGTTGATGATTGGCAAAGATGAGCGCCAGCTTTGGTTGACCTTTCGGAACTCCGTATTCATGGGTGGAATGCATGAAGGCAAGTATTTCTCCATGGCCTCGCGGAACACCCGGCCGCGCTCGCTGGCGTAAATAGCCTTGAGCTGCGGCAGATCGTCGGGCCCGAAAACCAGTCTGTGGTGCACATTTCCGGCGGCCGCGACGAATTCAGGGGCCTGACCATTCAGAGGTGGTTCCTTTTCCGGGACGAAAGCATCGGACGCTGCCGCAATTGGGGGAGCCCCTGCCGGAATCGACGTTACGGATGGGGCGGCTGATGAAACAGAAGCCTCGGCCCCGGAGTGCAACCCCACCGTCAGGCAGAAGCTGAAAGCCCGAGGCAAAAACCGTTCCGGAAACAAGGTCCGAGAACGTCGACAGATAGGAATTTTGGAGGGGGTTGTATTTTATTCTTCAAGGGGGTGGACGCTGCATGCACGAGACCTGTCTGATGTTCGAATGGAGGTCGCACCGATCAGGGTTGCGGCCAACAGGGAGGTAATGGATGTAATTGCTTTCATGGGCTCTTCTTGCTTGTCACCCATACCGCAGGAGCTCCCATGGCGCCGCGCGCGCCGGTCGCGACATCGTCCGGCTCGCGGCGCAGGGTCAGCCACCAGGTGGGCGAGCGGAGGTCACGGCCGATGATCGGCGTGTTCGAAGTGTCCTGCGGAGTGAAGGCGTTGAGGATCTTCTCGTTGACATAAGGCTCGCGCAGATTGTCGAAGCGGCCTTCCGCGTAGCGGAGTTTACCGCTGAAGGCCTCGGAGCCGTCTTTGCGCCGTCCGAGGTAGATGGTTCCGCGCGGGACATTCAGGCTGCGGTTGCTCAGGTGCAAAGGCCAGAGCCAGTCCTGCGTGGGCTGGGTCGAGCCGCGCTCGCCGCGCAGTCGCGCTCGGATCGCACCACGGGGCGTCCATTGATAGCCCGCCCGGGAATAAAGGCCGGGAGCCGCCACGCCGAGGTGAGCCATGGTGTTTCCCTTGGCCACAATGTAGGCCTGGGGAGGAGACATGAAGCCGTCCCAAGAACGGTAGCCGAGGAACAGGTCGCCCTCCGCAGGCGTGCCGCCATTGAAATCCCAGGAGGAGACGCCGTCTTTCACGGTCTCCCTCGCCAACCAGGATGTGTAGACGCCATCGTCGAACGCGACGACATCCGGTCTCCACAGCTCCCGTCCCGTGGAGGTCGAGATACCTTTGGCGCCGGCCTTTCCCAGTTGAACGGCATGAGCTCCCAGCGTCGTCAAGAGACCCGCATAGAGGTTGCTCAGGTCTCCTTGCGGGATGACCCAGGCCGAGCCGTCCCAGGATTTGACCGCGTTGCCGTTCGCGCTGTCGATCCAGACATGGTGCTCACCCGCTGCGGGTTTCACCACGGGCGCTGACGCCTGCTTGTGGTGGATGATCCGCTCCGGCACTCCGGGTTGCCAGTTCCGGATCAGGTTCAGGGCCGGGCGGCAGGCGACATAATCCTCGAATGCCTGCGCCCAGTACTCGAACTCCCCCTGGAAGATGAGCTCCCGGCGGACAGGCTCCTTGCCTGTGGTGCGGGCTATGATCGCGCCTGTCTTGTCCCACAGCTCGAAGGTGGCATGCTGGTCCACTCCCAGGCGGAGGCGGTAGCCGGAGCCGTCTTCGGCGACCTCCTCGAGCAGGGTTCCCGTGCCTTCGGAAAAGCCGAGGTTCCAGAACGCGAAATGGCTTCCGGGGCTGGGGTTCCTGATCGGCGCGGGCAGTTCCTTGATTTCCTCCGGCCGGTATTCGCCCAGCCTGAAGGTGGTGAGGCCGTGGTCCGCCAAGTCGTAGCCAAGATGGGCCAGCAGTTCGGCCTGGGTTTTGGGCAAAGTGATATAATGCCCCTTCTGATCCTCCGCCGTGGGCAGCAGTTTCGCCCCGCCGTAGCTCGCCACCGGCGCCTTCGCGGCGTAGTCGGCCGCTGCGATGAACCCTTCCCAGATCGAGCCGTGGTAGGTTGTCGCGCCGTAGTCGGCCACATAGCCGGACAGCCTGTCGCCGCTGTATGTGATGGGCGAGGCAAAGGCCTCCTCGGCCGTGGGCACGAGGGCCCGCGGGCCGGTCCTCATGTCGGGCGCGAACTCGACCGCCGCGCGCCAGCCGTCCTGGATTTTGTAATTCTGGTTTTCGGTCAAGAGCGACCAGGCGCGCACGCCGTCAGACGGGGCCGAGGCCTTGGTGGCCGCGCTCAGTTGGCCCATGTTCCGGACCGGCAGCGCGGCCGGGTCGCTCATGAGCTCCAGCCGCGGCACCACCACGGTGTTGGCCACTGCCGCGTTCGTGGCCCGCTCGCCCTCCTCGGAGTCCGGGAAATTGGGCAGCACCTGAAACGTCGCGCCGGAGGTCGAGAGCAGCAACCCGTTCATTTCAAAAGCGGGAAACGCCCCGTCGGTCACGGTCACGCTCACGCTGCCCTGATCGTTGAACTGGCTCTGCCAAGGCTCATCAAAGACCGAGTCGCGGAACAACATCCGCACCTCGTCGTTGGGTTTGGGCCAGCGCACCTGGATCTGAATGTGGTCGTCGTGGTAGTGCGTTCCGGTGGGAAAATCATAACCGTTCTTCCGGTACCAGGGCTGCATCACCACGCCGCCGCCGCTGATGAAGTGGCTGTTGGTGATGCGGCCGTAAAGCTGGCCCGATGCATAGAACCCGTCGCTGGTCACGAAGTTTATGAGACGCTGGATGTCCCAGCGCACGCCGGGTCCGACCGAAGGGCCCCAATTGGATCCGCCCCGCTGGCCGCCGAGGATCAGGCTGTCGCGGATCGCGATCTTCGCGGCGTTGAGACCAGAGGTGTTGGGGGCGAAATCGTCCTGCACATGGCCGTCCTCCGTGTCGAGTATGCAGCCCTCGAAGGCAATCGCGGCGCAGGGGGCCACCGAGACGAGCGACTGCACATACTGGAGCGAGAAGCCCTCCAGACTCTGGTGGCGGACCGTGATGAAAGCGAGCCGGAGCACGCCTTCCGGCATGACCAGATCCTTGCCCTCCGGGTTGAAGAGGTAGAGGCCGTCAAAGGAGGTCTTGCCCGGTTTGCCGACCAGGCGCAGTTGCCGCCCGCCACTCAGTCTGGCCAGCGCCGCCATTTCTTTGGCGCTGAAGGCGAAACCCGGTTGGGCCGGCGAGTTGCGGTAGTGGCCCTCGGCCAGCGCGACATTGAGAATCCTGTCGTCGGCTTCGGACGGGGCTCCGTGGAGCGCGTCCCAGTTGGCATCCGTCAGCTCGGTGATGAATTTCGGCAGCTCTTCCACGCTTTTGAGCGCATGGTGGATCTTGAGCTGGGAGCGAAGCAGTTTGGGGGTGTCGGGCCAGGTCCGGGGATCGAGTGCGTCATAGGCCATATCGCCGCTGCGAAACTGAACCACCTTCAGGAGATGGGTGAAGCCCTCTGCGGAAAGCGTGCGGGGGAAGATCAGCGGCGGCCCTTTGGCCGCGGTGGCAAAGCCAAAGGACTTCCAGCTTTCAGTTCCGGTCTTTTCGTTGCGGAAGAGCCCGAGCGTATGGAACACGCCGGATTTACCGTCGGCCGCGGACGACTTGATGGCATTGATGCACCAGCCGTGAAACTTGGCACTGCCATTCGGGGGGCGGCCGTCGGCCTGCCAGAGGGCGGGCGCATCGCCGCGGAGGGCCAGGGCGCAGCCGTGCCCGCCGCCCACGGCATAATCAAATGGCACGCCCCACTTTTCCGAATACTGCGGGCCGAAGAATCTCGTCGGTTCATTCATCCCGCTGAACGGGTGGGTGGTCTGGGGCAGGTGCGCATCGGAGCCGATCACCGCGCCCTGTTCGGTTTTGTGGGGCAGTTCCCCGTTGCGCATGACCGCGAGCCCCGCAGGCACCTTGCCTGTCGTGGTGTCCCAGACGGCCAGCACTTCCGCCTTGCTGAGGGCGGCGGCGCCGAGCACGCCCGCGGGGATGTCGATGAAACCGCCGACCTTCGCCAGACTGGCCGCCTCATACACCGCCGCAGCTGGCCCGGCCGGGATAGCCGTGAAAGAAGGAGTGGCTACCGCAGGAGCCTCGGCTCCCGTCAGCAGGCTCGCGCCCAGGAGGAGGCCACAGATCGCAAAGGTTGACAGACGCAAGGTGGGCATGCTTTGTCCTCGAGGAGGGTTGTGGGTTCCCTGGCTGGGCTTTGAGTGGAGCGTCATCTTGAGGTTCAGGTCTTGAATGGTGATACAGAGGAGGTGGTGCTGCCCCCTCAACTGTAGCGTTCACAAAGTTAGTACTGCCGGTTGGTTTTGGTTGTTGTTGACCTCATGCTCGACGCAGGGAGGCGAAGCCGACCGTAGTCGGGCATGAGCTGCAAATTGTTCCGGGGTCTGTTTGTTCAATGATCCGTGTCACTGGATGGTGTTATACTTTTCCCTCCACTCCTGGGCAAGCTTTCTGACTTCGTCCAGGTCCATAAACCAGTGCACGCTGAGCAGCCGCTTCCTGATCTGGGAGTTCATGCTTTCAATTAACGCATTCTGCGTCGTCGTGCCCGGTTTGATGAAGTGTAACTTCACTGCGTTCTCATACGCCCACTGATCCATGTGTCGGCTGCGGAACTCCGGCCCGTTGTCTGTTCCCACCACCCGGGGTAATCCCCGTTGCTCTTTGATTTGATCCAGCACCCGGGCCACCCGCCGCCCTCCAATCGAGGTGTCAGCTTCCAGTGCCAGGCACTCCCGGCTGTGCACATCCATCACCACCAGTATCCGGAAGACTCTTCCGTCCACCAATTGGCCGCTCACAAAGTCCATCGTCCATAGTTCGTTCAATCCCTGCGGTTCATCCAGTTTGCTTCCCCGGTACCTGCTGGGAGCGACAGTCAATTGCCGGGTGCTGGAGCCGCTTGCTGGATGCGAGCAGCACTTGTGTTTGGATCTGGGCTAAAATCCGGAAATCTCCCCGGAAGTCCGTTTCCATCCACCCACCTACATCTGCCGGGTATCGTTCAGCAAGGCTCCGACAATATCCACTGGAATCGGTGTGCCTGCAGTAGTTGAGAGGGTTCAGACCGGGAACTCATGGGCTTGTCCTTCCTGATTCCCCGCCACAACCCCCAAGCAAAAATAGATGCAAAAAAAACGAATTCCATCAAGATATACCCCTCCCATTTCCCACACCATTATGGCCCGACAAAAGCCCGTCCTGCAAGACCGCCCGATCAGCGGAGCTTACTTCCAACATGGAATTTGCGTCCTGGAAAGCCACCACAGTTCCCAGTTTTTCATGGCATGGACCAAGGGCCGTGATTTTGCCGTCTTATACATTCTGAACGGGGCCGGCCGCCTTCGGATGAAAACCGGCGAATATCCCATGAGGAAAGGAAACGTCCTCATTCTTCCTCGGAAAACGCTTTATCGCATCGTCGACAATCCCGGAGCCCCCCTGTCCATTTGGTTGTTGGGCATTCATAATCCGGAAATCGAAACATGGTGCCGTCTCGCGGGCATTGAAACGTGCCACAGGTCAACAAACCCCGTTGTTTCTTCCCTGGTGCAGAATCTGTTCAAGAAGTTGCTGTATGAAAACACGATAAGGCGTGCGGCCTGGGAACTTGTCATGGTGAGCCTGGCCCTGGAAATGTTGGGCATCCTTATCCGGGAAAAATCCGAAATAAAAGATCCCTACAAGGGGGGCCAGGACCGGCCATCCCTGTCCCGCGCCCGCGTTGTCGGCCACGTCCGCGATATTTCGGAGAATTTTTACCGCCCAAAAAATCTGGAAGAGGCAGCCGCCAGCACCGGGCTGGGCGTTCGCCGTTTCGGCATCCTGTTCCGGGAAACAACCGGAATGTCATGGCGCGCATTTTTGCAGGACAAACGCATCCAATATGCAAAGAAACTCCTGGGAGAGACGGAACATTCGATTGTCTCAATCTGTTTTGAATGTGGATTCCATGAGTTGTCGACTTTCTACCGCTGCTTCAAACAACAAGAAAATACCAGTCCGAAAAAGTGGAGGGAAACCATGGCAGATCCGGCAACGAGAAAATGCCGGAAATGAGAATGAATCGGGCACAAACCGCCAAGACACCGGCCACACCGATGGTTATGCTCCCCCATGATCGTGACTCCCACCTCCAGCCCGGCCGGTTACCCCATGCCTTTCAAGAAATATTCCACTGTCCTCCTCATTTTAATGGTCACCCTCCTGCTCCGATGCGGAGCATGGGGCGAAACCGCACAGTCCATCACCCAATACGGAATTACCTGGACCTTCGACAAACCGTATACGATCGGGAAATTCGTTACCGGGGATTACTGGGTCGTCGGTCCTGTTGTGGTCCGGAGCGTTGATCCCGCTCCCTCGCCCGGACGCAATGGCTCGATGGTCAATCCACAGGCCGGCATCCACCCGGGGTGGAAGCAGGGTTATGACAACCGCGGGATGTGTTTTGATGTGACTTATGACGAGAATACGAGGGCAACGTTCCCCTTGTCACTGAAACCGGACGAGTCCCTGATCAGTTCGGCCAGTGTGGAAAAATTCGGCGAAAGGACGCCCGACTCGCTTGATGCCTATCTCCGGAATCCCTTGCGGACGGCGACTGTGCTGACCTGTGTGGACAGTCCCCCACCGGCGGATGCCTTCCGGCCCGCCTATGTCGGACAGAAAAAAACCATTTGGACCGTCAGGCAATTGCGGCGCGAAATCCTTCCCCGCCTTCCCGTGCCCCCGGGAGCCATTCCTCCCGATCTTTTGGACAGGGAAAAAGCCAAATTGATTCTCGATCAGGCACTGCAAGACGGCAAACCGGCGAGCTTGAACAAACTGGCCACCCTGCCGTCCCCGCTGATTCAGGAACGTCTCTTGCAACGGTTCTGGCTGGATTATGGCGGAAGCGCGTCGAGCGGCCCCCTGCATCCCATTGAAAACATGCTGTCGTATGGAAGGGAGATCACCCACATTGTTTCCACTGTCGGCCTGATGCTGTTGTTGGATGATCCGAAAGGCGAAAACGAGAAGCTGCTGCGCCATTACATCCAGTTGGGCATTGATTACTGGGGCGTTGCCCAGTCATCCGGAACGGTATGGGTCGCCAATGGCGGCATCGACAGCGGCCGGAAGTGGCCGGTGATTTTTGCGGGGCTGATGCTGGGGAATGAAGAGATGGCGAATGTGAAAGCCACGAGCGCCGAAGACGAGCAGACCTATTATGGGAAGGGCTATCGCGGCCAGACCGCCCTTTGGCGAATCCTCCCCCCTCCGGTTCCGGAACAGGAAATCCTGCCGCCGGAAAAATGGAAGGAGGGCACCTTTGCCGGCACGATCAACGATGGCTGGAGATCGGAATCATACCGTTTGCTCAATGGTCCCACTTGGGTCGGCGAAGCACTGGCGGCACGGCTGATGGGCGCAAAGAAGTTATGGAACCACGACGCTTTTTTCGACTATGTGGAGCGTTGGGTCAAGGCAGCCCCCGATGGAACTTATGTCATGCCAAAGAATGCCACCACAGTGGAACCTCTTGAGCCCGATGCCCTCAAGAATCTCCAACCCAAAGGGTACACCCCATGGAGTGATTTCGTAGGATCGATGTGGCAGACCTATCGTCCCAAGGCGGACGAGATCGGCCAGTCTACGGCAGCGAAATGGAACGCTGCTAAGGGAAACCCATCCACTCCGAAAACAAAACACTAACATCTTATCAGTAAATAGTGACACCCTCAGTCATTAAATTAGCGTCTCATCATTTTGCCTCCCCCCGACAGAGTTGGACTTACGGGGGGATCAATTGAAAATCCTACTGGCCCCCAGCGGCAGTCTTTTCTGGCGATTGTAGGATTCGTTCCATCAATGCTCGCAATGCTGGGGAGTTTTGATAACGACGTTGTAAGTCCTCCAGTGAGTCAATGTTGACTGTCACATTTTCCCGACGCTCTATGGGTTTGCGGCCAGTGTAGGCCAGCAATGTGGCCGCAGCTGCAAGCCTGGCCTTATGGTTTGGGGTGTAATCCACCCACCTTTCGGTCATATCGTAGTGTGCGTGCGTGAGGCTATATCTTGCTCGAAAATCATCCTGGGTCAGACCTATACGGGCGAGGTAGGCACAAACTGGCTTGTGTAATGATCGCAGTGGGTCATTGGGATCACCGTCAGCTTCGATGGCTACAACACGCCTCTGACCATCAAAATATTCATGACAAAACATGACAAGAAAGCGTGAAACCTTGCGCGAAAGGTAGTAATTAGCCTTTTGTGATTTCATATAGAATAAGCTTACCTGCAAATACTTACGAACAAATACGAACATACGCGAATTCACTAGAGGGGGTTCGATCCCCGCCGCCTCCAGCCTTCGCTGAGGGTAATCCCGAAGTCGAAGGCTGCCGCGACGAAGCCATGGCGAAGTCGGGCTTCTTAGATATATCACTGAGCTACGGCTCGGCAGG
>Ga0209066_10005739_pt1 | contig 12958 bp, 11 predicted proteins | sample All_14_2_FD_187198 | JGI IMG/M metagenome (GOLD analysis project Ga0209066, IMG submission 187198) | Freshwater microbial communities in response to fracking from Pennsylvania, USA - Allegheny Zone_MetaG_DW_15 (SPAdes) (version 2) ...
TCCTCCGGACTGAGGCGCGGTCCGTCGAACAGCAGTCCGCCGACAACCACGATGTAGTCGTAGTGGTCGGTGGCGTTCAGACGCGCCGTCGGGCGGATCTCGAAACCGCAACTCGCCGTGACAGGGGCCTGCGAGGCCGACAGCACCTCCCAGCGACAATGGATCTGCCGGCTGCGGTCGCCGACGTCGGCGGCCAGCCGTAGGACGTCAACCATGCCCGCGAACGGGGTCAGGGTGAACTGTGGCAGCAGAAGGAAACCCACTGACAGCAAGGGCGGAGGCATGGAGCCCCGGGGCATGGGAAGAGCCTTTCCGGCGGCGGCGCGTCCGGGCGCCACGCGGTTGAGATGTCGAAAATGGACGCCTGGATGTCGCTTCTGTCAATGCGGATGCGCATGGCCGGGTCTACCGATGCGGGGCGCCCAAGGGCGACACGTCATTCGGAGACGAGATGGCCGGCAACTTCTCAGCGCTGTCCCTGCTCCGCCATGCGGCCGGCGGCCACAAGCGATGGACGGCGCAATGGCGCGATGCGGCGCCAGCCGCGGACTATGACGTCATCATCGTCGGCGGCGGCGGGCACGGCCTGGCGACCGCCTACTACCTGGCCAAGGAGCACGGCGTCGGCCGTATCGCGGTGCTGGAGAAGGGCTGGATCGGCGGTGGCAACACCGGTCGCAACACCACCATCATCCGCTCCAACTACCTGTGGGACGAAAGCGCCGCCCTCTACGACCACGCCCTGAAGCTGTGGGAAGGGCTGAGCGCGGAGCTCAACTACAACGTCATGTTCTCCCCGCGCGGCGTGATGATGCTGGCCCATACGCAGCATGACGTTCAGGTGTTTCAGCGCCACATCCATGCCAACCGGCAGAACGGCGTCGACAACGAGTGGCTGACAGCCCGCCAGGCTCAGCGGTTCTGCCCGCCCCTCAGCATCGCGTCGGACGCCCGCTACCCGGTGCTGGGCGCGGCTCTGCAGCGGCGTGGCGGAACCGCCCGACATGACGCCGTCGCCTGGGGCTACGCGCGCGCGGCCAGCGCCCGGGGCGTCGACATTGTCCAGAACTGCGCCGTGACCGGCATCCGGCGCGGCCCCGACGGCGCGGTGCAGGGCGTGGAGACGACCCGCGGCTTCATCGGCGCGGCGAAGGTCGGCGTCGTGGCCGCCGGGGCCACGAGCACGGTCATGGCGATGGCCGACGTCCGGATGCCGCTGGAAAGCTATCCGCTTCAGGCCCTGGTCTCCGAACCGGTCAAGCCGGTCATGCCCTGTGTCGTCATGTCGAACACGGTGCATGCCTACATCAGCCAATCCGACAAGGGCGAGCTGGTGATCGGGTCGGGCACCGACCCCTACGTCTCCTACTCGCAGCGGGGCGGCCTGCAGCCGGTGTCCCACGCTGTCGAGGCGATCTGCGAGCTGTTCCCGACCTTCTCGCGCCTGCGGATGATGCGAAGCTGGGCCGGCACGGTCGATGTCACGCCGGATCGATCGCCGATCATCGGGATGACCCCTGTCCCGGGCCTGTTCGTGAACGCCGGCTGGGGCACGGGCGGGTTCAAGGCCACGCCCGGCTCGGGTCATGTGTTCGCCTGGACCATCGCCAGGGACACGCCCCACCCGATCGCGGCGCCGTTTTCCCTCGATCGCTTCCGAACCGGCCGCCTCATCGACGAGGCCGCCGCGGCGGCGGTCGCTCACTAGGATCCCGCCATGCTGCTGATCGACTGTCCGCACTGCGGTCCGCGCGCCGAGCCCGAGTTCCAGTACGCGGGCGAAGCGCACATCGACCGGCCGACCGAGCCCTCCGCCCTGTCCGATGAGGCCTGGGCCGACCACCTCTTCTACCGCTCCAACACCCGCGGCCTTCATGCCGAGCGCTGGCGCCACACCCACGGCTGCGGCCGCTACTTCAACGCCTTGCGCGATACCGTGACCGACCGGTTCGAGGGCGCCTATCCCGCCGGCTCGCCCCGACCGGTCGCCGCCCTCGGCAAGGGAGGCGGTCGATGACCGGTATCTTCAGGGTTCATGGACGGGCTGCCCGCGAGGGCCGTCCCGAGGTCCGTTTCTCGTTCAACGGCCGCTCGTACGTCGGACTGGCGGGCGACACCCTGGCCTCGGCCCTGCTGGCCAACGGCGTCCACCTGATGGGTCGGTCGTTCAAATACCACCGCCCACGGGGCGTGCTGACGTCCGGGTCGGCCGAGCCGAACGCGCTGGTCAGCATCGACCGTGGCGGCGGCCGGGTAACCCCCAACGTCCGGACCACCATGCAGGAGCTCTACGACGGGCTGACGGCCACCAGCCAGAACCACTTTCCGTCGCTGCATTTCGACGTCGCCGCCGCCGCGGATGTCCTGTCGCCCCTGATCCCGGCCGGCTTCTACTACAAGACCTTCATGTGGCCGCCGAGGGCCTGGCGGGCGCTCTATGAGCCGGCAATCCGCCGGATGGCCGGACTGGGCGTGGCGCCGACCCAGGCTGATCCCGACCGCTACGCCAACCGCTACGACCATTGCGACGTTCTGATCATCGGCGGCGGTCCGGCCGGCCTCGCGGCGGCGCAGGCGGCCGCCGACAACGGCGAGAACGTCATCCTCTGCGACGAGAACGGCCGACCGGGCGGGGCGATCCTCGCCGAGCCCGCCACATCACCGACCGGCGCGGCGATGGCCGATTGGCTGGAGCGCACCCTGGCGGACCTCGGGGCGCGCCCGAACGTGCGCCTGCTCACCCGGACGACGGCCTTCGGCATGTACGCCCAGGGCGCCGTGGCGCTGGCCCAGCGCCTCACCGACCATCTGTCGCCCCGGGCGGCCCAAGGCTCCCGGGAGCGACTGTGGCAGGTGCGCGCCGCGCGGATCGTCATCGCGGCCGGCGCCCAGGAACAGCCCCTGATCTTCCCGGGCAACGATCGTCCCGGCGTCATGTTGGCCGGCGCCGCGAGGGTCTATCTCAATCAGTTCGGCGTCCTGGTCGGGCGCCGCCCCGTGATCGTCACCGCTGATGACTCCGCCTACACGCTGGCGAGGGAGTTGACCGTGGCCGGCGCTCGCCCATCCGCGGTCATCGACCTTAGACCGGACGTTCCTCCGCACCTTGCCCAGGACATGTCCAACTGCGGCGTCGAGGTCGTCGCGGGCGGACGGGTGCTTGCGGTCCAGGGCGCTCACCGGATCAGGAGCATGCGGATCGCCGATGCGGACGGGCGGATTCGCACGATCGCCTGCGACGCTCTGCTGATGAGCGGCGGCTGGGCGCCGTCCCTGAACCTGATGTCCCAGGCCGGCGGTCAGATCGCCTGGAGTGGCGACGCCAACACCTACCTTCCCGCCGCCCTGCCCCCGCACATCCGCTGCGCCGGCGCGTGCGCGGCGCCCGGAACGCTACAGGACGCCATCGATCAGGGCCGCCGCGCGGGCAGTCGGGCGGAGGACGCCAAGCGAGCCCAAACCTCCGGCCCGTTGGTGGCCCGAGCGGCTCCACACGAGACAGACCTGCGTGGCAAGGCGTTCATCGACTTCCAGAACGACGTCACGGCCAAGGACGTCCGCCTCGCCGTGCGGGAAGGTTTTCGGTCGATCGAGCACATCAAACGCTACACGACGACCGGGATGGCGACCGATCAGGGCAGGACCTCAAACCTGAACGCCCTGTCGATCGCCTCCGACGCGCTGTCCACGCCGGTTCCCCAGGTCGGCCTGACCACCTTCCGGCCGCCCTACACGCCGGTCACCTTCGGCGCCCTGGCCAACTTCAGCCGCGACGGCCACCTGGATCCCCTGCGCAAGACGCCCATGCACGATTGGGCCGCACGGCAGGGCGCGGTGTTCGAAGACGTCGGCCTGTGGAGGCGAGCCCGCTACTTCCCGCGACCCGGGGAAACCATGCGAGCCGCCGTCGCCCGCGAGTGCCTCGCCACCCGGCGGGCCGCCGGCGTGTTCGATGCCTCGACCTTGGGGAAGATCGAGGTCGTCGGACCCGACGCGGCCGAGTTCCTGAACCGGATGTACACCGGGTCCTGGACCAAGCTGGCCGTCGGCCGCTGCAAATATGGCGTCATGCTGCGCGAGGACGGCTTCATCTTCGACGATGGCGTCATCGGGCGGATCGCCGAGGACCGGTTCCACGTGACCACCACCACCAGCGGCGCGGCGCGCGTGCTGGCCCACATGGAAGACTACCTCCAGACCGAGTTCCCCGATCTCAAGGTCTGGCTGACCTCGACCACCGAGCAATGGAGCGTCATCGCCGTCAACGGCCCGAAGGCGCGCGATATCGTCGGCGCGGTCGTCGAGGGGATCGACCTGTCCAACGATGCCTTCCCGCACATGAGCGTTGCGGAAGCCCGCATGCTCGGCGGCCCGATCCGACTGTTCCGGGTGAGCTTCACCGGGGAGCTCGGCTACGAGGTGAACGTGCCTGCCACACAGGCAGTGGCGGCGTGGGAGGCCATCCTGGCGGCGGGGTCGGCCCACGGCCTTTGCCCCTATGGCACCGAAACGATGCACGTCCTGCGGGCGGAGAAGGGCTACATCATCGTCGGCCAGGACACCGACGGCACGGTGACGCCGGACGACGCCGGGCTCGGCTGGGCGGTCGGCAAGGCCAAGCCGGACTTCGTGGGGCGCCGATCCCTGCAGCGGCCCGACATCGTTGACCCGTCCCGGAAGCAACTCGTCGGCCTTCTGCCCGCCGACCCCGACCTGGTTCTCGAGGAAGGCGCACAGCTGGTCGAGGAGTCGATGATCGGTGAGTCGGGCGGAAGCCTTGGCCACGTCACGTCTTCCTACTGGAGCAGCGTGCTGGGGCGTTCGATCGCGTTGGGCCTGGTTGAGTCCGGACGTCAGCGGGCAGGCCAGACGTTGTTCGCGTCCAACGGACGGAGCTTCGCGCCGGTGCGCCTTGAGGCGTCCAGCTTCTACGACCAGACCGGGGAGCGCCTGAATGGCTGAGACCATTTCAATCGCCGCAGCGGCAGATCTTTCGCACCCGCTTTGCTCAGTGCGCCGTGGGCCAGCCTGCGCGCGAGCATCGGTGCGCGTCGCGCCTGCGTCCCGGGCAGCGCCGCCCCTTTGGCTGGGACTGCCGCTACCCGACGAGCCGTTGACCAGCACGGTTGCGGGCTCCAGGGCCGCGCTGTGGCTTGGCCCCGACGAATGGCTGGTGCTCGATTGGCAGGCCCGCGACAGGACGGAGGCGGTCTCCACCGCCGACACGTCCGGCCACCTTGCGTCCATCGTCGACATTTCAGACCGGCAGGTCGCGATCATCCTTGAGGGCTCCGCCGCTGGCGACCTGCTCAACGCCGGCTGTCCTCTGGACCTCACGCCCGGCGCCTTTGCGGTCGGCGCCGTGGCCAGAACCGTATTCTGCCGCGCCGAGATCATCGTCTGGCGGCAGGCGTCCGACCGGCTCCACATCGAGGTTGCGCGGTCGCTGGGCGACTATGTCTGGCGGGTGCTTGAGCTCGCCCACGCCGACCTCGTGATCGACGCCGCCGGCTCCGCCGCACGATCAGATCTCCCGCCTCCAACCGTGAAGCACAAGGACAATGCCCGCCATGCATGAGACAGCCCGCGTCCACTTTGGCGTCGCCCATCCCTGGCTGTGCGATTCCATGGGTCACCTGACCAGCCGCCACTACGTGGCGATGTTCGACGACGCCAGCTACCACTTCTTCCGGATGGTGTTCGGCTACGACGCCGCGTCCGAGGCCTGGACAGGCCTGGGCTTCGCCGATGTGCGGCAGGTGATCGAATACCGCTCCGAAGTCTCCTCCGGCGACCTCGTCCATATCGATGGGGAAATCGCGCGACTGGGCGAGAAGTCGATCGTGGCGCGCTTCGTCATGCGGCGGTCGTCGGACGATGCGGAAGTGGCGACCCTGGAGGCCACGACCGTCTTCTTCGACCTGGTCGCGCGGCGCGCCCGCCCGTTGACCGACGAGATGCGACAGCGCGGCGCGAAATGGACCGTCGCCACGGCCTGATCGCGCCTCTCCTGCCATCGCTTTCGGCCCAACACCCTGCTCAAACTGGAACACCCTCATGCCTGACCACTTCGACAACCCGTTGGGTCTCGACGGCTTCGAGTTCATTGAATTCTGCGCGCCGGAACGCGGCGTGCTCGAGCCGGTCTTCAAGGCCATGGGCTTTCAACACGTCGCCCGGCATCGCTCGAAGGCTGTTGATCTCTGGCGCCAGGGCGACATCAACCTGATCGCCAACTACGAGCCGAAGTCGGCGGCGGCCTACTTCGCCGCCGAGCATGGCCCCTCGGCCTGCGGCATGGGCTTTCGGGTTCGAGACGCGGCCAAGGCCTACGGCCTGGCCATCGAGCGCGGCGCCGAACCGGTCGAGACGCAGACCGGCCCCATGGAGCTGCGCCTGCCCGCCGTCCGCGGGATCGGCGGCGCCATGATCTACCTGATCGACCGCTACGGAGACGGGCTGTCGATCTACGACATCGACTTCGAGTACCTGCCCGACGTCGACCGGCGGCCGGCGGGCGTCGGCCTGACGGTGATCGATCACCTGACCCATAACGTCTACGGCGGACGCATGGCCCACTGGGCCAGCTTCTATGAGCGGGTTTTTGGCTTCCGGGAGCTGCGCTACTTCGACATCAAGGGCGAGTACACCGGCCTGACCAGCCGGGCGATGACCGCGCCGGACGGGCGCATCCGCATTCCCCTGAACGAAGAAGGCAAGGCCGGCGGCGGTCAGATCGAGGAGTTTCTCCGCGCCTACAACGGCGAGGGCATTCAGCACATCGCCTTTCTCTGCGACGACCTGATCGCCTGCTGGGACGCCCTCAAGGGCCTGGGCACGCCGTTCATGACCGCGCCGCCGGAGACCTACTACGAGATGCTGGAGGAGCGCCTCCCCGGCCACGGCGAACCGGTCGCCGACCTGCAGGCGCGCGGCATTCTCCTGGACGGGTCGACGGAGGCCGGCGATCCGCGGCTTCTGCTGCAGATCTTCTCCGAGGCCCTGATCGGCCCCATCTTCTTCGAGTTCATCCAGCGCAAGCGCGACGAAGGCTTCGGTGAAGGCAACTTCACCGCCCTGTTCCAGTCCATGGAACGGGACCAGATGCGCCGCGGCGTTCTGGCCGTCGAGGAGGCGGCCCAATGACCGTCCCGTTCAATCTGAGCCGCATCCACCACGTCGCCTATCGCTGTCGCGACGCGAAGGAGACCGTGGCGTTCTACGGCCGGGTCCTTGGCATGGACTATGTCACCGCCTTCGCCGAGGACCAGGTCCCCTCCACCGGGGAACACGACCCCTACATGCACGTCTTCCTCAACGCCGGCGGCGGCAACGTGCTGGCCTTTTTCGAACTGCCGAACCAGCCGGAGATGGGGCGCGACCCGAACACGCCTGCCTGGGTCCAGCATCTGGCGTTTGAGGTTCCCGATCTCGACAGCCTGATGGCGGCCAAGCGGCACATAGAGGCGCAGGGGATCGAGGTGATCGGCCCGACCTTCCACGGCATCTTCAAGTCGATCTACTTCTTTGATCCCAACGGTCATCGGCTCGAGCTGGCCTGCAACATCGGCCGGCCCGAACAGTATGCCGAGCTTCAGCGGGTCGCGCCGATGATGCTGGAGGAATGGAGCCGGACCAAACGCGCGCCGCGCCACGCGGCCTGGCTTCACCAGGACCCGGATCTGTAGGCGTGGAAGGATGACCACGCCGGATGGCGGATGATCTCGACTGGAAAACAACGACGCTTGACCGAGATCGGCCTCGTCACGGCTGCGCCAAGCAATGAGCCTGTAGCGCAAAGGGTGAGACAAGTTGGCGTTGGACTGCCCCCACCCCTACCCCAACCCACCGATCGGCGGGACCAAGCCGGAGGCAGTTCAGCCCCTGCCCGACGACACTGTCCGCCTGCGCACCCGTCAACCAAGCGTCCGCAGATGCGCCAGACTGGCCTCGACGCTCGGCCACCAGGGGGCCGGCGGGAAGTCGTGTTCCACGAAGTAGTGCTCGGCGCCGGCGGCGTCCGCCGCGGCGATCAGGTCCGCGAAATCGAAGGTGCCGGCCCCGACATCGGCCATGCCGCCGTCGGGCGCGAAATCCTTGAGGTGAACCAGCTTCACCCGGCCGGCCATCCGCTCGATGACCGCCTTGGGATCCTCGCCGCCCTTCTTGAGCCAGTAGACGTCGAGCTCGAAATCGACGAGGTCCGGGTCGGTCTCGGCCACCAGCCGGTCGAAGGGCCGTTGGCCGTCCGTCCGCTCGAACTCGAAGTCGTGGTGATGGTAGGCGACCCTCAGCCCCTCGGCCCGCGCGCGCTTCGCGAAGACGCCGAGCGTGGCGATGACTGATGTCCAGTCGCGCTGCTCTGGCAGCACATAGGGCATCACCAGGTAACGGCAGCCCAGCGCCTTGGCCATCGCCAGCACCGCGTCCGGTTGCTCCGCCATGTCGGCGAGGCCAGCGTGGGCCGAAGGGCAGTCGAGCCCGATCTCCCGCATGTGCGCGGCGAAACCGGCGAAGTCGGAGCCCAGCGGGGCGGCGAATTCCACCGCGTCGTAGCCGGTCTCCCGGATGCGGCTGAGCGCGCCCAAGGGGTCGGCCGCGAACGGCTTGCGCAGGGTGTAGAGTTGCAGACCGATCGGTCTCATGGGCCTACAGGCCTCCCTGTTGCAGAAGATCGGCCGCGCGGTGCGCCGTGCGCGCCGACAGCGCCATGTAGGTGAGCGACGGGTTCATCGAAGCGCTCGAGGTCATCACCGCGCCGTCCGAACAGAACAGGTTGGACACCTCATGCGCCTGGCCCCAGCCGTTGAAGACCGACGTCGCCGGATCACGACCCATGCGCGCGGCGCCCATCTCGTGGATGCGATCGCCCGGCGGCGTCAGCTGCTCGGCGGCCTCTTCCCAGGGCGTGATGTCGACGCAGCCGGCGGCCCGGAGCATGTCGGACGCGTCCCGCGCCGCCGCCCGCATCATCGCGTACTCGTTGGGGCCGTGGGTCACCTCGATGATCGGCACCGGCATGCCCCAGCTGTCGGTGCGGACGGCGGACAAGGTCACGCGGTTGTCGGGATCGGGGAGCACCTCGCCGAACGGCAGCAGCGAGAAATGCCAGCCGTGCAGCCCCTCGTCATCGCCGCCGCCGACGCCCTGGGCGAAGCTCTCGGCGCGCCGCGAACGGGCCGCCCCGCCCTGCATGCCGAAGCCGCGCAGGTAGGGTTTGTCGCCCTCGGTGACGTTGCCGTAGCGGGGTACATAGATGCCGGTCGGCCGGTCGTGCTGATCGTAGACGCCGGAGAAGCCCGGCATCTTGCCGACGATGTTCTTGCTGCTGACGTGGTCCATCAGGTTGCGGCCGACCTGGTCGCTGCCGTTGGCGAGGCCGCGCGGGAAGGCGTCGGACTTCGAGTTCAGCAGCAGGACGGCGGTGTTGATGGCCGAGGCGTTGAGGAAGACCAGCTTCGCCTCGAAGGTCTCGCCGCCCTTGTCGGCCCGGTGGACGGTCCGCACGCCGGTGGCGCGGCCGGTGACGGGGTCGTGGACCACGCTCACGACAACCCGATCGGTCAGGACCGTCAGGTTCCCGGTGGCGAGCGCCGCCGGCAGGGTGGCGGCCTGGGTCGAGAAGTAGCTGCCCAGCGGACAGCCGTGATGGCAGCGGACATGCTGCTCGCAACGCTTGCGGCCCATATCCATCTGCGGTTTGGCGACGCGACTGAGGTTGGCGGTCCGGCCCATGATCATGCGGCGGGTCGGGAAGTCCGCCTCGATCCTGGCCTTGGCGGCCAGTTCGACGTCGTTGAACGGGAAGGCCGGCAGGAAGTCGCCGTCCGGCAACTGCTCCAGGCCGTCGAAGTCGCCGCTGATTCCGGCGAAAGCCTCGACGCGGTCGTACCAGGGCTCGAGATCCTCGTACCGGATCGGCCAGTCGACCCCGTGGCCGTCCTGGAGATTCGAGAGAAAGTCCTGCGGCGACCAGCGGTAGGACTGTCGTCCCCAGGTCAACGATCGGCCGCCCAGCTGATAGCCCCGGATCCAGCGGTAGGGCTTGCCCGGGGCGGTCTCGTACGGGTGGTCGTGATCGCTGGCCCAGAAGGCCTTGTTGGAGTTGAACAGGGCGTAGGAGACCCCGACGTGGTAGGGGTAGTGCAGCGCCTTCTCGTCGTCCGGGATCTGGTCATCCCGGCGCCGCAGCTTCGCCGCCTGGTCGTGGCTGTAGCCGGCGCCGTGCGGCACGTCGGGTCCGCGCTCAAGCATCAGCACCTTCAGGCCGCGCTCGCAGAGCTCCTTGGCGACCCAGCCGCCGCTGATGCCCGAGCCGACGACGATGGCGTCGAACATCACGCCGCTCCCTTTGATTGCATGGGGTCTTCGAACTGGGCGAGCGCCCCGCGCAGCGCCGCGACGGGGTCGCCGCGCGGCACGAACTCATGGCCGACCCAACCCTGGTAACCGAGATGGCGCAGCAGACCGGCAATGGCCGGCCAGTTGATTTCCTGACGGTCGTCCAGGTCGCGGCGGCCCGGCGCGCCGGCGGTGTGGACATGGCCGATCAGGTCGAAGTTGGCGCGGATCGTCCGGCTCAAATCGCCCTCCATCAGCTGCATGTGATAGCCGTCGTAGAGCAACCGCAGGGCGGGTGATCCCACTCCCTGGACCACCGCCGCGCCGAAAGCGGTGCGGTCGCATTGGTGGCCAGGATGGTCGACCTTGCTGTTCAGCAGCTCCAGCAGCAACCGCACCCCGGCCTGTTCGGCATGGGCGACGACGGGCGCGAGGCCCTCGATGCAGGCCGCGATTGCCGGACCGTCCGCGCCGTCATCAATGCGATTGCCCGAGAACACGATCACCGCCTCGCAGCCGCCCGCGGCCGCCGTGTCGATGTTGCGGCGGACCTCGTCGGCCAGGGCCGCGTGCAGAGCCGTGTTGTTGAACCCGGTCTCCAGCGTGTGGCCCGTCAGGGTGACCAGCGACAGGCCCGCATCGCGAGCGACCGGCCACAGGTCCTCGGGCAACATCTCAACCCCCTGCGCGCCGGCCTTTGCGGCCTCGCGCAGCAGCGCGGCCGGATCGACCTCGCGACCGGCGGTGAAGGACCACCAGGCGAAGCTCTGACGGATCATGCGGTAGCCTCGTTGAGCGAAATCCAGCGACCGTCCGCCGCGGCGCTGCGCACGGACGCCTCGATGAACCGCACCCCCTCGACGCCAGCCGACACGCCAGGCAAGTCCGCCACGGGCGCGGACTTCCCGGCCTTGTGCGCGGCGATCAGGTCGGCCGCGTCGGCATAGATCTGGGCAAAGCCCTCCAGGTACCCCTCGGGATGCCCCGCCGGGATGCGCGTCGCCGCGTGGGCCGCCGCCGACAGGCCGGGTCCGCCGCGCCGCAGGATCCTCGGCGGCTCGCCGAGCGGCGTGAACCGCAGGATGTCCGGCTCCTCCTGCGACCATTCCAGCCCGCCGGTCTCGCCGTAGATCCGCAGCCGCAGGCCGTTGGCTGCGCCCACCGCCACCTGGCTGGCCCAGAGCTGTCCCCGCGCGCCGCCGGTCCAGCGCAGGCGCAGCTGCACGTCGTCGTCGAGGCGCCGCCCCGGCACGAACCGCGAGGTCTCGGCGCTGACCTGATCGGCCGCCGCCCCCAGGACGAAGGTCGCCAGATGATAAGCGTGGGTGGCGATGTCGCCGAGCGCCCCGCCGGGCCCGGCCCGGTCAGGGTCACCGCGCCAGTCGGCCTGCTTGTTGCCGGGCAGGGCCGTGGCCAGCCAGTCCTGCGCGTACTCCGCCTGGACCACCCGGATCGCCCCCAGCGTTCCGGCAGCCACCATGGCCCGCATCTGCCGGACCATGGCGTAGCCGCTGTAGTTGTGGGTCAGGATGAACGGCGTGCCGGTCCGCGCCACGGCGTCCGCCAGGTCCAGCGCGTCGTTCAGCCCGGTGGTCAGCGGCTTGTCGCAGATCACCGCGATCCCGGCGTCCAGAAAGGCCTTGGCCGGCGCATGATGCAGGTGGTTGGGCGTGACGATGGCGACCGCGTCGATCCCGTCGGGCCGCGCCGCTTCCGCCCGCGCCATCGCCTGCCAGTCGCCGTAGCATCGGTCGTCGTCCAGGCCGAGCGTCCGCCCGAACGCCCGCGAGCGTCCGGCGTCGCTGCTGAACGCGCCGGCGGTCAGTGTCCAGCGATCGTCGAGCCGCGCGGCCATGCGGTGCACGCCGCCGATGAAGGCGCCCTCGCCGCCTCCGATCATCCCCAGCGAAAGGCGCATCTCAGCGGTCGAGACCCAGCAGCCGCCGGTTGGCCGCCGCGTCCACGTCGGTGGCCAGGAAGTCGTCGAAACTCTTGCCGGTCACGTTGATGATGTGGTCGCGGATGAAGGTCGCGCCTTCGCGGGCTCCGTCCTCCGGGGCCTTCAGCGCGCACTCCCATTCCAGCACCGCCCAGCCCCGGTAGCCGTACTGGGCGAACTTGGAGAAGATGGCCTTGAAGTCGATCTGGCCGTCGCCCAGCGAGCGGAAACGGCCGGCCCGTTCCTTCCACGGCGCATAGCCGCTGTAGACACCCTGCCGCCCGGTCGGCCGGAACTCGGCGTCCTTGACGTGAAACATCCGGATCCGCTCGTGGTACAGGTCGATGTACTCGAGGTAGTCCAGCTGCTGCAGCAGGAAGTGGCTGGGGTCGTAGAGCAGGCAGGCGCGGGGATGGTGGTCCACTCGGTCCCAGAACATCTCCACGGTCGTGCCGTCGAACAGGTCCTCGCTGGGGTGGATCTCGTAGCAGAGGTCGACGCCCGCCTCCTCGAAGGCGTCGAGGATCGGCCGCCAGCGCCGGGCCAGTTCGTCGAACGCTTCCTCGATCAGCCCGGCCGGCCGCTGCGGATAGGGATAGAGATAGGGCCAGGCCAGCGAGCCGGAGAAGGTGACGTGGGCCTCCAGCCCCATCCGCCGCGAGGCCTTGGCCCCCAACA
>Ga0209066_10005740_pt1 | contig 12958 bp, 11 predicted proteins | sample All_14_2_FD_187198 | JGI IMG/M metagenome (GOLD analysis project Ga0209066, IMG submission 187198) | Freshwater microbial communities in response to fracking from Pennsylvania, USA - Allegheny Zone_MetaG_DW_15 (SPAdes) (version 2) ...
CGACGACTCCGTACCGATACGGCTCTCGCAAGCACTCCGAGATGCTCGGCCTGGCCTTGTGTCACTGGAGGTCTTCGAAGCAGGACACACGCTCTCGTGGAACTCCGACCCCGACCGCTGGCAGAGCGCGGTAACCGCCTGGCTCGCCGCGCACGTCCCGTCCTGAACGTCGGTACTCCTGGGTAGTCTCGAAGTCGGGTTTCGAGTCGGAAGGGTCGCCGTGCGGCTAGAGGACATCGCCGCGACCGCGCGGCTGGGGGGCATCATGCCGGGGCGCGCGATGACCGTGCTGGCGGCGCAGATGCGCGGCGCTAACGCGGTCGAGGTGACCTACCTGGACGACAACGGGGCGCTTGGGCAGGTCGTGCTGTTCCGTGAGGACGAGGCGAAGATCGCGCTGCACCTGGAGTCCGGCCGTCCCTTCGATGCCGATCCGCGCAACTTCCGGCTGGCTGCTGAGGCGCAGCGCATCTTGCTCGCGGGGCTGCATGACCCGATGCTGGCGGTGGCGACGAGCGATGTGCAGCCGCTGCCGCATCAGATCCGAGCGGTCTACGGGGAGCTGCTGCCCCCGAACGCCGCTGCGGTTTCTGCTTGCCGACGACCCCGGCGCGGGCAAGACGATCATGGCCGGGCTCTACATCAAGGAGCTGATCCTTCCGGACGACGAGCGCACCTGTCTTGTGATGGCCCCGGAGCGCTGGTGGAACAGTGGCATGCCGAGCTGGCGCTGAAGTTCGGCTTGGAGTTCGAGATCCTCGCGCCCGGCGCGGAGGACACAGCGCCGGGCAAGAGCGTGTTCGAGCAGAAGCGGCTGCTCATCGCGCGCATGGATCAGCTCGCCCGCGACGAGGTGCTGCTGGAACAGATCGAGCGGCCCGAGTTCGACCTCGTCGTCGTGGACGAGGCGCACCGGATGAGCGCGTCGTGGTTCAGCGGCGAGCTGAAGGCATCGAAGCGGTTCCAGCTCGGCGAGCTGCTGAGCGACCGCGCCCGGCACTTCCTGCTGATGACGGCGACCCCGCACAACGGCAAGGATGAGCCCATCTCCAACGCGTCCCACGCGAGCTCGGTGCGCAAGTGGATCAACCCGGCCCACGTCGTCACCACGGCTGCGGTGGTCGACCGGAGCCGCGAATCTCACGCGCTGTACGTGGAACTCACGCTGCAGGACCTCAACCTCAGCCGGCATTGGCTCGCCAACGGCACCGACACGGAGCTGCTGCCGCCTGGGATGCCTTCGCGGTGGCGTGCCGCGACGATCGGATCAGGCTGAGGGATCGACGAGGATCTTGACCTGCGCGTCACGGTTGTTCCGGAGCTCCTCGAATCCTCCGGAGACGATTGATGCGAGATCGATCTGGCTTGTGATCATCGGGGACGACTTGATCTCTCCACGCGCCATCAGTTTGAGCAGTTGCGGAATCTCTTCTTCCGCCTCGTAGCAGAAGGTGAAGATGAGCTCGAGCTCGCGCAACAGGGGGCCGGTCATCTCGAGACTCGCTGGCCGTTCCCAGGCGGCGACGACGACGAAGCGCCCACGCTTGCGAATGGCGCTGATCGCAGGGTCGAATGCCGCCTGAACTCCTGCCGTGTCGAAGCCGACGTCGGCACCTCGACCGAACGTGAGGGATTGGGTGACCGCCACGACATCCTCGGCGGTGGGGTCAATGACCCGCGTCGCCCCGAGCTCGAGTGCGGCCTGACGGCGACGGGTTGACACCTCGCTGACGATGATCTCGCTCGCGCCCGCGGCACGAGCCGCCTGCAGCACGCCGAGCCCGATCGGGCCGGCACCGGCGATGTACACACTCTCTCCCGCCGCGACCCGACCACGACGCACGGCGTGAAAGGCGACGCCCAGCGGCTCGACGAGAGCGGCTTCGGTCAGCGACAGGTTCTCTGGCACGACGAACAGCGCGCTCGCCGGTACCGCGGCGAGCGGTGCCAGCGCACCTGGAATGCGCAACCCGACGAAGGTCGGCGTGTCGCAGATGCCGGTCAATCCGTGACGGCAGAGGTAGCAGACGCCGCAGCCGGTCACGCCGACGCCGGCGACCCGATCGCCCACCGCGAGACCTCGCACCTCGCTGCCCAGCTCGACGACCGTGCCGGAGTACTCGTGACCGAGCGTCGTCCCGGGCACGGCGAAGATCGGCCCCCCCAGATACTCATGGAGGTCGGTGCCGCAGATGCCGGCGCGCTCCACCCTGATGAGAACGTCCTGGTGCCCGACAGTCGGCTCGGGCACATCCTCCACGCGCACGTCTTCTATTCCGTGGAAAACCGCTGCCTTCATGATCGTGCTCCTTCGTCCAGGTTCATTGCTAGATTTTTCGTCCAGGTTCATTGCTAGATTTCGTCCGGGCCTAGTGCCGGATCGTGAGCACCGGCCGATCGTGGGAATCAGGCAATCGCCCGCTGGTGCTCTGCCATGCGTTCCGCGGAGAGCTCGCCGCCCACCAGGTCGGCGGCGAGCAGCGCGGTGTGGAGCGAGCTCAGATCCGTCCCGAGGTCGTGGCCGAGAATATCCTCAGCCCGCCTGAGCCGGTAGCTGACCGTGTTCTTCGAGACCCGCAATCGCAGGGCCGCTTCAGTCTGGCTCCGATTGACATTGAGGTACTCCAGCACGGTGTTGCGCAAGTCGGCGTGACGCGCGCCATCGCCCATCAGGCCGCCGAGCTGAACATCCAGAAAGCGCCGAAGCCGCTCCGGCTTCGCGGCCAACTCCGCGATCACGCCGTATTTCCCGTACGGCAACGCCCGGCCAAGGTTCCGCCAGCCCGCAAGGGACGCCAGGCGGTGAAGTGCTCGTGCCTCCTCGTGACTGTCCAAGAACCCCGGGAGACCACGGCCCGGCAGGCCGATCGCGACGGCGCTACCGCGGCACGTCGGCGGGACATGTTCCAGGAGTTCAGATGCGTTGTCCGAGCTGCCCCATGCCCATACCAGGTTGGGGGCGATCTGAACGTGGAACGTCCGATCGCAGCCCAACCCGGACAAGGTCTGCTGGACTTGCGTCGCGAGCTTCTTCGGCTCATGCAGCCGACTGAAGGCGACCGCCCCGATGTGCACACGGTCGAGCCCGTAGCCAGTGGTTCGAGAGAACCTGTCGGGGCTGATGCGCCCGCTCAGAAGCCCCGACGTCAGGGACAGCATGAGGTTGTCCCGCAAGACAGCCGGCTCCTCGCTGATCGAGGTCTCGTTGATCATCTCCGCGAGATGGTCATGCGCGCTCAATACTTCGCTGGTCAGCAGTCGCATCGCTCTTGGCAGGTCGGCCGCCGGCACCCACCGTTCGCACTCCGCCAAGAGAGCTGCCAGAAGCCCGCTCTCGATGACGTTCAGGGTACGCATCGTTTGGGCGATGGTCGTGCCGCCGTCGGAGCTTGCCCGCAAGAATCGCAGCAGCGCTGGCCTGGTAAACCGCTCGAGTGGATGATCGATCAGTCGAGCGAGCATGTCTACGAGAACGGTCTCGAGCGCATCGGCGCCCACCGCTGTGTGTCCAGTTGACCTGATATCCGACACGTCACGCATGAGATCGGATGCCGTCCGAGCCACCCAGGAAACCGGCCCCGGGCCCAACCGCTCGAGCGCCACACGTGCGATCTCGTCGGGGAGGCGGGTGGCCTGGCTCGGCACGGAGTGCAGATTCGAGATCCAGTCGAACGCTCCGGCGCTGCGTGCCGCGATCTCCGGCACGAGATTGTCAGAACCCATCATCGCCTCACGCTGATTCCTCGTCTGGCTCGGTGGGCCGAGCCGCGGAACGCCCGAAGGCCTCAGCGTAGCCGATGCTGCCGCGGCTCTCTCGAAGATCCGCGTCGAGCGCGTTCAGCACGCGGGAGTTCTCGATGATGACCATGCGGACATTCTGCGTCCCGGCATAGTGCCGGTGCCAGATCCATGGTGGTGTGAAGACGAAGTCGCCCTGCTCCCACTGGACGACCTGATCCCCGATCTCAGACCAGCCCGCGCCTTCGGTGACGTAGTGCACCGACTCGTGGACGTGGCGCTGGAGGTCGGTCGCGGTTCCGGCCGGGATCATCTGGAGCACGATCTCCACGGTCTTCATCGGAAGGTGCAGGAGCAGCCCGAGATGCGAAGGGTTGTCGGTCGTCCCTTCGAGCCAGTGCGCGTCCTCTGAGTGCGTGACCAGATGCTGTTCGGTCACATGCTGCTCGTCGCGCTGATGCTGCCGATTCAACTGCGCCATGAACTCATGCAGCTCCGCGTTCTCTGGTTGTTCGGCGTTCATTGAGGTTCCTTCGTGTTGGGTTTCGATTCCTGCACATGCTCGTCAGTCGGTCGGCAACTCGCCGTTCCGCATGGGCTCCCGGGCGATCAGGGTGGAGATTGCCGAGATCAGCGCCAGCGCAGCGATGTAGACGGCGATCGGCCAGAAGGTCCCAGTCGCCGCCAGCAAGGCGGTCGCGATGAGCGGCGTGAAACCGCCAGCCAGCGTCGAGGCTCCCTGGACCCCCAGGGACACGCCGCTGAGACGAACGCGGGTGGTGAACAGTTCCGCAAAGAATGCACCAACGGGTGCCGCCAGCGGTGCGTGTCCGAGTCCCATCGCAAGCCCGAGGGCGAGGTAGACGAGCGGCAACGATGCTGTGTTGAACAGCAGGAAGAACGGCACTGAGAACAGCACGAGGAACAATGCGCCGAACAGCATCACCGGGCGGCGACCGATCCGGTCCGAAACGGCGCCCCACACCGGCAGCAGCACCATTTCGATCAGGGCCGCCACGAGCACCGCGTTGAGGATGTCGGCTCGCTCCAGCCCGACGAACTGGGAACCGTAGGCGATCGAGAAGGTCGCGATCAGGAAGAATGCGGCGGTCTCGCCGGACTTCATTCCGATCACCAGAAGCAACGGCTTCCAGTGACGTCGCAGCACCTCGAGCATCGGTGCTCGAGCGGCTTTGCCCTCCTTCTTGACCGCCTCGAAGACCGTGCTCTCGGGCACGCTCAGCCGGACCGCGAGACCGATCGCGACCAGCACGAGACTCAGCAGGAATGGTACGCGCCACCCCCAGGCGAGGAACTGCTCCGCATCCAGGTTCGCGAAGGCGCCCAGGATGACCGTCGCCAGCACCAGCCCACCCGCCATACCCACCCCAGGCCACGAACCCAGGAACCCTCGACGATCGCTGCGCCGTCCGCCGGCCTCGGCAGCCATGACGAATGCCCCGCCCTGTTCGCCGCCCATCGCAACGCCTTGCAGCAGTCGAAGGACCACGAGCAGGATCGGCGCTGCGACCCCGATCGCCGCATAGGTGGGGAGCAGACCGATCAGGGTAGAGATGACACCCATCCCCATCATGGTGATGATGAGCACCCACTTGCGGCCGATTCGGTCACCGAGGTTGCCGAAGATAATCCCGCCGATCGGTCGTGCGGCGAACCCGACGCCGAAGGTCGCGAGCGAGGCCAGGGTGCCGACGACAGGATCGGCCTGAGGGAAGAACAGCTGGTTGAACACCAACGCCGAAGCGGTCCCGTACAGGACGAAGTCGTACATCTCCATCGCGGTCCCGACCGTGGCGGCCACGACCGTCCTCGCGGGGTTCGGTGCGGCACTGATCTCGAGAGATGGTGTTTGTTCTTTTGTGGTCATGATTGACGTTCCTTTCCTGCGGTGACACCGATGTCGACCGCGTCTTGTCGGGCAGAGCTGTAGACGGTTCCGCCCGGATCGGGTTGCGCTAGCGCGGCACCGCGGCGGTGTCCGCCGCGGCGTACTTCTGCTGAAGCGCCGCCCAGCGGCGCCCAGCTTCGGCTGCACCCTCGAGATAACTTGGGGGGCACAGTTGATACGGGGGCCGGGCCGGGCCGGGGTCGACGAGCCCTGCCGCAGCGATTCGCGCCTTGTCCAGGGGAATGTTGTATGGCGAGAAGAGGCTGAAGTCGCCGTCGGGCATCAGGGTGGAGTAGCTGGCCCGGATCTCCTCCGCCAGCGTCTCGGCCGCGTTCGTGTCAGAACTGCGGATGGCGTCCCAGAGCCGTGTGAGCGGTTCGGTGCCGCACGCGGCACTGGGCGACCAGCATGCGGATGCCCGATCCCCGACAAGGCGACGCGCCTCGACCCAGTCGGCATCCATCGGCAACAGACGCATCGAGTCCCCGCACGCCGCGACATCGTCGACGAACTGCGCGCCCATCACGGTGTACTTGGCACCCACAAGAGTGGGAATCTCCGAGAGCCTCGCATAGGTTTCGGGTGTGAGCTTCCCCTTGAAGGCCTGCGGGTTGTCGTAGATGATCACTGGAGTCTCGGGCAGCGCCTGCGCCACATCCGAGTAGTAGCCGACGATGGCGTCGGCGTCCATCTCGCACCACATCGGCCGGCCCAAGAACAATCCGTCGACTCCTAGGTCGACCAGCTTTCGAGCGCGTTCGATGGTGTCCCGGGTATTCAGGGTCGTTGCGCCGGCGAAGACCGGCACGCTTCCGCTTTCCGCAACGACAATTCGGCTGAAGGCGAGAACCTCGGTCTCGGTGAGGGTGGCGCCTTCCCCGAAGGTGCCGAGGATCAGCAGTCCGTCCACGCCGGGAACCACCGATCGCACCATCGCCGCAGCCACTGCACTGTCGACCGAGTCAGTCACCCGCCATGACGAAGCATCGGCGGTCGCAGGCGTCGGAAGGATGCCGATAACCCCTGTAAGGTCACTTGCTCCGATCGAGAGCGTCAACTCATCCTCCTTGATGTCGGTGTTTCTCTCGTGAGTCTCGCCGAGACTGCCTCCGGCCGCTTGGTCTGCCAGCCCAAATTTCTGCTCGGCTGCCGCGCAGTCAGCTGCATGTGAGGCCTCTCACGACCGCTGGACTGTCATCGGCTCGAGCATCGCCAGGAGCTCCGCCCGACCGGCCGTCGCACCGAACGCGGTGGTGCCCGGTTCGAACCGGATCCCCTCAGCCAATGCCCCGGCGTCTATCGCGTCGAAACCCATCGCATCGACGACCTCGGCAACGATCTCGAGCGCGGCCGGGTCGTCCGATACGACGGCGAGTGCCTTGCGGTCCGGGTGCCCGGCGGGCCGCGCCTCGCTGTCGAGCTCGTGATATCCCATGTGGTTGAAGGTCTTCACGAGCCGAGCTCCTGGCATGAGATCGCGAACCACCTCGCTCGACGACAGCTCGGTCTCTTCGAACACAGGAAGTATTCCGTCGACCGGCCACCAATAGTTCATTGCGTCGACGACGACGGCGCCGGCACCGGAGAGAGCGGTGGTGGGCAGTGCGTGGACCTTACCCAGCGGCGCCGCCAGTATGACGACCTCAGCCTCAGCGACCACCTCATGCGCGGTCGACGCAGTCGCACCCGGAGCCATCACCTCGACAATGAGCGCGATCCGTTCGGCTGCGCCCGATCCGGCGATCAGGACTCGAAATCCCGCAGCCGTCGCCAGGCGCGCGAGAACCGTGCCGAGCTTTCCGGCTCCCAGGATCCCGATCGTGCGCTCGATCCGCTCCTCGCTGCTCACGTCGGGCTCGCCGTGACCGCTGTCTCCCGCCGGATCACCGGCGCGACCTCATTCGCGAACAGTTCGAGGCTCGCATCGACCATCTCGCCGGGGATGCTGCCGACCTCGATCTGACCGACATAGCGGTCGACACCGAGGACTTCACGATGGTGCAGGATCTTGTCGATGACCTCCTGCGGACTTCCCACGATGAGCCCGCTGCGTACCCACTGGTCGAACACCTCGCGCGGCATCCCTCTCGCGAACTGAGGCAGTTGCGTGAAGTAGTCGGAGTAGTAGGGGTGGTACTCATCCCGCGCGGTCTGCGACTTGGGTGAGATGTAGATATGGCCGCCGCTGGCCAGCTTCATCGAGCCCGGATCATGCCCAGCAGATGCTGCGGCACGATGGTAGAGATCGACGAGCCGTCGTCCAGAATCCGGACCCTGGAAGAAGGACATGAACATCGGGGTTCCGAGAACTCCGGCGCGCACCGCTGATTGAGGCGTGCCGCCGACGCCGATCCATACCGGCAGTTGTCCCTGGAAAGGCCTGGGTGAGATCAATGCCGCCTCCAACGACGGCCGCAGCCTTCCACGCCACGTGACGACCTCGTTGTCCCTGAGCTCAAGCAGCAAACGGATCTTCTCGTCGAAGAGTTCCTCGTAGTCGTCGAGGTTGTAGCCGAACAGCGGGAAGGACTCGACGAAGGCGCCTCGGCCGGCCATGATCTCTGCCCGACCGCCGGAGATCTGATCGATGGTCGCGAACTGCTGGAACACCCGCACAGGGTCCTGCGTCGACAAGACGGTCACGGCAGTGCTCAGGCGAATGCGCGAGGTGACCGCAGCCATCGCACCCAGCACGACCTCGGGCGCGGATATGACATAGTCCTTCCGATGATGCTCGCCGAGGGCGATGATATCCAGGCCCGCCCGGTCAGCTGACTTTGCGAGTTCGATCAACCTCGTCAGGCGCGCATGCGCCGACTCTGGCTTGCCGGTGAGCGGATGAGCCTTCAGATCGCCGAACGTGTAGATTCCTAGTTCCATATCCTGGCTTTCTCGGTCATAGCTCGGACCCACCGGAGCGTTCTCGTGCCCAGATGTTGCTCCAGTCAGCGATGGCGTCCAACACGGGGAGCAGCTGCGCACCGACGTTCGTGAGTTCGTAGTGGACTTCGATTGGTCTCGCGGAACTTACCTCGCGCAGGACTATCCCTGCGGATTCCAGATCCTTGAGTCGTCGTGAGAGCATCGCATCCGTCAGGTCGTCAATTGCGCTGCGCAGCTCGGAGAATCGTCTTCGCCCGCCGATCAGCACTTGCAGAATCTGCCCATTCCATCGGCATCCCAGCAGCTCGATCGCCGTGTGGAAGAGAGGGCACGCATCCCGATTCATCGCAGTGTGGCTTGTCGTCTCAGGCATGCAGCTATCATATGCGGAATACTTGCGAGTTGATAGCGACTATCAGTTTGGTGGCCGCGTCGCCTTTTGGTGGCAGGTCGCGGCCGCCGACGGTTTCGCGCCACCCGCGCGAGGCCGTGCACGCCGGCCGCAACTTCAAGTCGCCCCGCGCGGGTTCCCGCGTCGAAGCCAGATCGCCCGCGACGGCCAATAGAACCCTTGCGTGCCAGAGGCGGGACTGTCAGGAAGACGGTGGTTCTGGGGCTGGCCCAACTGAAAAGAAGGGCAGTGACCCAGTCCATCGTGATGATCGATCCTGTGACAGGAGAGATCATCGATCAGCGACAGATCCCCGAGCAACTGCTCGCGCAGGCGAAGAAACAAGGCGTCAGCCTCGTCGGGCCGGGAGGCCTGCTCAGGCGGCTCACGAAGACGGTGTTGGAACCGCGCTCGAGGCGGAGATGACCGAGCACCTCGGATACGAGAAGCACGGCTCGGGTGTCAGGGAGAACGCGCGCAACGGAACCCGGGCGAAGACGGTGTTGACCGAGATCGGTGCGGTAGAGATCGAGGTCTCCAGGGACCGCGACAGGTCGTTCGACCCGTAGATCGTGAGGAAGCGGCAACGCCGTCTGGATGGGATCGACGAGATCGTGCTGTCGCTCACGGCGCGGGGACTCACGATCGGTGAGGTCGCAGCGCACTTCGGGACGTCTACGGTGCGTCGGCGAGCAAGAACAAGCCGTGCGCATGGCGCGGCGTGGCGGTGCCGCCTACCTCATCGGCCCGCACCAGCCCGGAACGAAGATCGAAATCGACGCGCTCGGAACGACCAGCGGAAGGTGGGAATCCTGCCGCAGCACGACATCCGCGTTGTTGTCATCCACAAGTCGGAGTTCACGACGAAGGCCGACAAGATTGTCCGCGACCACGAACGCAACATCGCGGTCGTCCGCGCCCGCCTCGTCTGACCGTCGAAGCCCTCGAGAGACCAGTACACGTCTTGCACATCGAGGTCGCTCGCGCCTGACGGCGGGCTCGGCGGCTCACCTCTCTGACTAGAGAGGCGGTGCCGGGTGTCGGTTTCGATGCGGGTCATGGGCGCGGGGGACGGCTACAAGTACCTGCTGCGCTCCGTAGCGTCGGCAGACGGCGAGCGGGCGCTCTCGACGCCGCTGACCCGGTACTACGCCGAGCAGGGCACGCCGCCGGGCCGGTGGATGGGCAGCGGACTCGACGCGCTCGGGGGCGGTGAGATCCCCGAAGGCGCTCAGGTGTCCGAGGCGCAGCTCCAGCTCCTGCTCGGCATGGGCCTTGATCCGGTGACGGGCGATCCGTTGGGAAAGGCGTATCCGGTGTTCCCGAGCGTCGAAGAGCGGATCGCCGCTCGGCTCGCTCAGCTCGACCCAGCGCTGGGCTCGACCAAGCGCGCCGAGGCGGTCACTGTGGTCGAGGCGGAGGAGTCGGCGCGCAGGTCGCGGCGGGCGGTCGCCGGGTACGACTTCACGTTCTCGCTGCCGAAGTCCGCGTCTGTGCTGTGGGGTGTTGCGGACGCGGCGACCCAGGCGCGGATCGCCAAGGCACACCACACGGCCGTTGCAGAGGTCGTTGCGTTCATGGAGCGCGAGCTTGCAGCGACCCGCACGGGCGCAACCTCCCGCGACGGCGCGGTTGCACAGGTCGAGGTCACAGGGCTGATCGCCACGGCATTCGATCATTTCGACTCGCGGGCGAGCGATCCACAGTTGCACACGCATGTCGTGGTGAGTAACAAGGTGCGCACCCTGTTCGACGGCAAGTGGCGATCGCTGGATGGCCGGCCACTGCACGCGGCGACCGTGGCACTGAGCGAACTGCACAACGCGGTCTTCGCCGATCACCTCACCCGCGCGCTCGGCGTCGGCTGGGAGCGGCGCGAACGGGGAGCCGACCGCAATCCGGTGTGGGCGGTCACCGCCGTGCCGGAAGAACTGGTCGCGGAGTTCTCGTCCCGGTCACGGCACATCAACATCGAGAAGGATCGTCTGATCGCCGAATACGAGCGCGAGCACGGGCACGCACCATCGCGGGAGACGATCATCCGGATTCGGCAGCAGGCGACGCTGGCGACCCGGCCCGACAAGGAGGTCCGTCCGCTCGCCGACCTCACCCAGGAGTGGCGCACCCGAGCGAGCCGACTGCTCGGCCGGGACGCAACCGAATGGGCGCGAGAGGCCGTCGCGGTCGAACCCGCGAAGCTCCTGTGCGCGGAGGATGTGCCGCTGGAGCGGATCGCCAGGCTCGGCGTGTCGGTGGTCGCCGCGGTTGCCGAGAAGCGCACGACGTGGAGCCTCTGGAACCTGTGCGCCGAGGCCGCACGGCAGACGATGGGCTGGCGCTTCACCGGCACGGAGGACCGCGAGGCGATCACTGGCATGATCGTCGATGCCGCAGAGCAGGCGTCCATCCGGCTCACCCCGCCCGAGCTTGCCTCCAGTCCCGCTGCGATCCAGCGCGCGGACGGGACGAGCGTGTTCCGGCCTCGCAATGCCGCCCGCTATAGCGGGGCCGCGGTGCTTGCTGCTGAGGATCGGCTGCTTGCACGCTCCCGCGAGCAGGTTGCACCGCGCCTGGCCAACGCAACCATTGCGCATGCGCTGCAACCCCGCCGTGGGCACGCGCTCGGCGACGACCAGCGCGCCGCACTCGCAGCGATTGCGTCGTCAGGCCGGATGCTCGACCTGCTCGTCGGCCCCGCGGGGGCGGGCAAGACCACCGCGCTGCGCGCGTTGCGGGGCGCGTGGGAGGCCGAGCACGGGCACGGCTCGGTCGTCGGCCTGGCACCGTCCGCGGTCGCGGCTGAGGTGCTGGCCGGTGACCTCGGCATCCCGACGGAGAACACCGCGAAGTGGTGGCAGACCTACCGCGACCACGGCACCGGGTTCACTGCCGGGCAGCTCGTGATCGTGGACGAGGCATCCCTCGCCGGGACGCTCGCGCTCGACCGGCTCGTGCGCGTCGCGGCCGACGCTGGAGCGAAGGTGCTGCTCGTGGGCGACACAGCGCAACTGCAATCCGTGGACGCCGGGGGAGCGTTCGGGCTGCTCGTCGCCGACCGCGACGACGTGCCCGAGCTGACCGACGTGCGACGCATCCGAGCGGCATGGGAGAAGGCAGCCACGCTCGAACTACGCCAAGGGCGCATCGAAGCGGCCGACGCCTACGAAGCCCACGGCCGCATCCGCGCAGGCGAGGCCGAGCGCATGGCCGACGCCGCCTACCAGGCATGGCAGCACGACCGGGCAGCGGGCCTGGCGAGCATCCTCATCGCCGAGTCCAGCGCGATGGTCACCACGCTCAACCAGCGCGCCCGCGCCGACCTGATCCTCACTGGAGCCGTCGACGCGCGCGCCGAGACGCGGCTGCACGACGGCACCGAGGCGTCGGTCGGGGATACGGTCATCTCCCGGCGCAACGATCGTTCCCTGCGTGTCGGGCGCGGATGGGTGCGCAACGGCAGCCGGTGGACAATCACCGCGGTCGGTGCCGACGGATCGCTGCGGGTGCGTCCCGCCGGACGGCGCTGGGGTGCCACGCTCCGGCTCCCGTCCGAGTACGTCGCGGAGCACGTCGAACTCGGTTACGCGGTCACCGCGTACCGTGCGCAAGGCGTCACTGTCGACACCGGCCACACGCTCGTCGAGCCCGGCGCGACCCGCGAGAACTTCTACGTCGCCATGACCCGCGGCACCCACAGCAACACCGCCTACGTTTCCGTGAACCGGCCCGACGACGAGCACATCCACCCGCCGACCGAGGACACCGCCGCGGTCGTAGCTCGGAAGGTGCTCGCGGGCGTGCTCGCTCACGTCGGCGCGGAACTCTCGGCCCACCAGACCATCACCGCCGAGCAGGATGTGTGGGGCTCGGTCGCGCAACTCGCCGCCGAATACGAGACCATCGCCGCCGCCGCGCAACAGCCACGGTGGGAGGCTCTGCTGCGAAGGACGCGGCTCACCGAGGCCGAGGCATCCGCAGCAATCGACTCGACCGCGTTCGGCGTGCTCAGCGCAGAGCTGCGCCGACGTGAGCGAGCA
>Ga0209066_10005742_pt1 | contig 12956 bp, 12 predicted proteins | sample All_14_2_FD_187198 | JGI IMG/M metagenome (GOLD analysis project Ga0209066, IMG submission 187198) | Freshwater microbial communities in response to fracking from Pennsylvania, USA - Allegheny Zone_MetaG_DW_15 (SPAdes) (version 2) ...
TCGCCTCGGTGCTCGCGCACCATGCGAACAGCACGTTCGCGGACCTCAGGTGAAAACTGGTTCGACTTCTTGCTCATGGCTCAATCCTCTCAGAGAAAAGAGCCTCCTCAAAACCCGGGGCGGTTCACTCTTGCACCTTCAAAAACTATTGAGAAGGACCGCATGCTTCAAAACCGCGTTGACCCATGGGGGAAGCTGTGTGCTGTATCCGAGCGAGGGACACTGATGGGCAACCGAGGTGTCCTGCACAATGCCGACCAAAAAGTAGTCAAACAATGGGCCCACGAGCGTTGGTTGACTTGCCTTTTGCAGTTTGAGGGGATACAGCGCGCGAAGCCCTTTTCGACGTTGAACAACTACTCAGAGCTGTTTTTTCTGGATGAAGCCACTGCGTTTTCTGCGGGTCATCGTCCCTGCCATTTCTGTCAAAGAAAACGAAGCGCCGCCTTCAAAGCCGCATGGACCGCCGCCAACGTACCCGCGGAAACTTTTGTCCCAATGCCAACTATCGATGCCGCGCTTCACGAGGAACGCGCCCATCAAAATGGGACCAAAGTGAGCTTCAACGCCCCGGTTCGCGAACTCCCAATCGGTTCCATGTTTGCGGTAGACGGTGCGGCTTTTTTGGTTGCTGACCGCGGCCACCTTCAGTGGTCGTTTAAGGGCTACGGAGCGCCAACGGTGTTTGCCCCCGAGCTCATCGCTGAAGTGCTCACCCCCCGGTCTATCGTCAACGCTTTCAGGCATGGCTTTACTCCACTCGTGCACGCCTCCGTGGAATAGTGGTCCGTCCGCTGGGGGGGACGCACAGCCCCAATGTTGAAAGACCAAACCGTCAGCCTCGCCGCTCCTTTGCTTGCACTTGCACATCCTTGAGCAAGTCGAACAACCTTAGCCCCTTGGACAGGGCTTCGCGAGATTCCTCTGGTCCATGCCCTTAAGTATCGCTATGTGCTACAGCCTGAATGCCCCAGCCATCAGTCACACCAGTACTCAAAACCCATTGCCGAATCTTGACTTGGTGCTTGCGCAAGAAGTCGTGACGATTCAGTTTGCGTTGAAGTTGTCCGACCACCAATCCCGGATGGACCCGTACGCTTCGGGAGAACGCCAAGACTCGCTCTTCTGAAAAATACGGAGAGAACTTGGCGATAAAGTGACTGAGTTCATCTTGCGGTGTGCAGAAGTCTGCGGCTTCTGCATTTGCGACGATTTCGCTCTCGGGGAGGGTCCCGTTGTCCTCGCCAACACTCAGGTCAAGAATGAATTCTTTCTTACCGTCGCCATTTAGGACGTGTTCCAGCTCGTGACGCAGCACGAACCAGAAGTTGTCGATACGGTCATATCTCAACGTCATCCCGACAACGGGAGTGTCCCCAATCCACATGCAGGCGCCATCAATCTTCGAAGATGAAATCGGCTCGACGAACACCAAAACCACACCACATGATTCAAGCAGAGGAGCGACTTTGGATGCATCTTCCGGCTCCATTCGGAGCGGCTTCATTGAGTCCAACGCAGCTCGAAGTTTCTTTGGTGAAAACGTCTTCACGGTTTTCGTCTTTGCCAGCGAAAGCACTCTGAACAACCAAGCTGTCTGCTCGATGGTGGCGGCTTGTGTCGTGTGCGTCTTCTTTGCAGCGTGAGGCAGAACGGGCTCCTCGGACAAGCTTCTGATGCCGAAGAAGCGAAAGACTTGCTGTTCAAGTTCTGAATAGTCATCCGACCAATCCACCCAGCCCTTGCGCACCATCTCGCGCACGGGGAACTTGTCGTAAAGGCTCGCTTTGCGCTTGATGCCTTCGGGGGAGCGCCGAAGTTTGGAGAGCTGATACGAGGTCTCCAGCGCCATCCAATATTCCGGCGAGCTACCGAATGCAGCACTTAGTCCAATGGCAGTTTCGGGTGTGATTGCGCGCTTGCCGCCAATGAGTTCGCTAATGAGTCGGGGCGGTCTTCCCAAGATGTCGGCAAGCTCTTGCTGGCTCCATTCACGAGCGGCAAGTTCTTCCTTCAGGATGTCTCCCGGAGGACATACCGCTGCAGGCGTTCGGGCTTGCTCGGTCGGCATGTAGTAGTTGCTCATTTGAGTCTCCTGACCGGTTGCTTAACCTGGATGATTTCGAGAATGGCGACCTCTCGCCTTGGCTTGGGTCCCAGAAAGTGGAGGACAAGCCTCACGCCATCGCACAGAAAGATGGACTGGAAGTCAGCGCCCCGGTCGGTTACGGGGCGCGTGTCGAGCGCGCGAGACTGGAGGATGTCCCGCTCGTTCAAGCTGGCGCGAAGTTGCTGAATGCGCCGGCGGTACATGGTCACGACCTCGGCAGGAAACCCTGCGTCGAAGCGCGGGTCGGTCTCGAGGCGGTCCAAGGTACTGCCGTGCTGGAAGTAGACCTTCATCGCCCGAAGTGTACCGGCCGCAAAGTTAAGATTACAACATTACACCAGGTGTAATGACACGAAATCTGACTTATGGTATGCTTCAGGCAAAGGAGGTGCCAAACCATGGCCCAAGACCAGAACGCCGGCGATGCCGGCAAGCACGACAAGAAGTACTTCTTCTTCGTCAATGACGAGAAATTCGAAACCGACGAAGAGGTCGTGACCGGCGCGTACATCAAGTCGCGCATCGCGAACCTGCCTGCGGGGTCGGGGCTGGAGATGGAGGGCCAGGGAAACGACCCCAACAAGGTCATCGGCGACGGCGACTCCGTGTCGCTCAAACTGGGTCATGGTCACGGGCCTCGGCGCTTCACCACGGTGCCGCCCGCCAACTTCGGGTGAACGAGATGGAGGCCGTCGTCATAGGTCCCCTCGAGGTTCACCTGCAGCGCCTGCGCGCCCGCCACCCTGATGCGAGCATGCTGGACCTGCCGGGCAGCGGCTCTGTCATCACCGTTCCGAACTTCAGCCTGCCGCCCGGGTGGAGCAAGTCATCCACAGATGTCCACTTCTGGGCGCAGCCGGGCTACCCATACTCCAAGCTGGACTGCTTCTGGGTTGACCCGGACCTGCGCCTCGCTTCAGGGATGACGCCGCACGCCAGTGGCTTCGGCAACGGGCCAGCGGTTCTCAACGGCAACGTCTGGTTTTCCTGGCACACGGACCATTGGAACGCTGGCCGCGACGACTTCAACACCTGGATGGCCTCCATCCGCGAGCGCCTGAACAAGGCCATGTAACTCATGCTCAAGCTCAAGCTGGACCAAGTCGCCCCGCTGCAGCAAGCCGCAGCAAGTGCAGCAACAGAAACGTGCTTCGCCGGCTTGGTGCTACCGGGCGGCACCCGGAACGGTGAGCGCGATTCCTTGGTTGCTGACCTGCGGCCCGTTCCCGACGACGCCTATCTCGTGCGAACCGCGACCGCGGCGACGCTCAAGCCGGAGTTCTGCTCACACCTGGCCAATCGGGCAAAGCAGAACGGCGCAGGGGTGCTGCTTGCACACACCCACATCGGCAACCTGCCCCTGGACGGCTTTTCCATGGTCGACGACGGTGGAGAACCGCCTTTGGCCGCTTACTTCAACCGCCGGTTGCCCGGCCGCGCCAACCTCACCGCAGTCATCACTTCGCATCAGGTACATGCTCGCACAATGGGGCCAGGATTGGTCCAACCCGTCGTCCTTGTCGGGACAGAACTCGCAATGCCCGCCAAGCCAAGTTCACTCTCTGGCGGCACATTTGACCGACAGGTGCGCGCATTTGGTGAAGGCGGACAACTCGCCCTGAGCATGCTTACCGTTGCCATCGTGGGCCTCGGCGGCACGGGGTCTGTTGTGGCACAACAGCTCGCGCACCTTGGTATCACCCGCTTTGTTCTCATCGACCCGGACCATGTGGAGTTGACCAATCTGAATCGCTTGGTAGGTGCTGCCGTTTCGGACATCGGCCGCCCGAAGGTTGATGTCGCCGCGGAGTACATCAAACGCATAAGCGCCACAGCGCAATGCCAAACGCTGCAAGGTGACGTAACCCATCCCGATGTTGCCGCCACGCTGACCGCTGTAGATTTCATCTTCGGCTGCACGGATTCGATGGCCAGCCGGGCGGTTATGAATCAGCTGGCCTACCAGTACTTCATCCCATGCATCGACATGGGCGTCGCTATCGGCGCCGAGGCGGGCATCGTCACTTACATCGGCGGTCGCGTGCAGATGCTCAGCCCTGGCCTGGCGTGCCTTGTCTGCACCGACAAGCTGGATTCCGAGCAAGTGCGCCGGGAGATGATGACGCCCGAGGAGCGCAGCAAGGACCGCTACATCGTCGGCGAGCAAGTGCCACAGCCTGCCGTCATATCGCTGAACTCGCAGGTTTCCTCAGCCGCAGTCACGATGTTCCTATCTGCCGTGACCGGCATGCCGGCCAGAGCGCGAATGCTCACCTTTGATGCGATGCGGGGCACGGTGCGACCGGTTGCAGCAGACCCACGCCCGCACTGCATTGTCTGCTCGCATGAAGGTGCTCTGGGCCAAGGCGCGCGTTGGTCGCTGCCCACACGCGGAGATGTGCGATGAAGCCGTTGTCGCGCCCCAATCTGCTTTGGTTCGGTCGTGCGCCGCGTATGGAGCACGAGACAGAGATTGCCGGGCGGGAGATGAAACTCCAGTTGGTGACCTCTCAGCCACCGCAAATGCGCTATGCCCGTGCCGCGGTTTTCTGGGCTGCGGATACCGAGTTCGACGCAACCCTGGATGTGCTCGAGCGCCACCTAGTCGCCTGCATTGACGAGGGCCTGCTCGTCTATGTAGTTGTTTCCGACGACGTGGCCCAAGTCACCCACGTGACCCAGGCCATCGATGCCTTAGTGCCCAAGCATGCGAGTGCACGCAATGTCATCGTCCGCAACGACGCAGTATCTTCCCACGAACTGGCTAACGAGGCCTTGCTGCACGACCCCGGACCTGTTGCAAACCAAACCCTGACTTTCCAGGGAGACATCAGCAATTTGACTCCGCAGCGCAAGCTGCTGCTGCAGCGTGCGTTCAGTGACAGCTCCATTCTCAGGCTAGCGCCCATCAAAGCCGGCTTCTCTGGAGCAAGCACGTTTATCGGTCACGCCACCATCAACGCGTCACCGTCGCTTCCTGAGCCGATGCCGTTTTTTGTGAAACTTGGCGATTCCGCCAAGCTGCTGGACGAGCTCACGCGCTTTCGCAAGCATGCGGAGCACTACATCACATGGAACCTCAGACCCAATTTCCTGATGGAGAGGTCCATCTACGGCGTCTCTGAAGGCGTGCTGGTCGGCGCGTTCGTGGAGGGCTCCAAGTCGCTGGCCGAGTGCGCCCAGGCTGGGGAAGGCGAGAAGTACATCGCGGCTTTGTTCGACGAGACCCTGGCAGGATGGCGCAAGCGCGCCGAACCGCACAAGGGCAGCAACTCGGTCGTCGCAGCCTTGGCGGCTTATGACCGGCACGCCAGCATTCCGAGCCATCGCGTTAAGCAGGCGCAGCTGCTTTTCGGCGGGGAGGTCCTGCCCCCAACGACCCTGTGGCGCCGCCTCATCAGCGCGCCGCGCCAGAGTTGGCAGGAGTGCGTCATGCACGGCGACATGCACGGCGACAACGTCCGTGTACGCAAAGACGATGCAATCGTCATCGACTTCGCTCAGGCGGACAAGGGGCCAGCTTGTGCAGACGCTGCCAGCCTTGAGGTTTGGTTTGCCTTCCAGACTGACGGCCTTGATGTCAAGCAGTGGCAATCTTGGGTAGAAAACCTCTACCTTCCGTACACCATCGACTCGATGCTGGAGGGCGCCGCCATCGACCAGGGCTGTTGGATTCATGCGTGCTTGAGCAAAATTCGACGTATCGGGCGCAGCTGCGTCCTTGGGCACGACGAGTACAAGCGCGTGCTAGCAGTCTTCCTGCTGCGCCATGCGAGTTTCGAAGCGGACCCAAGCGATACTGACGCGGATGAATTTCGCAGGTGCTTTGCGTACTGGTTGGCCAATCGGCTGGTCATGAGTTTCGCCACGGTGGCGAAGACCCCACAGGTAGAAACTGCATGAACAAGAGGGCAAGCTGTCTTGCGTTCAAGGCGCAAGTTGAACAGCGACATGAGGCGAACCCACTGCTGAAGCAGCCAGGTGATGCTGCCCTTGTGAACCGGGGCGTGCTCCGCTCTCTGGTGATGGCGTGCCCTGACGGTTGCGGCGAGTTGCTCACTATCAACTTGGATGCACGTGCGGGGAAGGCCTGGCGCGTGTACGGCACTCAGGAAGAGCTCTCTCTATTCCCCTCTGTGTGGAGAGAGACGGGCTGCAAGAGTCACTTCATCCTATGGCGGTCAAAGATTTACTGGTGCGACTGGGGCGACGAGCTCGATACGCCGATGGAGGAGGTCGTGCAGCTGGTGCGCAACCACCTCTCGAGCGAGCTAGTGCCCTATGTGAGCATTGCAGACGCGCTGCAGCTTGTCCCTTGGGCAGTGCTGTCCGCATGCAACCGACTGGTGCACCAAGGCGATGCGCAAGAAGGCACGAGTAAGCACCGAGGCTACTTCAGGCGCGCAGATTCAGCCCTTTAGCTATTGGGAAATCAGTCGGCTTGGTACGTGGATGAAAAGTGGTCTTGATGGGGACTGACACAACTCCCACTGAAGCAAGCTTCAAACGGCATTCTGATGATGTCGACACAAATGCTGTGCATCTTGTCCGGCGACCCTGAAAATCAGGCCGAATGGCGAAAACTCATCGACGAGTTTTCAGATTGTTTTCATCCCATAAACTGGCCGATTGCCACATCAAATCAAAGACTTTAAATTTAGAACCCACAATTCTTCATTTAGAGTCATTCAGCATTCCAGTCTAAAATTACCCAAATCAATCAATTCAAGAAATCAGATTGAATAAATTAGATTGACCCCATCCAATTGATTGAATTAACTTCCGCCTCCCTGATACACATATTGGATTGGAGAGCAGGATGTTGAGCAGATAACCAAGATTAACAAGCTGAAGACAGCATTGTGTGACATACATATCCGCGTAAGCATGTGCTCGCTTACACAGAATCAGTTCACCATGCGGTCAACGCGGCTGGTGCAATTGCCAGTCAATCACCAAAGTCGACCCCCGTCGATTTTCACGATGACGACCTGAACCGCAGGCACGTCTCTCCACCACGTCAAGTGCAATCCTCGCAGCAGCCGCGGGCCCCGCTGTGCATCTAAAGTCGCGCCACTTTAGACCGCCACCTCCGATTGCTAGACGTATTCACAGGCACTTTTAGGTCTGTGATTGCAATTGGAGGAAATCTTTATGAAGCGCACTTTCGCGCGGCGCCCCCTGCGGCGCCTGTTGGACAAGGGAATTCGGGACGTTGCGTCGACCTACGGCAAAAGGTCGTTCGCATCGTATTCAGACAAAGCGGGGGGCCTTGTGGCCCCGGAAAGCCACGCTGAGCTCATCGTCGCTCATCTGCTCAGCATCGACCCCTCGGTCTCGTCGTTCAAGACGCAGCCGTTCACGGTGGATATCGTGGACCGGCGCATCTTGCGAACCCGCGAAGAACTGTCAGAAGCGCGGTTGCGACACCGTTTTCGTGATGGCGATGTGTTCTACACCCCCGACTTCGAAACCACGCTCGTGAACCGCAACTCGGAAGCCCTTGAGGTCAAGCTGGAGACCTTTGAAGGCGATGGCCACTACCGGGTGAAGCTGGAGGAGGCCGCCAGTGTGCTGCACGGATTCGGCTATCGGCTGCGCAAACTGGTGATGCCTGCCAATCGGACCCATCCGGTTTACGCGAACGCCCAGGTGCTCCGGCATGTATCTCAACGACATGACCTGGCGCCCGCCCCGGATGCCCTTGACGCGGTGGATGCGGCACACGAGGCAGGGGCCGCCACGCTCGGGGACTACGGCACCGCACTCGGTCTACCAGCCAACGCCATGCCCATGCTCATCCACCGCGGATACCTCGCGGCTGAACTCCTCAAGGCCCCTATCAACTGGGCCATGCGTGCGAGACCCGCCAACGGTGACCTGGAACATCTGCGGTTGATTGGAGGGCTTGAGAGATGAAGCACCTGCTACGAAACGACCGCCTGGTCATGTCCGGCGATGACATGCGCTATGTGGTCACGGACGCTGTCCCTGTGGCGGGCCGCATCCGATTGTTTGATGAACTCTCGGAGAAAGAAGTGTTCCTCAAACTGGACGACGTGCGAAAAGGCATCGCCAGCGGTGAGTGGGTGCACGAGCGCCCGGGTCACACGCTTCCAAAGACCAGTCCGCAGGTTCAGAAGGACCCTGAACTGGCGAAAAAAACCAAGTACGCGCTGAGCATCGTTCAGGAAATCAGACGCCTGGTCAAAACAGCTTCCATCACCATTCGTAAGGCCACCGAGCGCGTGCGCGCAAACCGAAAAAGTGGACAAGCCCCGGGCACGTTTCCCTCCGACGCCACCATCTACCGTTTGCTCGAACGCGAACGAAACGACCTTCCGCTCTACACCGGTGACAAGAACAAAGGCAATCGGCTCCCAAGGCGTTGCCAGAAGGTTCGGCAGTTGGTCGTCTCCATGGCCAAGGCGCACTTCCTGCAAGCCGACTCGCGGTGGACGCTGCGGGACCTGGTCTCGAACATCAACGCCGTGGCCGTTGTCGAAAACTTCATCCCCAGCGATGACAGCATCAGCAGAACGTACGTGCGTGACGTCGTTGTTGCAGAGTTTGGTCCGGAACTTGACATCGACCGGATGGACCCGCGGACCGCAAACTCCCTCAAATCCGTGGTCAAGGCCACCATCAAAACCTCTCAACTTCTGGAGCGGGTGGAACAAGACGCCTTGCACCTGCCCTGGCGAATCGTCACCCCGGATGGCGTCAGCCACAGCATCTACTGGCTGCACGCCATTGACTGCTACAGCGGCATGCCCGTGGGCTGGAAGCTCGTGGTGGGCTCACCGAATGTCACCAACACACTGCAGTGCATCGAGTCCATCCTCTATTCAAAGGCTGACTACCTCAAGGCCATGGGGCTCACGACGGAGAAGGACTGTTTCGGCTCGCCCATGCTCCTTGTGGTCGACAACGGCCCCGAAAACAAGGGCGAGCGCATCACCAAGCTGGCTCACCTGGGTATTGATGTCATGCACTGCAAAGCCCACACACCTCAAGAAAAGCCCTACATCGAGCGCCTGAATCGCTCGCTGAAGGAAGCGCTGCAGACCTTGCCGGGGTGCACACGGTTCGACGATGTCGACGGAGAGCGCGACCCGGAAACGTTGAACGACCTGCCCATGACGCTCGCAGAAATCGAGCGCTGGATAGTGCGCTGGTACCTGGAAGACTGGGCCAATCACAAGCTCAAACGCTTGCTCATGACCACCTTCACCGACCCGGAGGCCCGTGGCAGGACGCCCTGGACGCGCTGGCACCACGCAACCCATGTACGGGGACAGTCGGTCGCTTTGCCCCCTTCACGCCAAGATTGGAAAAAAACCATGTATCAATATGAAAGTCGCACCCTCTCGCGCAAGACCGGTATCACGTACCGAGGTTTTTCGTTCATTGGCAAGTCCATGCCACGACTCCTCAGCCTTGTGGGTGAAAACCCAGTGGACGTGCTCATCGACCCCGATGATTTCCGCCGCCTGTTTGTTCTGGGCCCTGGAGAAGAGCTCGTTGAGCTGGTCAACGCCGCGGTCAATGAGACCACGCCCGCGTACAGCTTTGACCAAGCCACGCAAGTTCTCAAGGACGCCCTTGAGAACGACAAGGTCGGCGAAGCCGAACGCTTGAAGTTCAGGTACGACGTGTTCACCCGTTCAGCCCACACGCCGCCCAAGCCGGTCAAGGGCGCCAGCAAGACCAACAAGCCAGCGACCTCGAAGGACACATCGGCCAAGGCCAAGCATTCTGAGGCCGTCAAACGCGCCAAGAAAGCACCATTGGCCACAAACGCAACCACCAACGCTGCAGCGCAGGACACGGGGACCGCGGACTTCTCTGACGTCGAAACGTTGCCCGTCATTGACCGCCGTTCGGGGGACGCCGGATGACCCATGCTGCTCAACAACTTCGCCGCCGGGTTGAAGCCTCCGAACTTCAACACCTTGAGTTCGCAAGTCTCCATGCGACGTTCAAAAAGCGCATTGACGACACCCTTGCGGGATTCTCTCCTCGCATCGTCTGGCTCGTGGGCCCGTCGCGGGTGGGCAAGACGATGCTGGGCAAGTCGCTCACGCGGCTGTATCCCGAAACTCGAGAAAACGGGCGCCGCATCGTTCCGGTGGTTCGCGTCCCCCTGCTACCCAACATCTCGCCCAAGCTGCTGCCGCTCAGTGTGCTGGATGCCCTGGGTGCGCCCCAGCCGCAGCGGGGCCTGGCATCCGGTGCCATGGTCAATCGCATGGCCGACCAACTGCGGCTGGCGGGCACTCGGGTTCTCATCTTTGAAGAGGCCAGTCACCTGGTCGAAGCAGGCTCCAAGGTCACACCCCGCGCTGCGGGGGATTGGTTCAAGTCGGTGCACGACGAAATGAACCTGACCGTGTTTCTGTTCGGGGTCCCCAAGCTCCAACGGATTTTTGAAGCCAACGAACAGTTGCGACTGCGGGCGTTGGCCTGCAAAGAGTTCCGCCCCTATCGTTGGCAAGTGGAGGACGAACGCCGGGCCTTTGCGACCTGCGTACTCACCTACGCCAAGCTGTTCGCAGAGGCGGGCTGGCCCATCGACATGACGCGTGAACAGCTCATCGGCCATTGTTACCTGCTCAGTGGTGGCCTCATCGGAATCGTTGCGGTGTTCATGCAGGAGCTGGCGGCAAAGACCGAGGACATCCCCCCAGGGCCGCTGAGCCTGGCCGATTGCCAGGAGGTGGCCATTTCCATCGAAGCAGCGGGTCACCCCAACCACCCAGCGTTCGTCAACGACCGCATCACGTCCATCGAGTTCGACCAGGCCCACGGGTATGTGCTCGAGTCGAACGCCATGGGCGCACGCCGCCTGCTCAACTAAAAAGATTCTCCATGGAACTGACCATCACTTTCCCTCCCCAAAACGATGAAGACCCCTTTGGCTTCTATCGCCGCCTCGCTTGTGCAAATGCTCTATGGAACTGGAAGGAGCTCGCACACGCAGCAGGGGTTTCCCCGTCACGCACTGGCCTGCTTTCTCAACCCGAGCACATGGCCGAGGCACTCAAACTGGACCAAGGGTGGACACAGCAGTTGGCTGCGCGCGAAGCGACGGCCAGAAGCTGGCGCAGTCTTCACCGCTTCGGCCACGACGCGGTATGTCCCGAATGCCTCCAAACCTCTGCACATCTGCGTGCCATCTGGGAGCACAGCTACGTGATTGCCTGCCCCCACCATGGCAAACAACTCGTCGACCGTTGCCCCGCCTGCAGCGACTATTTGTCACACAACCGGGAGCGAATTGAGCTGTGCCAATGTGGACATGATTTGTGCAGCGTTGAGGCAGAACGGGCCACGCCGGCCCAGCTGTGGCTGGCCAGCTTGCTGAGCACAGCGGGGGCGAGGTCCGGAGGCATTGAACCGGGCATTTCGGGTGCGGACGTAAGCGACCTCGTGCTGTTGGTTCGGACCCTGTGCCAGCAATTCGATGCTTCGGTCTCTGGCCCAAGGCGTAACACCGCTGCTCCGCGCTCGGTTCAGGACGCGGTCAACTTCTTGCGCCCCTTAGATGTGCTGTTGTTGGACTGGCCTCACCGCTTTGAAGCCCACGTCGCAGAACGCATTGCCGCGGGCAGCCCCGAGGCGAGAACGCTCAATGCGCTGCTCGGACGTTGGTACCAGCAACTCAAGGGTGCCACCGCAAGCGGGCCGTTGCAGGTGTTCCTCAAAGTGGTCATTGAAGTGGCGGCGCGGGACTTCAACGGCATCGTCGACCATCTGGTCGCAGCTGAGCTGGGCGTGGACTCCCACTTGCCGGTGGCCGAGGCCGCCAAACGTTTGGGCGTTGGCCGTGACACCCTGGTGCAACACCTCAAAGCCGGCAAAGCCAACTACCGGACGCGGCGCCTGGGCACTCGCGGCCTTTGCTACGAGATGCCGCAGGAGGAAGTACAAAGGTTGAAGGAAGAACGCGACCGGTGGATGTCCATTGAATCCGCGGCCACACATCTGGGCATCGGTCCCTCCATTCTTGCGCGGATGGGGGAGGCAGGTCTCGTCGTGGTCGACGTCAACTGGCGCACGGACCTCATCAAAGGAGGGGCCGTGCTTGTCGAGTCGCTGGCGACCTTTGAGGCCAGTGCACGTGGGCACGTGAAGAAGGTGAAGACCTCCGAAAGCACCATCGCCATCAAAGAACTGACCAGTCGGCGTATCGGCGACAAGAAGGCCATCGAATCTGTGCTGCGCGCCATCTCCAATGGCGAGCTGTGCGCGGTAGCCGCTGGCGAAAAGCTCGGAAGCCTTCGATACAAGGTGTCCGAGGTCAAGCGGTACTTCGGTCGCCCTGTGCTCGACGCTGGCCTGTCTGTGAATCAGTTGGCCAAGCTCACAGGGTGGAAGTGGGAAAGCGTTCGCCACTGGATTGACGAGGGGCTGTTGGGGTCTCACGAAATCGTGCTGCGTGGCCAACCGTGCAAGGTCGTGATGCCGGAACAATTGCTGGCCTTCAGTCAGTCCTATGTGCCGCTATCCACGCTGGCCCACTCGCTGGAAAGCAAGTCCTCGGCACTGTTGGAACGCCTTGGGGGCATTCAACTATTGGGGGGCAAGCGGCTGCCCAGCGGAGCCGTTCGCGGGGCGCTGGTTCGACTCTCGGACCTTGCGCAGGCCGCACTGCTGCCGGGACTTCGAGAGAAAACTGGCGTGGCCTGACCATTCAATTCACAGTCGCTTTCGGAAGGAACTTCACCATGAAACTTCAGCTTGCTTCAGACCTGCATCTTGAACACCTGGCGCGCTCGTTCCCAGGCGAGACGTTGATTCGTCCGGCGCACCAGGCTGATGTGCTCGTCCTCGCGGGAGACGT
>Ga0209066_10005744_pt1 | contig 12948 bp, 20 predicted proteins | sample All_14_2_FD_187198 | JGI IMG/M metagenome (GOLD analysis project Ga0209066, IMG submission 187198) | Freshwater microbial communities in response to fracking from Pennsylvania, USA - Allegheny Zone_MetaG_DW_15 (SPAdes) (version 2) ...
GGAGAGGGCGCCGGGCTTCGTGAATAGGCCGTCCTCTTGCGGAAAGGTTCTTTTCCCCCAGCCGCATTGAAGCGCAAACAAGGCGATTATGCTCAACTCGGGTACGAGTTGCGCATATCGCCACGTTCGGCTGGTAAAATGCGATATGAGACGAATTGCGGATATAGTGATCATGGCAGTGGCCTTCATGGCAGAAATCGCTATTAACGTCAATGCGAGAGATTGTCATGGCGACGCGACACTTATGTGCTTAGACGGCAGCCAGAGTAGGCTCGTAATGTCAGACAAAACCAACGCAACAGACATTTTAGTTCTGCGGATCTCGGTGAAAGGACTAATCAATAACAACGTGTCCGAGTGGCCCTACCTGCGAGAGCCTGTTCAGAAGGGGGCGCACAATAGATATGGCACAAGACGAGGAGGGACAAAGTCAACGTGCTCTGATGGTGGCAGGGGCGGCTATGTGTTAACACTTACTCCGGACCCAGGAGGTGGCGTCTATGTAGTCGGGACGAGTATTGTGTTTAAGGTAAGTTGCAGCGGTCGAATTGATGGCATCCCTAAGGGTGAAAATACTTCTATTGTGATTCCCGTTGAGGGGACCTCTAGCGGACGAGTTGATGGAGTAACTTACCAAGCGGAATGGAAGCCGAACAAGCCATCGGATGCGACTCGTTAAACGCGCGCGCATCAAAGGCGACGTTCGTCGGAAAGAAATGAACATTGCCGAAATACTTAAACAACGACGCCATCGGCCAACATTGGTTCTTGGCCTGCTGTTGCTTGCCCATCTGGCATATTTCACTTGCCCTGAGCTTTTCCTGAAATGCGAAGTTCTATTTTGGAACTTCGGCAAAATAACCTCTGAGCCAAGTATTGTCGGCCTAATGTCACTTGAAATACTCTGTATAATTGCCGTGACTGCCATCTGGATTCTCAGCGTGTTCGTGACATGGTCAGCGCTCCGCAGGTCAAGGAAGAAGGCATACATCTTCATTCTTGCGTACTTTCTTCTTCCTCTCGTTGTCGACCCCACCCGTCAAATCTATCAGCATCTCGAAACCGCCCGACGAACACGGGAAATTCAAGCTAGACAGACGAACACTCTGATCGACCATAAATCTGCCGGGGTCGCTACAACTCCTGTCGCATCGCACATCAACTACCGCATCTTCTTTCCAATTGGTCCTCTGCTACTCCTCGCAGGTGTGTGGTTCCTTCGGCGGGATGAAAAGCTAAAAGAAGACGAACCCGGCACCCCTCCGAACCCCCATTCGCCTTCGGCTCAGGGGGCCGGAGGGTGCTGACGTTAGCCGCATAGAAATGAAGACAATACTCCACAGCGTATGCCTATCTTTGATGCTCATTCTGAGTCTGATGAATTGCGCGTGCAGCAACGGCGAGCTCACAGAGCAAAGAAAACAGCAGTACCAAGCCTTATGCAGGCCGATAATAGAATGGCTTGAGACCCAATACTCCGTGTCCAACAGATACCCCTGTACTCTTCCGGACGAAATCGCTAGCCAACTTATGACGATCAATTGTTATGGTTCGTACTCGGTCTACGGCACTAATGACGATCAATACACTCTCCGTATCGGCGACTACATGAAGGATGGATGGCTCTACTACTGGAGCTCCAAGGACAAGCACTGGCATGTGGACAGATGAAAGGCTAACAATCCGACCACCTAACCACCGTTCGCCTTCGGCTCCGGCGGTTGGTGGTCGCTGACGTTTGCGGAATTCAAAAGGTAAAAAAAGAAGTTGCCACAGGTTGTCCGGCGCCGGACTTAATGTTATGATGAAGCCGCCTCTGGGCGCTCCGGCGGCTCAACAGAGTTGGAGCTGACCGGAGCGCCCAGAGGCGGTAAGGGAAGTCCGCCGCGGTCCGGAGGAAAAAGAGAGGGAAGGAAAAGAAAAAGGGAGAGGGCGCCGGGCTTCGTGAATAGGCCGTCCTCTTGCGGAAAGGTTCTTTTCCCCCAGCCGCATTGAAGCGCAAACAAGGCGATTATGCTCAACTCGGGTACGAGTTGCGCATATCGCCACGTTAAGCGATAAAGGAAAAAATGATTCCAGTCGGATATATGTCAAAGAAAGTTGAGAAGGCGGTTTGGTGGAAAACCGACTGTGTAAAAGACATCTACTCGGTGGCTGGCTGCACAGCAAAGTTCTTTTGCGATTACATCCATTATTGGAAACATAACGGATTTTGGTTCTTTGACTCACCTTACATCATTCAGGATTTGGCGATTTCAGAAGAAATTGGTTTAGAAGGAACAACGTTCTTCTATTATGAGTGCTACGAACTGCAATATGATATGGAGCGTGGCAAATGGACAAGCTTTGAGCCGGAGAAGTCGTTTCCGACAAACGTAGAGATTCCAGATGAAAAACATCTCCACGGTTATGACATCGTTTCCTTCTCTGGGCAGACATCACCCGAATGTTCTCCTCTGTCCTGCAATGGATTGGCTGAACGTGTTTCCACAAACGAGCACTGTTTGGTTGAGTCTTTAGATGCAGCCAAACGGCTTCTTGAAACAATAGAGACCAAAGACTGCGAACCAGGCCCCTACAGGATTTTTGCAGTTTATGGGATAAAGGAGCCTAACCAGCCCTCTTAGGCAACGGCTGCGCCGTGCCTAGAGGACGCCGTTAAGCCAAAAGAGACAATGAGAAAGAAAGAGAACAAGAAAGGAAACAAGGTGGTCTTGATTTCAAGGACCGGTTATACCCGCGACAAGGTTCACATCCTTGAGAACTTGCTCACCGAACGAATCAAGTTGTTCTGCGCCGTCGGGAAGGATTGTACGCTGTGGGAAGAGATCATGGATGAACTGTGCGTGGGCGATGGAAGCCATCCCGTATTCGTCCTGACAACGAGCCACCCTGGAGAATCACCAGAAGAGGTGATTGAGTTCGCGGAAAACTTTTCAGTCGAAGACGATCTAGGAGTAAGAGTGATTGAGGCTTAACCCGTCAGCCCACACGACGGCGTGACCGCCGTGTGTGGCTGACGCCGTTGGAACAGAAGCAAAATGAAAAGAGACCGATTGAGAATCTATGTCTGGGCAAGCGTCATCATGACGCTTACGACAATGCTCTTTTCGGCTATTGCTGGTCGGGCTGATCTGCAATTGGCAACCATCGGACACATGCTTGAGAAGAAAGAAATGGTGCTAAGTCCAATTACCCGAATTTTGATTGACCATTTTTACACCCAGTACTACGGGACAATCAGCATAGGATTCATCAACTTGTGCTTGGCCTTTGCGCTATGGTTCTTCATTTCGGCGCCCTCAATAAGGAACAGGGTCGGGTTACAACTCTTTTTCTTTCGGTCATACTTGACGTTTTTTCTCCTCATGGCGGTTTTATCTGCATTTGTATTGGACGGCACACTAGGATTCATGATTCCGATTAATTATCCGATGGGGGTTAGTCACGACGCTCATATCCGAGAGCCCTTTTCTCTTTACCTGTTCCCCTGGTTTCAAAAAGCCTTGTTTGTCCTCATCGTTTGTTCCATCGCACGAGCATTCATAAAGGAAAGAAAGCAGTTCCAACAAAGCGCCCCACCCAACACCCATTCGCCTTCGGCTCAGGGTGTTGGTGGTCGTTGACGTTCGAAATATGAAACAGAAAGCAGACATATTGAACTGGGCCATGCTCTTTTCGGCAATTGCGCTTACAGCGGCATTCTTCGGCTCAAGGGCATGGTCTGCCATATGCGTTGCGGCACAGCGCGAACCTTCGGGAAGCAACATTTTTTCGGGCATGCTTGCGATAGCCCTCATGCTCCAAGCTGGGCTTGTCAGCTTTATTGTAATCGGAATATACTGCCTCGTTGTAAAGCGGAGCGATGCAATCCTGGGTTTCGCAATTGCAGCCATGTGCGCGTTGCCGTTAATGGTGATGAACTCAATTCTCGTCTATTTGCTTTGGTTCCTTTTGGACTTTATGGGACTCAAGAATTTCCCCTTTAACCCCTACGACTTAAGACTGATACTACCTGTCACACTGACTATCCTTTCATTCCTTCACAAGCCCCGAAGCAAACAAACAGCTACTAATTCGAACCAGAGCGCCCACGGAACGCGCTAACGCGCGTTCGTGGCGCTCGACGTTGGGAAAAAAGACAGAAAAGATGATTAAACCACCGATGACAAAAGTCATACGCCGTGCCTAGAGGACGGCGTTCGGAGAAAGAAATGAAAATTATTGAAACAGCTTTGATGGCCGTTTCCCTTTGTGGCGCGACGATTGCTGCGGAAGAAGCAGATCGAACTTCGGCCACAACAAATGCTGTGACTTTTCGAGAACCCTTCACACTTAAGTTGACCATTGACAAAGATCGCTATTACGAAGAATCCTATACAAACGGGATTCCATACGTATTTGCGAACGACGTCTATCTGTTCTGCGGTGAATCTTTCGGCATTAACGCCAAGATCGCGAAAGAAGAAATAGTCGAAATCTCTTTTCAACGGGATACAAAAAAGGCAGACGTTGAATTCAAGTTTTCTCAAGAAAAGATGGATAATGGCGAAGTCATGACAATGCTTGTCATCAGGAATAGGCTGAAAAATCGGCTTTACGTGGATGCTCTGATGACGATCCCTAAAAAAACCGGTATCTTAAAAACAAGCATAGTGCCGATTGAACCGGGATTGAGCAACTACGAATCCTGGCCACACCCAATCATTCAACTAGTTTTGAGAAACCTGAGATTTGAAGAAACGACTCCGAACCAGCGGCGGCACGGAACGCGCTGACGCGCGTTCGTGCCCCGCGACGTTGGAGCGAAAGAAAACAATGAGCCTTCTTCTTGAATGGGCAAAAGACATCTTGTTTTCGATTCTGCTTTGGCTCATCTTATTTCCAATCGTCATGGTTCTTGCGACGCCTGTTATTCTCTGTATTTCGGTATTCGGAAGAAATGAGAACTACTTTATTCGAGTGGCAAACGGATATTGTTCGGTTTTTGACTATTGGCTGGAAAACGGCCTTTGGTGTCTTCCCTGGAATGGCAGGCCAAATTGAGCATAAGAGGCAGAGGAAGAATGCATGCACAAGCTTCCGAACTTGATTTATGCTTGATAGAAAAGTCAAAGCGAGCTCCAACCAGCGGCGACACCGAACGGCGCTACCGCGCCGTTGGTGCGCCGCAACGTTGGAACACAATAAAATGAACATCATTTTCACCGATTTGAGCAAGTTGACAGTCATGCAATTAATGTCCAGAACAAGGAGACAGTTTGCGTGCTCCATCGGCTTATTCTTTCTGCTTACTGTTAACTTCGCAGGATTACTGTTCCTCCCTCGTGAACTGGATGATCAAAATCACATGCGGGACATGGTAATCACTTTAGCTGTGATGGAGCTTTTGGTTTGGGTCAGCTTCGCAAGAGCATGGAGCGAACTCAAAAGAAGAACCTTAATTGAACACCACAGTTCCAACCATGAAAGGGTTTCACGCGTGAGCACGCCGTGAAACCCTGGTTGGACTAAGCTGGCCGAGGGAGGGCGCGCACGTGGCCCCATGGATTTATCAGGCCGCGCGGGTTTCGCATCCGCGCGGCCTGCTCGTTTTGCGGACCGCGGGCGGACGCCTGTGTGGCGCGGGGCGGCCTCCGGCGATGCGCGCGGCGGGTGCGGGAATGTCTGCCGGCGCGCGTTTTCCGGCTCGCGCGCAAAGCGGCGGCGGGACGGCCGCGTGCGTGCGGCGTCCTCCCGGAGGCGCGAGTGATGTGCGGGGCGCGCTCACGCGGGCGGGCCTCTCGCGGTGGCGGAGCAACCCCGCGGCGCGGGCGGGAGGCGCTCCTCGGGGAGCATGGCCGTCTCGCAATGCCGGCAGGCGGGCGCGGGCATGGGCTCGCGGACGGACTTGCCCGCGGGCGGGAGCGGCAGCTCCCGCGCGAGGGCGAGCCGCGCCTGGAGCAGGCGCAGGGCCTTGCGCCGCGAGCTGTGGTGCAGCCCGTAGTGGCGCACCTTGCGGAAGCCCTTGGGCAGCACGTGCAGCAGGAAGCGCCTGATGAACTCGTGCGGCGAGACGCGCGCGGCGCGGGGCTCGCCGGTCGGCCCGTCGCGGTATCACCCAACGAGGCAAAATCAGCGATTGACGGAGGTGTAGCCGACGGGCTACAATTCTAAATGTGACAGAGATTCGGAAAACACTCAACTTTGCGAAGTGGCTTGACGGACTTCGTGACCTGCGCGCAAGAGCACGCGTTCAGTCTCGGGTCGAGCGTCTCGCAACTGGACACGCCGGTGACGTCAAGTCCGTTGGCGCGGGTGTGAGTGAATTGCGGATCGACTACGGTCCCGGTTACAGAGTCTATTTCACCAAACGGGGAACCGCCATTGTGATCCTGCTCGCCGGAGGTGACAAACGAAGCCAATCCGCAGACATCAAACTGGCGTTGCGACTGGCTCGGAACCTTGAGGACATCAACGATGACTAAGACAAAAACAACTCGGTATGACGTGGCTGAACACCTCCGAACCCCTGAAGAAATGGCGGCCTATCTGGAGGCCTGCATCGAGGAGGCCGACGGCGATGCGGCTTTCGTTGCAAAGGCACTCGGCGATATCGCACGCGCGAAAGGTATGGCACAAGTGGCACGCGATGCCGGTCTTTCACGAGAGAGCCTCTATAAGGCCTTGTCGGGAGACCGGAGCCCCGGATTCGACACCATTCTTAAAGTGATCGGCGCTCTCGGGCTTGAACTGCATGCTGGAGCCGCAAGAGCGTGATTAAAAGCGGCCGACACGACAGCGTAGCCACCCCCTTTCGCCTTCGGCTCGCGTGGCGGATAGCCGCTGATGTCGGAACACAAAGATGAGCTACAAATTCGGATCATTGCAGGACGCGGGGGGCGTCGATCACAAGTACGGCAACCTCTTCAGGCACGACACTCATCCGACCTGGTCCCGAGTCACGATTGCGGCGGACGCCAGGCAGATCCCCCTCATGCTGGAGATCGCGAAGCGATGGAAGGGACCGTACGGGATTCTCTATGTCCTCAAGGGGTCACGGCTTGGCCACGAGCACGCCCGTTACCAATCACCGGAGCCGTGTTCATACGACGCTCTGGAGCTCTTCGCATACACCTTTCAGGAGTACTTCGAGGGAGACGGGCGTCACCATCTGTGGTTCATGGACGTACTCACCGGCGCCCAACTCGTGTACGACAACCACAACTTGATCTATTCGTATGGGAATGACGATGTCGTCATCGACTTGATGAGCTCCAAGGGCTTCACGGAGGGAGATCCGAAGATCCCTTGCCCTCACCAGCACTGTTACAATCCGGAGTTTGACAAGATCGAAGACGAGATCATGGAATCCTTCGCGTGGAAGAAGTTCCCCCTTCAAGAGGAACACGACGATCCATGATCCAACCAGAGGCCACCGTACCGTTGCCGGCCCGGACTCAGCGTCGAGTTTCAGAATTATGGCGCCAGCCGCTCGGCATGAAGACGCATACCGCTCTCACAGAGTCGAATTGAGGTGGCTGACCAAGGCCAAGAAATGACGGGGCCGAACAAGGTGGAAGCGACAGGCTTGACCTTGTGGAATCACGCCTGAATCGGTCTCCCGCAAAGGCGCAAAGGCGCAAAGTCGTGCCGAACCCCTTTGCGCTTGTCGTTCGCCCTTCCGGCTGGCTATTTCGTGGGGCTTGGTTTACCCTTGCTTCATCAGGATTCGTGATGGACCCGCCCGGTACGTGACCCGTATGCCGAGGTGGCGTGGGAGGGGGGCGACTGCGAGGTCCCTCCCTATCCCGATTGGAGGAAATGATGATGAAGATGGAACTCGCAGTCATCTACCTGCTTCCGATCTTGTTGAGCCTCTTGATCATTTGGGGCGTGACAAAGATTGCGCAACGGCGTTCCGAGCGGGCCGTGCGAATCGTCCTGTGGGTTGCACTGACGGCTTTGCTGACCACTTGGTTTCCTTGTTTGCTCAGTTTCAAAATTTCAATGGGTAAGCAGTACACTGAGCGAGACAGGTGGCTAGACGAACTGATTTCCCTGTCAGTCAAAAACATCGCCTCTGGGAGATCGCAGGTCCTGCACGACATTTTTAGTAGCTATCTGTCCAACATTCAGGACGACCATGAAGAAGCTCGGCTTGGATCCATGAATCACGAAAGATTGATGCTTTGTCTGATACAGGACTTGCGAGAGTCCACCAACCATGCGTCTCAGGCAATCGGCGTTCCCGCGCCTCTGCCTGGCCGCTGACGTTCGGCGCATACTCTTTTTAGGAACAGACAGTGCCAGCTGACTACGCCATCGATCCCGATCCCGTTACCGCGCTTCACGGCGGCACGTATCGACGCCCGTCCGTACCGGGTAAGTTCTGCCTAGAAACGGCGCGTGGTATCATCGGCTCTAGGATGCTTATGAAACGCCGTCGTTCCATCGTCCTGCTGCCTGACCTGTGCCTGCTGGTCCTGGCCGCGTGGGCGGCCAAGGGATGGGCGGCGGAGAATGTCCTTCCCTTGCGGGACTTGGACGATGCGGCGATCCGGAACCTTATTTCCCGTGCGGATATCCACTACACGCGGCCGGCGTTGAACGCGGAGGAGGGGCTCCCGATAGGAAACGGGCAGATGGGGTCGCTGGTGTGGACGACGCCGGAGGAACCGGCGACGATCCGCTATCAACTAAATCGCAACGATACGTTCGGCATGGACCGGACACACCGTCACTACGATCCGCAGCCGCGGTCCGGCCAGAAGGTCGAGACGACGGACAACGCGCTGTCGCTGTGCCGGGTGGGGATGAGGCTGGGGAAAGCGTCGTTTCGCGAGCAATCCCTGACTCCGTATGACGGAACGGTGAGCTTCCGCTACGAGACCACGGCGGGAGCGATTCGGCTCAAGACATTCCTGGCGGCGGATCGGGATGTGTTGGTTCTGAACGTGGACGAGCCCAAACGCCTGGAGGAAGCGGTTGTCGATCTGGCCATGGTGCGGAAGCCGCTGGAACGGAATGGGGAGAACCTCCGCCAATACTCGATCCGGGAGAACGACGGAGTGGTGACGATCCTGCAGACCGTGCGCGAGGGGACGTACTTCATGCACTACGCGGTGGCCGTTGGCATCGCGGGCGGCCGGTTCCATGGATCGTCACCCAAGGAAGATGCCATCACACTGAAGATCAAGCCCGGCTCGGGTGCGTTCACGCTGCTGGTGGCCGGCGCGGCAGCGATGGACGAGCGCGTCGATGTGGCTGGCAAGGCGATGTCGCTGCTGGAGACGACCAGGGCGGAGGGGTTCGAGGCCCTGCTGGAAAGGCACCAAGCATGGTGGGCGGACTTCTGGAGAAAAGGCCGGACGTTCATTCATCTAACCAGCAAAGACGGGTCTGCCGACTACTTAGAGGCGCGCTACCACCTCCACCTGTATCACATGGCCAGTTCGGCGCGGGGAACGTATCCGCCGCTGTATAACCACGGGCTGTGGTTCTCCGAGGCAAGCGGGGACCGCGACTGGGGCGCGCAGTACAAGTCATGGAACGACTCGATGATGTATTTCCCGCTCTTTGCGGCCAACCACCTTGAGCTAACCGACTGCTACCTGAAAATGTTCCGCCGCCTGCTGCCACAATGCGAGATCGCGGCGCGACAGCGGTTCGGCGTCAGCAAAGGGGCGCATTTCCCCGAGACGATGAGCCCCAGCGGACCGGTGATTCTCTCGGAAAGAGCCGCGCCTATGATCCGCGATGTCATGATGGGGAACCGCACGCGTGCGTCCCTTCCGCCGGACGTGGTGCAGGAATGCCTCGCCGACGCCAACCTCGACTGGATCAACCCCGAATTCACGTCCGTGCGCAAGGACCGGTTCTCTTGGGTCTCGCACATCCTCTCCAGCGGCGGCGGCATCGCCATGCAGTTCTGGTGGCGCTACGAACTGACCGGCGACGAGCGATGGCTGCGCGACATGGCGTACCCAGTGATGAAAAGCGTGGTCGAGTTCTACGCGGCCTACGCGAAGAAGGACGCGAACGGGCGATACCACATCGAACCCGCCAACGTGCACGAGTCCTATTGGGGCGCGCGCGATGGCATCATCGATATCGCGGCAATCCTCAGCCTGACGCCGAAGACGATCCGCGCTTCGGAAATCCTAGGTGTGGATGAAGCATTGCGCCCCGGCTGGAAGAACCTGCTTGAAAACCTGGCGCCGTACCCGAGGACCGACGAGCCGGACGTCGCGCGGCTGCAGAGCCCGGCTGGGAAGAACGTCGGGCACGGGCAGGGCCTTGCGCCGTTCCCGCCTGGAACGTTCGGAGCCGGTCGGGCGGTGGAATGCGAGGGGCGCGAGAATGTCGATCCGGTCTGGATGATGCCGTTGTTCCCGTACGAACACATCTCGCTGGCGCGCGGCCGGTACGTGGGAAACGCGGGAGACCGCGCGAATTTCGATACGATGTTGCGGACGTACCCGCACGTGCCGCCGACGTGGTACGGGGTGATGTGGCCGGTCTTTCCACAGCGACTGGGCTTGACGGACGAGGTCGCACGGACGTTACCGATCTATGCCGTGTTGACCCAGCCGACGCCCAACGGAATGCAGCACAGTTGGGGGCAGGCGAACGCCGGGTTGCTCGCCGAAGGGATCCAAAGTGCTTTAGTACAGAGTTGCGACGGCGTGATCCTGGTGGCTCCGGCGTGGCCGGCGGACTGGAATGCCGAGTTTCAACTCTTGGCGCGGGGCGGCTTCCTGGTTTCATCCTCGATCCGCGGTGGAAGGCCCCGGGGCATCCGCATCGAAGCGACGTTCGGGCGGACCTGCCGTGTGGGCAATCCATGGGGAGACTGCTCGGTGGATCTGTATTCGGATGGCAGGGGTCCGATACGCCTCACGGGTCATCTGCTCGAGTTCGCCCTGTCGCGAGGGTCGCGGGTCCTGCTGGTGCCCACGGGAACGGACGTCGCGACGCTCAAGGACGCCGTCGGACCAGACTTTCCTCCCGCCGTGCGGAAGCTGTCGGTGATCCTGCCTGATGGCAAGAAGGGGACTGCATACTTGGGCAAGTTCTGAAAAGTGTCTTCAGAGCCGGTCTACGATGTCAGTGTCTCCGACCTCACGGCCTTCTTGAGTCCGGCAGCATCCTGCCTCGGTGACGGAGTTGGTACGAGTTGCGTGCATGGTAACCAAGGCCAGGAAATGACGGGGCCGAACAAGGTGGAAGCGACAGGCTTGACCTTGTGGAATCACGCCTGAATCGGTCTCCCGCAAAGGCGCAAAGGCGCAAAGTCATGCCGAACCCCCTTTGCGGCTTAGCGTCTTGGCGGGGAAACAAATTGTGCTTGTTGTCGTTGGTGGGTTGGTAAGCCCTAACGAGGCGACGCAGATAGCGCGGCCAACCAGGGCCAGGAAATGACGGGGCCGAACAAGGTGGAAGCGACAGGCTTGACCTTGTGGAATCACGCCTGAATCGGTCTCCCGCAAAGGCGCAAAGTCGTGCCGAACCCCTTTGCGCTTGTCGTTCGCCCTTCCGGCTGGCTATTTCGTGGGGCTTGGTTTACCCTTGCTTCATCAGGATTCGTGATGGACCCGCCCGGTACGTGACCCGTATGCCGAGGTGGCGTGGGAGGGGGGGCGACTGCGAGGTCCCTCCCTATCCCGATTAGGACAAATAATGAATCCTAAACAAACATTTTGGCTGAGCACCATGCTCTTTTCCGTTGCACCATCTGTTGCGCACGCAAGCGATATGAACATGCTATGGCCTCTGGTAATAAGCCCATTTCTGGTTGGTGGCATTATTGGCTCACTCATGCTCGCTTCCGTAGCCTCTAAAACCAGAAGGTTTGAACTTGTCGAAGCACTTCAATTCTGTATCGCATTGTTTATTGGATTGCCTTGCACACTTGTATTCATCCTGTGCCTTTTCTACCTTAGAGATCCATCATTTATCCACACTATATGCATCTATACCTGTGGTTATATACTTCTATTAGCATCCTGCTATTATTCGTTCAAAGAGATTTTTAAGGAATAGGTGCGGGAGATCGACCGCAGTTTGACATTAGCGCATCGCTTGCGAGGCGGAAGACAAGGCTCTAAGCACCTCGACAAACCGGATGAAAAGAGAGAGACTATGCCGAACAAAGGCGACACACCCAACACCCATTCGCCTTCGGCTCAGGGTGTTGGTGGTCGCTGAAGTTAGTATCGGACAGGAGACATCATGGACGAGTCACGCAAACGTTGTATTCACTGCGGCGAAGACATGGCCGGAGAGGCCAAAAAATGCCCACACTGCCGGAGTTGGCAGTCCAAATGGTATCCCGACCAACAGAGCATCCGTGGACAACTCATCGGCTTTGTCCTTGTCCTCCCGCTGCTTCTGGTGTTATTTGGGTTCATCTCTTTCTATGGCCGGTCGTCACGGACCTGCATTGAAACCCCCGAGTTGAAGATCGTCTCTTCGGAGATGTTCCAGAATCTGGTTGGCGATCGCAAGTATGTCGGCGTTTTGGGGACCATGACCAACCGCACGTCTCAGGCCGTAGACAATCTGAGTTTCCACGTCGATTTCTTCAACGCGGAAGGGGTTCTGATTGATGCGTTCTCGCAGCAGGAGTTTGGACTGGTTGTCGGCCCGGACTCAGCGTCGAGTTTCAGAATTATGGCGCCAGCCGCTCGGCATGAAGACGCATACCGCTCTCATAGAGTCGAATTGAGGTGGCTAACCAAGGCCAAGAAATGACGGGGGCGAACAAGGTGGAAGCGACAGGCTTGACCTTGTGGAATCACGCCTGAATCGGTCTCCCGCAAAGGCGCAAAGGCGCAAAGTCGTGCCGAACCCCCTTTGCGGCTTGTCGTTCGCCCTTCCGGCTGGCTATTTCGTGGGGCTTGGTTTACCCTTGCTTCATCAGGATTCGTGATGGACCCGCCCGGTACGTGACCCGTATGCCGAGGT
>Ga0209066_10005747_pt1 | contig 12944 bp, 14 predicted proteins | sample All_14_2_FD_187198 | JGI IMG/M metagenome (GOLD analysis project Ga0209066, IMG submission 187198) | Freshwater microbial communities in response to fracking from Pennsylvania, USA - Allegheny Zone_MetaG_DW_15 (SPAdes) (version 2) ...
AGTCGATGCGTTTGCTGACGCGGGCTACCAGGGCGCACACAAACGCCCAGAGGCCAAGGGGGATGTGAGCTGGCATGTGGCCATGCGGCCGGGCAAGCGCAAGGCGCTGGATTTGAATGACCCGGCGCAAGCCATCACCGACAAGATTGAGCGCGTCAAGGCGAGCATCCGCGCCAAGGTCGAACATCCGTTTCGGGTCATCAAGAAGCAGTTCGGCCATGTGAAGGTTCGCTACCGTGGGCTGGAGAAAAACACCGCACAACTCAAGACCCTGTTCATGCTCAGCAACCTATGGATGGTGCGGGGCAAACTGATGGCTGGTGGGGCATGAGTGCGCCCAAAACCTAGGCTGCGGTGACTTTTGCAGGGCCAGAGCACCGCTTGAAGTCGCTTTGGAGCCCCATTGAGCTCGTTCTCGATGCGGTCGGTGCATTCGCCGATGTCATCACGCCACCAAGTGCTTCGCAAACCAGTTATTCAGACCATCCCTAAGCTAAAGAGTGGGGTAGGTTTCAACGCCTCAGCCGAATATGGGCCCGTGACGCTGCGGTTGGGACATATGCAAGGCAAGCTCAACTTGAGTGGCAATTCAGGCTTGGACGGCTTGTTTGCCGGGCTGCGTCAAGCAGGCCAAAGCCCGGGTTTGGAGGCCCTTGTCCCTTTGGCGGAAGAGTTGGACACCAGTGACAAGGCCGCATCCTTCTCCGGAATAGGCCTCGCGATTGACTGGAATGACTTCGTGGGCACTGCGGAATACACCAAGCGCCGAGTCGATGCCTTCTTTGCTGACACCACGGGCTGGTACGTGACGCTTGGGCGTCGGTATGGTGTATGGACGCCTTATGTCACGATCTCTCGACTCTCTCAGGATAGCCCGACCTCGTCGTCAGTCATCCCCACAGGTATCGACCCCGGACTTGACCAACTTGCCGGGGGGGTGAACACTTTACTGGCGTCTGTTGGTCAAAAGACCACTGCCATCGGTTTACGCTGGGATGCTCGCAAAAATCTTGCTGTAAAAGCGCAGTTCGATCGCATCAAGGTTGACGCCGGCGGCGTCGGCCTGTTCACCGATGTCAAACCCGGGTTTGGTGCCAATCCTGTCAATGTCTACAGCTTAGCTGTGGACTTCGTCTTCTGAGCTGAGGTTTATCATGAAATCAATCAATCATTGGCTGTTCGCAGCTGGCGTAGTTTGCTCTGTTCATGCCGCGCACGCTCAAGTCGCCATCGTGGTTGGGGCCAAGAGCCCGGCTACCGCACTTAATGCCGAACAGACCGCTGGCCTCTTTCTTGGCAGAAATGCTCAACTCCCGGGTGCTGGCACCGCGGTGTTGGTAGATCAATCAGAACGAACCGCCATCCGCGAACAGTTCTACACTAAAGTAGCCGGAAAGTCGGCCGCACAAGTGAAGGCAAGATGGTCGCGTCTGGTCTTTTCGGGTAAGGCGCTGCCGCCCACGGAGCTTGCTAACAGCGCCGAAGTGAAAAAGCTCTTGGCTTCCAATCCAGATGCAGTTGGCTACATCGAAAAAAGCGCAGTGGACCCTTCGGTGAAGGTCCTGTTGACTGTGGAGTGATCGCCCCCGGCTCAAGAGCAGAACGTTGACTCTCTTGAGCTACTAATTTGCCTCCGGCCCGTCGTCGAAATCATCCTGTGCGGGCTTTACGCACTCATCGAGATTGTTCGCGCAGAACGTCAGCTTCAAAGCTCGTTTCTGGTACCGACAGTGCATGCAAATCAGGGTAAGTGCTAGTAATGGCGGCTGAGATCTCCGCCAACGGGACATCGTCAAAGCTGCCATGCTGACGTACATACTCCATGTGACGGTTGCCCTCTCGATCAAACGGGTGGTAGAGCGAATCGGCGTGACCGTCCCAATCGAGCGGTAGCAGACCGAATCGCTCACAAAGCTCTATGTTGAACGCCGGGGTGGTTTTGACCCAAGCACCTTCTAGCCAAATTTCGGCATAGCCGTGCCATACAAACAAGTCGGTTTTCATCGTCTGCCGCATGCGCTCGGTCGACAGGTGGTTGCGCACGTCAGAATAGCCCAAACGCGCCGGGATCCTAGCCGCGCGCGACGCAGCAGCCAGCAGCGTCGCTTTTGTCACACACCAGCCGACACCCAGCTTGATCACCCGGCTGGCCCTCATCCCGTCGGATGACAGATCAATTCGGTAAGGATCGTACTTGAAACCGTCGCGTACCGCATAGTACAGAGCGATAGCTCGCTCACGGTCGTTAGCACCTTTGGCGTGACGTTCTGCGAAAGCGAGCACATCGGGATGGTCGCTGTCAATCAGTGGCGTCGGGGCTAGCGTGCCCAAGTTCGGGTGTTCATTCATTGGGTTTTCTCCGGTCCATATTTCAATCAGCAAGGCCACCCGCACCACGCAGGTGTTTGGGTACGGGCACCTTCGCTGGTTCGTCAATTGCGCAAGGCCTTTTTATCCAGCTTGCCAATAGGTGTCAGTGGCAGCGTTGCCATGAACTCGATGTGCTTGGGCACCTTGTAAGGAGCCATGTTCTGCCGACAGAAGTCAAGAATCTGCACCATCAAAACATCCCGGTTGACTGAACTCGAATCGGCCGAAAGCTGCACATACAACTTGACGATATCGTTGCCGGGGCGGTTGGGATCGGGTAGGCCAACCAAAGCACAAAGCTCAATGCATGGCAACTCCTTGAGTTTGCTTTCAACTTCGACGGAAAAGACCTTGTACCCACCAACAATGAGCATATCCTTGGCTCGATCACAAATGGTCAAGTAACCTTCGGCATCAAAAAACCCGATATCGCCAGTGTACATCCAGCGCTTACCGTTGATTTCACGCACTGACTGGGCAGTGGCTTCGCTGTGCCCTCGATAACCCTTCATAACATTGGGGCCGCAGGTCGTGATTTCGCCGACTTCTCCAGCCGGCATCTCAACGTTGCCGGTTTCCGCGTCCATGATTTTCACATCGCTGCCTGGTAGTGGTATCCCCACGGTGCCGGGTTTGGTCCGACCAGGTGGGTTGATAGTGATGAGTGGGCTGGTTTCAGTCATGCCATAGACTTCGCAAAGTTTGCCGGCACCGACAACGACCTCAAGCTGACGGATGCCTTCTGGTGCAAACGGTGCAGCCCCTGAAAAGGCGACACGTAGCCGCGAAAAATCAATCTCACGAAATGCTGGTTTCTCCAACAGCATCTGGTAGAGAGAAGGAACGTTGCCGAGCATGGTTGGAGGGAATTTTTTCATCTGAGTAATGAAAAAATCAATGTCACGCGGATTCGGAATCAGTAACTGCCGCGCTCCTGCGCGCAACGCCATCAATGAAATCGCCAGGCCAGCCTGATGGAACAACGGGAACGCAGACGCAAAAGTATCCCCGCTGTCACCCCCGATGAAGGACATGGCCTGCAAGCCGTTGGCAAACATATTCCGCTTGGTGAGCTCTGCCCCCTTGGGCTTTCCGGTGGTGCCGCCTGTATACTGGATAAATACAGTTTCATCCTCGGCAACCGAAGCGTAGGCGTGGGCATCCGAAGCGTTTTGCACCGCCGGCATGAACGCTTCGGTCGCAGTGTGGATCATTGGTTTCCAACTTGGGCGCGGCAGCTTTCCAGAAAAATAAGCCGCGTGCTGCTTCCACTTTGGCAAAATGCCAATGGGACTGGTGACAAACACGCCCCGCAACAAAGAGAGCCGCCCATCAGCAGGTGCCACGGACGTGGTATAAACTTGTTCCATTGAAATCAGAAATCGGGCGCCCGCATCCTGAAGTTGGTGTTCAATTTCTGGTGTGGTCAACAGAGGTGAAACACCAGTTACTGGGCAGCCCAACTTAGAGGCTGCGACAAGGGCAATAAGATACTCTGGTGTATTCGGTAGGTGCAGTCCGATGGTCTCCGAGCGCTGCACGCCACGGTCTCGTAGCGCATTGGCCAGCTTATTTGCCAAAAAATTCAGTTCGGCGTAGCTTATGGTTGCGCCGAGGTATTCGGCCGCCGCCTTTTTTTGGCGTTCGCTCGCATGCTGCTCGATAAAGTCGGCCAATCCCAATATTTTTTGATTGAAGTCAGGCTGTGATTGATGAAAGTTCACCCAGGGGCGATCTGGGATATCAATGATTTGCATGATATGCTCCTGCTTATTGATTTATATATCAAATGGTTGGGGTTTCATCGGCAATCCGCCGTGTTGCTGTGGCATCGGCTCGACCAGTAACAAATGAGCCCGTGCTGTGGCGATAGGGGCGGTCTCATCGTCTTGCCAGCAGCGCACGCTGACTGCAGCAATGCTGCTGCCCATGCGAACAACGTTGCACTCTGCCCAGCAATCTTTCGTGCGCGCTGAGCGCAAGTAATCTACTGAGAAATCAATCAGCCGGGGCATGCGTGACTGCCTCTCAGAGGCAATGACTTGGATCATCGAGGCTGTTTCCAGTAGTGCGCCAACCACGCCGCCATGCAGCGCTGGCAGCATAGGGTTCCCAATGATCTCATTGCGAAATGGCAGATGGAAGAGAAGAGTGCTTTTTCGGGCATCCTGCTCGCCTTCTACACGAATGCCCAAATGGCGAACATAAGGAATGGCGTCAAGTAGGTCTTGATAGCGGTTAGAGGCAAGGGCCTCTAGGACAGCGTTCATGCGTTGGGTCATATCGAGTCTCTCTTGGCTTTGATGGTGTGCGTGGCAGATCGCTTTCCACAATAAAATGTGCCTGTGGCGATAGCGCATATCTCGTCATCATCGGCCAAGTAAATGGAGCAGCGCGTGAAAGCGACTTGGCGGGTCAAGCGGTAGCAAGTCGCATTGGCCAACAGATCGCGGCCAATAGGCGTGGGGCGCAAGTAGTCAATTCGCATGTCCAGCGTGGCGATGGATGTCAGCTCATTCAATGCGCAAAATACAGCCATGCCGGACGCAGCGTCCGCTAGGCTGTAAAGGGTGCTGCTGTAGAGCCAGTCTTTTTCCGAGTCGCCCATGAGTATGTTGCGGTAGGGTAGTCGCATTACTGCCGCTGTGCTGCTCATGGATTCCACAATCATGCCCAGGTCGAAGTTGTGAGGCACGGCGTTGGAGAATTGCCTCGCCGCGTGAATGGCGGAATTCGGTTCAGCTTTGCATGTTTTTTCAAGGGAGCTGCCTGCTGGGTGGTAAGGTTTCGTCATAATGAAAATGGTTTGGTCAATTTGGTGATCACTCGCTCCAAGCTGTTGGCGCTTGATGCCCGCGAGGTGCGTCTTGATGGCTCCAGTGAGCCTCGAAAGGGGTCTGAAATCACTTTGAGAAGGCTAAAAACCATGAATTCCAGCTGAATTTGACCGCTGTCGCGACATTCAAACCCATCACAGTCGATGGGTGCACGCGAAGCGGTCATTGATCAGCGGTTCCTTAACTTAAGATGCTAAAGGCCGAACTTTTCCAAATTTTGCATCGGAGCCAGTGCGAAGCGCTCTGAGTGTAAGACGTAAAGAACCACGCCAGTTAACCTATGCTTTGAAACGTTCAAAATTGGCTGCGGGTATGAATCTTGTTTGTCTTGTTGCGCCGAATTTCTTGTTTATAACGCTGAGATGAGATTCACTTTGACGTGCAAGGTACGATGGGTTCCGGCGCGTGTCAAGGTAGGCTAAGGTGTCGGCCTTGCAAAATAGCGACACCCCTGATGAACACTGGGCGAACCGTGTGATTGGGGGTAGTCAGAACTCTCAGATTTGGGTGCAATAGCGTTCAGTTCCTGAGAGTTTTGAGGATGCAAACTGATGAGTACGCCCGACTTCTTCCGCGCCCGGCTGGACGGCATGATTGACCTGAACCATCCATTGGCAGTGTTGGGTCGGCGCATGCCCTGGGTCGAGATCGAGAAGTCGCTGGCGCCGCTGTTTGCGCGCAAGGCGCGCATGGGCAGGCAGCGTGAAGACGCCGACATGTTCGGCCCCATGGCCGTGGTTGTGGCCGGTGGCGTCAGTGCAGCAGGACGACCCAGGCTGCCCATTCGTTTGATGGTGGCCCTGCTGTACCTCAAGCACGCTTTCAACGAGAGCGATGAGTCGCTTGTCGAGCGTTGGGCCCAGGATGTGCTGTTCCAGTATTTCAGCGGCCAGGAGTACTACGAGCATCGCCTGCCATGCGACCCCAGCCAAATTGGGCGATTCCGCCGGGTGCTGGGTGAGGCCGGGGTTGAGCAGTTGCTCAAGTCAACGATCGAGACGGCCGTGCGCCTGCAAGCCATCAAGAAGACCGAGCTGCAAAAGTTGATCGTCGACTCGACAGTGCAGGAGAAGGCGATTGCCCACCCCACGGACAGCCGCTTGCTCGATGTCGCGCGCGACCAACTAGCCGAGTTGGCCAAGAAGCTGGGCATGACGCCCAAGCAGACCTTCGAGCGCGAAGCCAAGCAGTTGCGCCGCAAGGCGGGCGGCTACGCCCACGCCCGCCAGTTCAAGCGGTTGCGCAGTGTGCTGCGGCGTCAGCGCACCATCCTGGGCGTGCTCATGCGCGATGTGCAGCGCAAGATGGACACGCTGGCCCAAGAGGCCCGCAAGCAGTTGCAGCTCATGCTGGACAAGGCCCAACGCATCCACGCTCAGACGGCAGCCAAAGGCAACTCCAGTGGCAGGGGCAAGCTCTACGCCTTGCACGCGCCGGAGGCAGAGTGCATCAGCAAGGGCAAGGCCCGCAAGCCCTATGAGTTCGGTGTCAAGGTCAGCCTGGCCATCACCCATGCCAAAGGCTTGATCGTCGGCGCGCGCAGCTTCCCCGGCAACCCCTATGACGGCCACACCCTGGCCGCACAACTGGAACAGACGAGCACCCTGCTGCAAGACCTGGATGTCCTGCCCAGGACGGCCATCGTCGATCTTGGCTACCGCGGTGTCGATGCCGAGATCGCGCCCGTGGAACTGATCCACCGTGGCAAGTCCAAACGACTCACCGGGCAACAGCGGCGCTGGCTCAAGCGCCGCCAGGCCATCGAGCCCGTCATCGGCCACGTCAAGCAAGACCACGGGATGCAGCGATGCTGGCTCAAGGGGGAGCAAGGCGATGCCTTGCACGCGGTGCTGTGTGCGGCTGGATTCAACCTGCGGTGGCTGCTGCGGGCCATCGCCCGCAAAGGCCTCAAAGGCTTTTTTGCGCCTTTATTTTTTCTGCTGTCCATGGTCGTCATGCTATTTGGCACGTTCAAAGCTGCAGGCAACCACTTCGGTGTGCGGGCCTGACTCAGCCGACATGCCCGCAAGACCTCACAACTCGGCTTTGCGCACCCGCATTGGGTCGAAAAATGAATTTTGCAAGGCCGACTAAGGTGTTGCACTTCACTTCTGAGCCCGCCAAGGACCGTAACGAGTGGACTACTGATGGCAAAAAATTACATCAATGGGCTGTTCAAGATGCTGCACACCGACGGATCGCATCCGGGGCTTTCGGGTGGGGAGCACAGCGCGTTCCGGCTGCATCTTGCACTTATCACTGGCCGGATATTTCTGCGCCGTCTAAACAACGGGAAATGAGCTACATCTTGCATCGAGAGGATTGTCGACTGGGCGTTCGCTTCGATAACGACGACGCAATGCGGGCCTTCACGCGCATCTAGATGGTACGGCTGACCTTCATCAAGTGTCTCACGTGTCGTTCATTTCTGAACCACAGGACGATTTCGAGGCTGGCTCGTGACGCGATTGCGAAACGTCGTTGGCGCCACGCCCTCCCACCGCTTAAAAGCGCGCCGGAAATTGGCGAGGTCGTCGTAGCCCAGCATGAAGGCTATTTCCTGCATGGTGAGGCGCCCTGCCTTGAGGTGATCGATGGCCAGTCGGTGGCGGGTGTCCTCCAGGAGATCGCGGTAGGATGACCCTTCGTCCTGCAGTCTGCGGTGCAGGGTGCGGGGCGTCAGGTTGAGAAGGCGCGCTGTCACCTGCAGGGAAGGGAACCCCCCTGGTTTGGACAACATCAGTTGGCGTACACGGATCGACAGGGCTTGCTGCCTCTGCAGCCTTGACATTTCTTCCTGGCACCTCTGCACCGCGTCCAGCCAGGCCTGCGGATTGCCCGTTTGCAAGGGCTGGTCCAGTTGTGCCGCCGGCAACTCCAGCCCACACCAACTGGCGTCGTATCGCACTGCACAGTCGAACAACTCGTGTGCCAGCGCCGCGTGAGCCGGCTGCTCGAACGGGAAGACCACGCAGGACACCTGACAGGTCCCCATGGTGACGTAGTCGATCAGCTTCTTGACCGTCAGCACAACTGCCTCCAGCACGGCTGCGCGAACGTCTCCCAGCGGATGGGGTTCAACGAAAACCAAGCGCAACTGCTTCCCCGATGCCTCTTGCTGGATCGCCAGCAAGGACGTGCGTAGCAGCAGGTATCGCTCAATGACACCGAGTGCCTGTCGCAGGGTCTGACTGTTCGCAGCCGCATAACCCAGGATGCCGTGGCTATTGACCAGCAGGCTCTCGCCTACAAGCAAGCCGAATGCAGGCTCCGAGGTGAGGGCCATGGCCTCGCGCACCAGGCGCTGAAATGCCTCGAAAGACAAGTGCTGGACATCGAGCTCGCCGTTAGCTCCAGGGTGCAGCAACTGAAGGAACCAGTCGGGCAGGCGGGCTCCCATACGCGTCACCTGATCGGCGATCTGGTGAATGTACTGGGTGGGCAAGAAAAAGTCGGTGGCTGGCCTGGTGCTCATGGTGAACCTCAAATTGTCAATAAATGACCCGCACCTGTCAATCTCAGCCCTCCCTTGATGTGTCGTCAATTCCCACAATGAGCACATCTCTCTTGCTGCCCACCAGGAATCCATTTGTTCAGCTTCTTCACCAAGCCCAGGGCGGTCACGGCGCTCATCAACGATGTGGTCATCACGGTTCGTCCCAAAGAAACGCTACTGCAGGCTGCGTTGCGCGAGGGCATCGATTTTCCTCATAGCTGTCGCGTGGGTGGGTGCGCCACCTGCAAATGCCAGTTGGTGGAAGGCAAGGTCAAGGAGTTGACCCAGGCAGGCTACATCCTCTCAGATGACGAGCTTGACCGGGGCTTCATTCTTGCCTGCCAGAGCGTGCCGAGCACCAATGTGCGCATCAAGGTCGATACCAGCCACATTGAGGCGCATCGCAAGGTGAGTGGCCGGGTCGTAGGGCAGGAGCGCCTGACCCATGACATTGTTCACCTGCGCATTCAGTTGGACGAGTCTCTGCCGTACAAGGCTGGTCAGTTCGCCCAACTGAGTGTGCAGGATCTGCCCGGCGTGGCGCGCAGCTTCTCGTTTGCCACCCGTGTGCAGCCCAACTCACAGGTGAGTTTTTTCGTGCGCAAGGTGCCCGATGGGGTGTTCACATCACATGTGCATGCTCAGTCGCTGGTCAGCAGCAGGGTGTCTGTGGAAGGGCCTGGCGGCAACTTCTGGCTGCGGCCGGCCTCAGCCCCCCTGCTGCTGATCGCGGGCGGCAGCGGTCTGGCTCCCATCCTTGCCTTGCTGCAGGAGGCGTTGCATGAAGGCGTCAAACGACCGGCCACCCTGATCTTCGGTGCCCGGACCCAGGCCGACCTGTATGCCCTGGAGGATATTGGGGAAATCAGCCGACGTTGGCCCGAGGCGTTCACGTTCCTGCCCATTCTGTCGCAAGAGCCGGAGCCGTCCAGTTGGACTGGACGTCTTGGCTTGGTCACTGACCTGATCCCCGAACGCTTGCGGCCGGGGTGTCACGCCTACTTGTGCGGCCCCCCCGCCATGATCGACGCTGTCACCGCCCTGTTGCTTCAGCACGGCGTGGACCGTGCCCACATCCACGCGGACCGGTTCACGACCCAGCACGACGTGTCGGCTGCTGCCTGATCTCCTTTCGACAACAACACCGAGGACGACACATGATGCTATTCCACTATCTCAAGTATTTTCTGTTCCACGTGGTCGGCCTGCTCTCGCTGGCTGTCTTGGTGGTCGGTGGGCCCTGGACCACAGCGGGCCTCGTGGCCGTGCTGCTGACCTACTTGGTTGGTGACGCCATCTGCGGCGACGACACCACAACGCCCCGCTTTGGCCACCCTGGCATCCTCACCTTCCAGCTTTGGATGGCCTTGCCTCTGCTGGCGCTCATCGTCTTTGCTTCGGTGTGGTCGTTCAGCGCAGGTGATCCGCTTGGCTTTGGGGACTGGGTGCAGCGGCTCACAGGCTTCGATGCCCTGGCGAGCAGAGACGCTTCGCATTGGGGGCACCATGTTTCCGGTGTCCTGCTCACGGGGCTGATGATCGGCATGATGGGCACCATACCGGGGCATGAGTTGACCCACCGCACCTGGGACCCGATCTCGATGCTCATTGGTCGTTGGCTGCTGGCGTTCAGTTTCGATACCGTGTTCTCGATCGAGCACGTCTATGGGCACCACCGCTACGTCTCGACAACGGAAGACCCTGCCACGGCGCCACGCGGTCGAAATGTGTACTTCCATGTGATCGCATCAACCCTCAAGGGCAACGTCAGCGCTTGGCAAATCGAGTGCAAACGCCTCAAACGCGAAGGGCACGGTGTTTTTAGCCCTTTCAATGCTGTCATCCGTGGACACCTGATGAGTGTGCTGCTGATGGTCGGCGCCTGGTTCATGGGGGGGGCGCAAGCGGCCGCCTACTTCCTGGCATGCGCACTGTGGGGCAAGGCCTTGTTGGAGATCGTCAACTACATGGAGCACTACGGCATGGTGCGTGACCCCGCTACCCCGGTTCAGCCGCGCCACTCCTGGAACACCAACAAGCGCATTAGCTCGTGGACCATGTTCAACCTGACGCGACATTCGCACCACCACGCACAGGGTGAAGTCCCCTACCAGGATCTCAAGCCTTTTCCTGAAGCCCCGATGATGGTGGGTGGCTACCTCACGACCATCGTGGCAGCCATGATCCCGCCGCTATGGCACAAGCTGATGACGCCCAAGGTGCAGGCTTGGGACCGCGACTACGCAACAGCGGCAGAACGTGAGTTGGCTCAGCAGGCCAATCAGCACAGTGGCATCGCTCAGTTGATGCAGCAGTCTTGATGCGTACACCGAAGACCACTCTGTCGAAGTCCGTATCCCAGGAGGCGTTCTCGTTGCCGCGCTCATTGGTTCGCTCGAAGATTCTGTATAAAAGGCATGCGCCAGTGGCAATCGTTGTACATCTGGCTGACCGGTTTAGGTCGGTCGCAGTAAGCCGTATTGAACGTGGTCGGTACGCGGAAGGTACCGTGGCGACCGACCTACGCGCATTGGCGCACTTTGCCCATTGGATGACACGATGTCGGCTGACTGTCGATCAGATTGACGAGGCCCTGGTCCGGCAGTTCCTGGATTCGCACTTGCCGCGATGCGACTACCATGCCACCGCATTGCGCACCCATGACGATCTGCGGGCCAGTCTTGCGCACCTGTTGGCCGTGCTTCGTGAACAGCACGTTATCTTGGAACTCTCCGGTCCCAGCGGCCCCATTGCGGAGGAACTGCACCGCTACAACGTGCACATGCGCGACGCCCGCGGCCTGGGGGTCGGCACGCGCGCGGGGCGACTGGCGATCGTAGGCAGGCTACTCCTGTGTAAATTCGCCGGCAAAGCCATCGCCATCGGTGAGTTGCAGCCAGAAGACGTTCGCGGCTTCATTGCAACCGAACTGACGCGGGTGGCACCGCACGACGGCCCCGTCGGCAGCGCCATCGGTCGTGCTCTGCGACACGCTGGCATCGCTCCTAGCAGCCACGCTTTACGTCACACGCTGGCATGCCGCTTGGTCAACAAAGGCAGCTCGATCAAGGAGGTCGCCGACGTACTTCGGCATTGATCTATGAACACCTCGTTGATCTACGCCAAACTCGACTTGCAAGCGCTTGCCGAGGTTGCCCTGCCTTGGCCAGGGAGTGCAGCATGAGCGCCCCGGGCGTCCCCAGCAGCGACTTGGCCTCCAGGGTGCGGCAATACCTGGATGAGCGACGTCGACTTGGGTTCAAGCTGTGTTCAACTGCTCGCGCCTTGTCCACCTTTGAACGCTTCGTCACCAACACTGGCCATACGGGACCGCTGACGATTGAGCAAATGGCGCAATGGGCCCGCTAGTGTCCTGTCCCGCAAATAACTGGCATTAATCTTGTATGCCGTGCGGTATCTTGGGAACGGAGATACCGCGATGAGAACAGGCCGACCAAAGACTGATCTGCTGCTGACGGACGATGAGCGTTCGCAGCTTCAAGCCTTTGCACGTAGCCGATCGCTGCCGGCGGCGTTGAGCGCCAGGGCTCGCATTGTTCTGAGTAGCGCTGACGGTGAGCCCAACAATTCGATCGCCGAGCGCATGGAGTTGAGCAAAGCGACAGTGGGCAAGTGGCACTGTCGCTTCATCGAACGACGTATCGCCGGACTGTACGACGATATGCGCCCAGGCAAGCCCCGCACCATTGACGACGAGCGCGTGGCCGAACTCATCAAGACGACGTTGCATACCAAGCCTGCCAACGGTTCGACGCACTGGAGCGTGCGAACCGTCGCTGCCGAGACCGGCATCTCCAAAACCAGCGTGCAGCGCTACTTCCAACTCTTTGGTCTGCAGCCTCATCGCAGCGAGGGCTTCAAGCTGTCGAACGATCCGTTCTTCATCGAGAAGCTGCGCGACGTTGTGGGTCTTTACCTGAGTCCGCCGGACAACGCGTTGGTCATCTGTGTGGACGAGAAGAGCCAGTGCCAAGCACTGGAACGCACCCAGCCCATGCTGCCGATGGGCTTTGGCTATATCGAAGTCGTCACTCATGACTACAAGCGTCACGGCACAACCACGCTGTTTGCCGCCCTCAACGTACTCAATGGCGCGGTGCTGGCCAGTTGCAAGCCACGCCACCGGCATCAGGAATTTCTCGACTTCCTGCGCGAGATTGATAAGGCTGTGCCGGCCGAGCTTGATGTCCACTGCATCGTCGACAACTATGCAACGCACA
>Ga0209066_10005748_pt1 | contig 12942 bp, 6 predicted proteins | sample All_14_2_FD_187198 | JGI IMG/M metagenome (GOLD analysis project Ga0209066, IMG submission 187198) | Freshwater microbial communities in response to fracking from Pennsylvania, USA - Allegheny Zone_MetaG_DW_15 (SPAdes) (version 2) ...
TTACAAATAAGATAACGACCCGTGAAAGTCTTGCCCTTGACAAGTACTTGAATGACATTGGCAAGATTGACATGCTGAACGCCGAAGAAGAGGCCGACCTTGCCAGAAGGATCCGGGCTGGAGACCAAGCTGCTTTGGAACGGCTGACAGAAGCCAACCTGCGTTTCGTGGTTTCCGTTGCGAAGCAATACCAAAACCAAGGCTTGTCCCTAAGCGACCTAATCAATGAAGGCAATGTTGGCTTGATGAAAGCCGCCCGCCGTTTTGATGAGACGAAGGGCTTCAAGTTCATTTCTTATGCCGTTTGGTGGATTCGCCAATCCATTTTGCAGGCCATCGTGGAGTATTCCCGTATCGTTCGCCTTCCGCTGAACAAGGTGGGTTCCTACAACAAGGTGAATGAAGCATTTATTTCTTTCGTGCAAGAATTTGAGCGTGAGCCATCGGACGAGGAACTGGCTGAGATACTGGAACTTTCAACCAAGGAGGTTTCAAACATGCTCAAGGGCAGCATCCGCCACGTTTCCGTGGATGCTCCAATCGGAGGCGAGGACAGCGATTCCACCATGCTGGACCTCATTGCGGATAGCGACGGCGAACGCCCGGACGATGCGCTGATGGACCAGTCGCTGAAAGATGAAGTGCAGGCCGGCTTGTCCATCTTGGCACCAAGGGAAGTCGAAGTGCTGTCTGCCTACTACGGTCTGAACGGCCACAAGGCGCTGACGCTGGAGGAAATCGGCGAATTGTACTGCTTGACCCGGGAGCGTGTTCGGCAGATAAAAGAGCGGGCCATCCGGCGCTTGCGAAAATCTTACAACCGCAATGCCCTGAAATCTTATTTGGGCTGATTGCAAAAAAAATACTAAGCCTCGCCAACTTCGGCGGGGCTTTTTTCATTTAGGTCGAATAGGCTTTGCTGTAAAAAGGAAAAAGTCTAGAATTGGGCTTAAAAAAAAGTGAAATGATAGGAATTGCATTCTCCTTGTTTATGATAGTGGCTTTGGGGCTAGTGGGTATTTGGGTTTTGGCCAAAACCATGAAGAACTACAGGCCAGGGCGTAGCAAAATACAAGCGGATTTGAAAACCATGCGGGTGGAATTAGCACCGCTGGTTTCCGATTTGGTGCCAGTGACCAAAGAGGAAATGGAGCAGCTTTCTTTCAACCAGATTAAAAAATCGGTAAAAAACGGCTTGGTAAAATCATCTAAAGGTGTTTTGACCACCATTTACCATGAGCCGGTTGTAGCTTGGTCGTACAAAAAATATGTTGGCAAAACCGAGAACGGTCTGCTGCTGGCCCGAACAAAAAACCAGGAATTCATCTACCGGGTGAAAAATGGGGAAGTAGAAATGGTGGTGGGTGATAATTTATTGGGTACTTTGAACGATAGGGGAGCGCTGATGAGCCACAAAGGAAACAAACAAATTGCCCAAATAAACAAGAACGAGGACAATCTGGTGCTGCCAGTTTTGGTAAATAATAAATTAGTTGGAACAATGTCCAATCCCATGCGTAAACAGAAAGGTAACACGAGGGCATTCCAGCATTTGGTGAACATGAACGAGGAGGAGCAAGAGCTGGTACTTACCCTTTCAATCCTTGAAATGGTGAAGCGGGAAATTGAAGGATGAATTGATGTTTAAACATCTAATCGTTTGAAAATCAGCCTTGAATCACAAAAAAAACTGAAAAAATTGTAGAATGTTAATCTAGTTGAATACTTTTGGCCGACTTAAGACCGATTCCCATTTCAGATGCCAACACGATTACAACTAGTTTTTTTTATAAAATTGCAATTATCAGTTCTGCTGCTCTTTGAGCTGGTCGGCTATCTTTCCAAGGGAATCCATCCCGATTTCGAACCGAAAATCATCCGATTTGGAGGTGACTACACACAAATAGAATTTTTGCAAATTGAAGTTAGGGGGCAAATTTCAAGGGTATTCAGTAAGCGTTCGTGGCTTATCCCGTGAAAATTCAGCAATAAAATTTCGTCGGAAGACGGTTTTAATACTCTAGGTCATTACTCAAGTTTTTCTCATTAAACTTTTGAAACATGAAAGTTTCGCTACTTTTTCAAACACCTAAACAAACAATTGGTGAGCATCGAATGACAGCAATCAGGGCTGCGATGGCATTTCTGCTGTTTGTTGTTTTCCAAAACCTAGCCGTAGCCGAAGGTTCGAAAGACTTCGTCACCTACCCAGGTTACAGAATGTTCCTCGATACTCGTGATTCCCAACAACTCAAGGTTTATGCCGGGGCGGGGGAATTCATCAATGTTGGTTCCAGCCATATTGGTATCCAAGGAGGCTACATTCAAGTCTTCCGACCTGATGGCACCTTGGCCGCCACCTTCGACAACACTGGAGGCTCCTCTGGTTTAGGTATCATCAACAACAATGTGCAGGAAATGGCTGGCCCGAACGGCGGCGGTACCACCAATGGAACAGGGTATATTCCTGGCGTCGTTCAGGTACCTGCTGGACAGGCTGGCATTTGGACGGTGGTTTTCGACTATCCCTCCTACGTCAACACCAGCTTTATCAACATTCAAAACAATGCACCTTGGACTCGAGGTGCCAATCAGCCCAACTCACGTCGGGTCGTTTTGGCATGGGATGTCACGGTGACTTCTGGCGGTGCTGGCAACACTGGGGGCAACGTGCATGAAGGTAGGTTGTACAGTAATGAGCACATTTCCCTCATCAACGGCAACGGCTTCAAGACTTCGCCAATTTTTTATGTGCTGACGGATGATGGGTACTTGTATGAAGTAGATATCAATGAGGCAGATCCTTTCCGGTTTCCAATTTCCTCCAACTCACTCGGGTTGGTAAATGGAAATGGTGCCCCAATTTATAAGTCAAAACCTGAGTCCGCCTTCAGTAGAAGTGGCGATCCTTCCGGTTGGGCGCCCAATAGCATTTATTTGTACGAACCTCAGGCGCAGGATGACCAGAACTTGGGTTTGATAAACAATAAGATATTTTTCAACATCCCAGATGCCGGCCTGCCAACCAGTGCCTTGGTTACTGATATTTTCAGGAACAATACCCACACTACTTGGCTGTACGGTGCTCTCCAAGTGTTGAACCTGAGCAATTTCACAATTGCTGGTGCTAATCCTGGTGGGCCTCCTTGTGCCCCAAATACTTTTCAAGTCGGCAAAGGCGGGTATTTCATTTTTGACACCAACACTGGTGGCAGCATCACGCTTCAGCTTGACCTTAACAACAATGGGACTTTCAACGACCCAGCTGACGTTACGCTGATGGGCGTGCTCAATAACGGAGTTGACTCAATTTTCTGGGATGGCTTCGATGGTCTTGGCGTTCAAATTCCAGCTCAGGATTCATTCGAATTCAATTATCAAGGCACAATCCGTTTTGGTGAAATCCACATCGCATTGACGGACGTAGAAAACAACGACGGTGGCGTAACTTTCAACTGGTTGAATGCCCCATCTGGGTATCAAACCGACCTCTTCTACTATGACCACTCCGATGTGGGTGGGCCAGTGAGTGGCGGTGGCACTCCGGGTCATGCTCTGCCTACAACCATTCCATTTACCTACACCGGTAATTCAGGCAACGACGATTATCTCGACCAATGGTCGTTTATCGAATACCCCATTGTAAATACCCATGCCTATATTAATATCGTTGTGGATTGTGTTTGTGAAAATGCAACCCCGGTTTTGACGGGTGATGGCGATGGCGACCATTGTGCAGGTACTGACCTAACTTTGACAGCAACTAATACCTTTCCGGGCATCGGTGAATTGACCTACACTTGGTCAGGTCCGGCTGCTTACAGCTTCATTGACCCAGCAGTGGGGGTCAACGAAACCAGCACAGCCGTGGTCAACAACATCACCTCGGCAAATGCAGGTACTTATCAAGTCATCGCAGCCACTGTGGCAGGATGTTCGGATACCTTGACCTATAATATTAACGTGAACCCTACTCCGAATGCACTGAACATCCTTGGTGGTGGTGATTTCTGTGCAGGGGCAGATGTCGTTTTGACAGCGACCAATATTGTTCCGGGTATTTCAATGATTCATTATGAATGGAGCGGACCTGGCGTTCCAGTTGGCATGGAGTCAGGCGATGTTTTGGCAAATTCCCCAATTACGTTGACAATTCCGAATATTCAATCTGCCGCAGAAGGGAACTACAGCTTGACATTGACTTCCGAGTTGGGATGTGTTTCATCACCAATTTCGACTACCATAAATGTTGACCCCACGCCAGTTTTATCGGCGGTGTCTGGTGGCGGAAACTATTGTGTTGATGATGATGTAACACTGACTGCAACCAATTCGGCCGCTGGCATTTCAACGATGACATGCGTTTGGAGTGGCCCCAATGGATTGAATATCACACAAAACGTTTCAGGAAATGCGCCGATCAGTTTGTCTCTGACGAACATCAACAATTCGTTTGAAGGGATTTACACGCTGATTTGCACAGTTGGCGCTTGCCCGTCAGCACCCTTGACTTTTAACGTGGACGTAAATGCCACGCCAGAAATCAACGCAATCAGCCCCAATGGTAGTTTTTGCGCTGGCTCGTCAGTAACATTGACTGCCCAGAATATTACACCTGGCACAGGAGACCTAAATTATACTTGGACAGGGCCGAATGGCTTTGTTTACACCTCCCCAACTGCGATACCAGAAGACGGTGACTTTACGGCAATCATTCCAAACCTTACAGCTGCTGATGCTGGTGTTTACACTTTGGTGCTCACAGCTTTGGGTGGCTGCCAGTCAGTGCCACAGTCAGTTACCGTTGGTGTTTTGCCTTCACCTGAAATAACAATTACTGGCGGCGGCGATGTTTGCATTGGACAAGATGTAGTACTAACCGCTACAAACAGCACGACGAATCTCGGCCCAATCAACTACATCTGGACTGATCCGAACGGCAACGTCATCGGCTCAGGAATTACGGATGACGATGTTCCTTGCACTGTTACCGTCACCAATGTGGATGCCAATGATGGAGGTGTTTACACCATTCAAAAAACTGCTGTCAATAACGGATGCAGCACCACTGCCACCGTTTCATTGAATGTGCTTCCCGGCCTGAACATCATAAACCCAACGCCTGACAGCACTTATTGCGAGTTCCAAAGTGTTGTTTTAACTGCTACAAACACGGTTGCCGCTGGTGATTTGACTTATTCTTGGACCGGGCCAAACGGCCAAGTCCTAGGCCCATTCACAGTTGGTAGCTTGGAACAATTAATTGTACTGATTCCAGAAGCGGGCATGGAGGATTCGGGCACTTGGACATTGAACGCTACTTCGACAGTTGGTTGCAATGCGACCATCCAAGTTCAAGTGACAGTCAATCCCGGCGTTCAAATCGCTACCATCACTGGCGGTGGCCAATACTGCATTAACGCCCCTGTGAATTTGAACGGTACAGGCGAAGGCTCAGCTACTACTGTAACCTATACTTGGACTGACCCAAGTGGCAACGTTATTTTCACTGGAAATACCACTGCCGCTGGGCCATTTCCTGCTTCAGGTGTGGTCAACTTGACGGGTTCTTACGTGCTGGAGGTAGTTGCTAACCCAAGTGGTTGTTCAGACACCGATTCCGTGAACATTGAATTCAATGCCTTGCCTGAAGTAACAATTTTGAACAACGATACTACGCTGTGCGACCTTGATACTTTGGAAATTTGCGGCCAGGCACTCACACCCAACATGGGCAACTTCTCTTATGTTTGGACGACACCTAATAGCCAAAGCATCACTGGGGACGCTAGCGGAAACGCACCATTCTGCGATATCATTTCTCCGTTGGAGGATTATGGTGATGGAATCTATACCTTGGTAATCACTGCAAATGGTTGCACATCAGAGCCTGATTCATTTGTGGTGAACCTGAATCCAAACCCACAGATTTCGATACTTTCTGGAGGAGGAACCTACTGCGAGGGCGACACTGCGATTATTTGTTTTACCAATATAAACCCTGAAGTGGTTGGGTACTTCTACACCTGCATTTTGCCGGATGGCACCCAAACTACTGGACAAACAACAACGAACGAGACCATTTGCATTCCACTCACGGAGTCTGGTACTTTCTCCTGCTCATTGGAGTCAGTGGATGGTTGTGTATCTAGCTTGGCCTCTGTAACGGTAACTTTTGAACCCAGCGCTGAACTTTCAGTTTCGGCTAATACGCCAGTTTGCGCCAATGATACTTTGTTGCTGACTGGTTCCAACAGCTTGCCTTGTACGGGCACTATTTCTTACATGTGGACTGGGCCAAATGGCTTCATGTTCACGGGAACAGCACCTTGCGGCGGTCCTTTCACTGCTGAAGTCGTAAACCCAGTTTCTGGTCAATACTGCTTGATTGCACCGCTTTCCAGCAACTGTCCCGACACTGCCTGTGTGAGCGTAACCGTCAACCCAGTGCCGATGGTAGTAAACAACACCATCTCTGGCGGCGGCACCTTCTGTGAAGGCGAAGATGTAACGCTTACTGCACAGGTTACGATTTCTGACAACACGGCCATCACTTATGTTTGGTGCAAGGACGATGTGCCTATCGCTGGACAGACTGGCACTGTGGCCAGCGGCACCACAGTTACGCTTGATTTAGGTCAAGTAAATGCAGACGACGAAGGTGAATATTGCCTGAAACTAACCTCCATCAATGGCTGCACCAATAATCCACCAACTTGTGTAACAGTAGAGGTGAATCCTTCACCTGAAATCCTGACCGTGAGCGGCGGCGGTACCTATTGCGAAGGAGTTGACGTTTCCCTAAACGGAACAGGTAAGCCTGGCCTTCCCAACGTTACCTACATGTGGATGGGGCCAAACGGATTCGTGTTCAACGGCCCATCCGTACCAAGCCAAGGCCCGTTCCCAGCCACCATTTCGGATATTGAAGTGCTGGATGCAGGGATTTACACTTTGATTGTAAAATTGGGCGATTGCCAAGACTCGATGAGCGTTGTGGTAGAGGTAAATCCAAAACCAATCATCAATATCATCACTGGCAGCACCACAACTTGCGCTGGCAGCCCTGTGACGATTTCATTCGAAATTGACCCGAACGGGGCTGATACCGTGACTTGGAACGTTGACAGCCCAAACTTCGATACAAGTGGTGTTGTGACAACGACAACCACGATTACTTTCCAAGCTATTGTTGATGCCACAACGACCTTCACCATCACCGCTGAATCAAACGATGGTTGCGAAGCTGAGCCTCAGGAAGTGGTTATCACGGTTCAGGAATTGGATCCGCCAACTTTGACACCCTCAAATGTCATCATCTGTCCTGGCGATGACCTTGTGCTTACTTCAACTCCCTATTCTGGCGACGTTACTTATGAGTGGTTCAAGGATGGTGTGTCTTTGGGAACCACGGATGTTCCTGAATTTACCGTCAACCCTCCAATGACAGGTGTTTACACGGTTGAAGTCACCGTTGACGGCTGCTCTGCCACATCGGCTGGCGTTTCGGTTACTGCACCAACTGCCCCAGATGCAGTTGACGACGAATACACTTCAAACGTAGTAGGCCCAGTGAATGGAAACGTGACCGACAACGATAGTTCTCCAAGCCCTTCCACAGCCACGGTTCTTACACAACCGACTAGTGGAACAGTTGAAATGAACGAAGATGGAACCTTCACTTACACGCCGGGCAACCCAGTTGTGCCACAGGTGACTTTCACCTACGAGCTTTGCTTGGCTGACTGCCCAGATGTTTGCGACCAGGCCACTGTTACCATCAATATTGTGGTGGAATGCATCATCCCGAACGTGATTACACCGAACGGCGACAACGTGAACGATGTGCTAATCATCAATTGCGTACCTCCTGATGGCACCAGCCCGAACAACACCCGCCTGCGGGTCTTCAACCGCTGGGGTGATGAGATAGCGGCTTTCGAGCCTTACTTGAACGAAGAGGGATGGGATGGAACCTACGGCGACAGCAAGAAGCCTGTGCCAGCGGCCACTTATTTCTACTTGTTTGAATTTGATAAAACAAGCGGCGACAAGCCACAAGCAGGTTATATCAAAGTTCAACGCTAAAACAGGCAGGGTGGGCAGTTTCATCCAAAACTGCCCGCCCCGCTTGAAATTCCATCACCATCCAAATTTCAGCGAACATGAAAAAGCTAATTTATACAACAATAATTACTTTCATTTCCCTCTCTGCCTGGGCGCAGAGCGAAGCGATTTACACCTTCAACCTGTTCAACCAACTCAACTTCAACCCCGCCTACGCTGGTTCGAAGAACGTGTTGGATGCCGGTTTGATTTACCGCAACCAATGGTGGTCGGGTGTGGATGGCTCACCGAAGAACATCAACCTGTATGGCCACATGCCTTTTGCCAAAAACACAAGTGGCATCGGCCTGAACGTGTTGACCGATAAAATCGGCTTGGACAAAGTATTGACCGTCGGCTTGGATTATGCGTACCGCATCAAGTTCAAAAACAACAACGTCCTCGCTCTTGGTCTCGGTGGCCGTTTTGAGAACGCTGGTGCCGATTGGGCCAAAATCAACGGCGGTGTTGACCCGAACGACCAAGAATTTGGTGGCGGTGGCTCCGAATCAAAGTCCACGTTCAACGTTGGCCCGGGAGTTTATTTCAACAACCGCAAATTCTACATCGGTGCCTCCTTGCCACGGATGCTCGCCAACTCACTTTACAACGACAAAAATGCATTCAGTAGCAAGGTCAACACTTGGTTCTTCCAAACGGGACTTACCCTGCCGATTAGCCAGAATGCCCAGTTGCTGCCAAACGTACAGGTGCGCTACAATCCAAACACCCCGTTTGATTTTGATGCAAACCTGAACCTGATGCTCTACGATGCATTCATGATCGGTGTGATGTACCGTTACGAGGACTCAATTGATGGCCTTTTGGTGTACCAATTCAAAAACGGGTTCCGCTTGGGTGCATCGATTGATTTCACTACTTCGGACTTGCAGGATGCCACCACCGGCAGCTTCGAGCTAATGGCTGGGTACACCTTCCCATGTGAGGACTGTAAAATCAAAAGCTTGCGCTATTTTTAATGTGAAACCGCAGCGACGCTGGTTAGGAGGTGTTACAGCCATGCGACCAGTAGCCTAAAAACGGTGTAATCCATTGAAAATCAAGCAAATGGTTTCACCGAAAAAATCAATTTCAAAAAAGAAAGACATGAAAAATATAAAACCCTTGTTTCTCCTTTTCGCCTTCGCCCTGAGCTTCCAGCTTTCGGCGCAGCAGGGCATTGAGTTGAAAAACATCAAGGAAATTAACGGTAATGAACTGGATTTCAGTCCCGTTCCGTTCAAAAATGGGGTTGTCTTTACGACTTCAAAGAGCAACCGCTTTTTGAAATGCCCTTCTCAGAATCCGGGCGACTACACAGACATTAAATATGCCGAGAAGAAAGCAGACGGCACATTTGCCAAACCAGTTTCGTTGTCGGGAGAAGTGAATGGAAAGTACAACGATGGAACTGCGGCCTTCAATCCTGCGGGAACAAAGATGATTTTCACCCGCAACAACCTCAACGGCAAAAACAGCCAGGACGTGATTGACCTGAAACTGTATTCTGCCGATTTGGAGGGTGAAAAATGGGTGAATGTGACGGAATTGCCATTCAACAGTGACGATTTTTCAACTTGCCACCCTGCGCTTTCGAAAGATGGCACTTTGCTGGTTTTTTCCTCCAACCGTCCCGGCTCCACCGACAACAGCATGGACCTTTGGTCTTCTAAATTGGAAAACGGCGTTTGGAGCATCCCCACCAGCATTGGCACTGGTGTAAACACGGGAAGCAATGAACTTTTTCCTTATTTGGATGAAAACAACACCTTGTTTTTCTCATCCGACCGTGCTGGTGGTTCTGGTGGCCTTGATATATGGGCAGCGTCAATGAATAGCGGTGGACAATGGGAACTGATTGGTAACCTTGGTGCACCTTTCAACCAATCTGGTGATGACGTGAACTTTGTTTCCCTGAACGGCGGCACGGAAGGCTACTTCGCCAGTGACCGCAAAAGCAACGATGCACAGGGCAGGGACGATATTTACCATTGGAAATATACGCCCGACATGGTGCCTGCGACAATCGTCGTGATTGACAAGGAAACCAAGGAAAAATTGCCCAACTCGACCGTTGAGCTGACGCCAACTGAGTTCGGCAATATGCTGGACAAAATCTACGGCAGCGGCCCAGTGGCATCGAAAGCTTCCACTTTAACAACTGACCGTGAGGGCAAGGTTTCCGTGCAAGTGCGCAAAGGCACGAAGTACGCAATCGTTACGAACCACACGGACTACAAAACGGACAAACGGGAAGTCTCCGGCGATGAAATTGCAGCATCACCTGATGGCTATGTGATTCCTTTGGAGAAAAGCACCTGCTGGGTTAAGCTGATAATTGATGTGGTGGAAGACCCATCCGGCAATCCAATCCCTTTGGCAGACATCAAGGTTTTGGACAAAACCACTGGCAAGGTGGTGACGCTCACCAGCGATGGCAACGGCTCTGCTTTCATTGCGCAAGTGGATTGCACACACGAGTACGAAATCACGGGCAGCAAAGACCCTTACTACCCGAACACCGTGCCTTTGAAAGACATCAAAGTCAAGATGAAAAATGGGGAAGTACGGGTGAAAGTGCCGCTCAAAGCGCCACTGGTGGTCATCTTGGAGCCGATTTTCTTTGATTTCGACAAATACTATATCCGTAAAAAGGATGCACAGCCGACCTTGGATGAATTGGTGACAATAATGAACAAGTACCCATCGCTCCAAGTGCGCCTCAGCGGTAATACCGATGCTCGTGGTACCAATAAATACAATGAGCGATTGGGTAACAACCGTGCAAACTCAGCCAAACAGTACTTGGTGAAAAAAGGAATCAGTGCTGAGCGCATCTTCACGGAGGATTTTGGTGAAACCAAACCCATCAACAAGTGTACGGATGAAGTTTACTGCCCAGAAACAGACCACCAGCTCAACCGTCGTGTGGATGTATCCGCTGAGCGCCACAACGAGCCGGGCACAACGTTCAAGACCCGCCCAGTCAGCGAAATGAAAGTGGAATCTGACCGGAAGGATCGGAAGTAAGTTCCGAAATTAGGTTTTGCAAAACAAAAAAGCCACTGCATTTGCAGTGGCTTTTTTGTTGATGGGATTTTGTGTACTAATATTTTTTCACGAAAACATGCCAGCGATGCAAGCCGTCAAAAAGCTTGCAATCGTACCGCCAATCATCGCCTTGAAACCAAGTTCAGTCAAGTTTTTGCGTTGCGTTGGCGCCAAGGCACTGATGCCGCCAATTTGGATGCCTATGGAGGCAAAATTGGCGAAGCCACAAAGGGCGTAAGTGGTGATGATGACCGATTTTTGCGACATAGCACCTTTCAATTCCGGCATTTTAGCGTAAGCGTAAAACTCGTTGATGGCCGTTTTCATACCCAGCAATTGACCCACCAGCATGGAATCTTGCCATGGAGCACCCATTATCCAAGCGATTGGAGCGAACAATATTCCCAAAATATACTCCAATGTCAGCCCAGAGAAGCGGTTTCCAGTGGCTTCGGCGATGCTCGCATTTAGGTTGCCGATGCTGCCTACACTGGTCAGGATGGAATTCAGCATGGCAATCAAAGCCGTGAAAACGAGGAGCATGATAGCCACGTTGACGGCCAAGCGGAACCCGTCTGTGGCACCGAGTGTGATGGCATCAAGCATATTGGTGCCGGATTGCTCCTTTGGCACATTCAGCTTTTGGTCTTCCAAACTGATTTCCTTGGTTGGCGGCCACAATCGCCGCTGGCGCTGACATGATGGAGGCCGTGAGCAGGTGCCTGGCAAACAGTTGCTGCATTGCCGGGTCGTCGCCACCGAGAAAACCCACGTAGGCTGCGAACACGCTCCCTGCAATCGTGGCAAAACCACCAACCATCAAGCACATGATTTCAGAGCGGGACATGCCAGCGAGGTAGGGCCGAATTACGAGCGGCGCTTCGGTTTGTCCGATGAAAACATTGGCAGCAGCGGCGAGGCTTTCTGCGCCGGTCAGTTTCATGGTTTTGCTCATGACCCAAGCGATGCCTTTGGTGATGATTTGCAAAATGCCGAGATAGTAAAACAGGGAAGACAAGGCCGAAAAGAAAACGATGGTCGGTAAAACCTTGAAAACGAAGCTATTAAGTGCACCATCCACTTCGGTGGCACCGAACGGAGTCAGCAGGAACTCGATGCCAGCGCCAGTGAACGCCAGAACTTTCACGAAAAATTGGGCCACCCAATCGAAAATCATCGTGACGATTTCCACTTTCAAGACGAGAATCCCCAGCACGAGTTGGAGCAGCATTCCGCCCGCTACTATCCGCCAGTTGATTCGCTTTTTGTCGTTGCTCATTAAAAAAAGGATGCCAAGCATGACTGCGACGCCAAGTAGCCCCCTCAAAATATTGGTGATTAAGTCCATCGTTTTGTTTGTTTTTTGAAAATAACCAAATGTTTGCGCCAAATGTAACGCATCGCCTCCAAACCCTCAAAAGAATTGAAGCACCATCCAAATCTACCAATTCGTGAAGGCCCGGTTGTAAATCCTGTCCACCAGTTCTTTGTTGATATTGGCGACGAGCGTTTCCTGCACATCCAGCAGGTTTTCATTCGGGCCAAAAAAATCGTCGAACGAGAACTGCTGCTTCCAATTTGCCTTTTCGTCCTTGTTGTTCACGAATTCGACCATGAGGGAAATGGTCAGTTTGTTGAAGCCAATCTGCTCGCCAGCCTTGGGTGCCTCAGCGGTAACTCTAAAGTCAGTGATGGCCCCTGAAAACTCCAAGTCTGGGTCTTCGTCGCTGTATTTCAGACGGGACTCCGTCCTGATTTTATCCTTCAGCAATTCGGTGAGGTCAC
>Ga0209066_10005749_pt1 | contig 12934 bp, 10 predicted proteins | sample All_14_2_FD_187198 | JGI IMG/M metagenome (GOLD analysis project Ga0209066, IMG submission 187198) | Freshwater microbial communities in response to fracking from Pennsylvania, USA - Allegheny Zone_MetaG_DW_15 (SPAdes) (version 2) ...
CGACATACCCATCAGAATCGCAATCCCCACTATTCGACTGATTGGCTGTTGCCATCACCGCTACTTGTGACCCAATCGCCATCTGGTTTTCGGCGGTATTCATTTTGGTCAATCGCACTGACGTCGCCAATGGCCCCTTCATAAAGGTCATCACTGCAGCGCCCAGCAACCCCACCAACGCTATCGCACCAAAAATCGCCAGAAATACGTTCCCAGCCTCAGAACCCCTGTCGGGATGGTGTCTATTTTCTGTGCGTTTTATAAACATTTTTATTTCTTATCACAGGATAATTTAAGTCTTTCCACTTCAGCGCGAAGATTTTTAATCTCTGCATCTTGTTCTTTGTTATGGTCAAAAATAGTCGCAATCGTTTCCTTGGTTTTAACAATAAAATCAGCAAGGTTTGCGGATAATTCCTGAATAGCCTTTACAATCGGAGCGGTGAGTTCGCCGTAGGTCATGTGATAGGTTTGGTCTTTGTCATGGTCATGGTTGACCAGTGCCAAACCCGATTCTTTGCCCACCAATGGTTTTAAATTGTCAGGCAGAACACTTTCGGTTTCTTGCGCAATAAACCCGTACCGCAAGGTATTATCACCATTATTATACCGATATTGAACAGGGCGGAGAGAGTCGATAAAGAATAATCCTAATTCAGATGGTTCAATATCCTTTTTCAACCGTTTATCCGAGATCGCCGTTATGGATGTCACCTGCGCACGGATCTCGGTAATCGCACTATTCCCAAGAACCACTTGATTGGAAGCCGTGATATTTGCTCCATTCCCTAATGCAGTCGAATTGGTGTGGTTATTCGCATCCGCTTGTGCCTGATGTCCGATAAACGTGTTATAAGTGCCGATTGTATTGGCTGTTCCAGCTGCACCCGCCTGATAACCCAAGGCCGTATTAAACTCCCCTGTTGTATTCGCATTCAGTGCTTGGTAGCCAACCGCAGAATTACAACAAGTTGTCGTATTGGCATTCAGTGCCTCTACCCCAACTGCTGTGTTTTGTATCCCTGTTGTGTTTAACGCAAGGGCAGCACTCCCATTGGCTGTATTCGCCCATCCAGAGCTGTTTGTATACAGAGAGCCTGACCCAGTCGCTGTGTTATGTACACCATCAATATTGGAATAAAGAGCCTGCACTCCAATCGCTATATTATTGCTACCGCTTGTATTGTTATTAAGCGCCTGCATCCCGTTCGCCGTGTTATAATAGCCCGTTGTATTATGCGCGAGACTCAAAGAGCCAATCGCCGTGTTATAAACTCCTGTCGTATTAGCATTCAGACCATTCCATCCAATCGCCGTATTATTATCACCTGTCGTGGTTGATGCCATACTCCCTGTTCCAATGGCTGTATTGGCCTGACCGGTTGTTATTGCAGCCATAGACCCAACACCCATCCCGGTATTGTTCGTTGCACCTGCTATTGCAGTTGCACCCACACCCTTACCAATAAACATTGAGTTGGTCGATTGTTTACCCGCTGCCGCTGATCCCGTATAATTACTGACTACATCATTCAGATTATCCAAAAACCCAGACCCAACTGTTACCCATTTTGTTCCGTTACATACTTCAGCATAAGTCGATCCCGATACGGTTGTGGTTCCACCACCACCGCCACCACCACCGGACGCTGGATTTAGGGCAACCAGCATGGTTCCGGTTGACGCGGCTCCTCCCGTCGTGGTTGCCAATGTCCCCGATAAGCCACCCGTTGCACCTGCCGCCGCCTGAACAGCGTCCGCTATTGCCATCGGATTAAAACAAGTATACGGGTCTAATAACCCCTGTATATCAGCCCGCTCTGTAAATCCGCTCGGAGGAGTATAATTCGTCACCACCGAAGAGCATGAAGACGTTCCACTCCATCCTGATGCGTCATTATCCGTGTCGGCTGCCCCGAACCATACAATCTGCGAATTAGCAGCTGTTGTCGTCAAACTGTTTGCTATCATCGTCCAAGGACCAGACGATGTAGGCTCGTTTTTCTGGCTGCTACCCGCAATCGGGTTAGTTGTGTCCACTCCAGAATACGCAATCACCGAACCTGATACAGACCAACTATCATCATCATTATAAGATAAATTTGTCTCGGTACCCGTCGCAACTTTATAAGCAATTGCCCAACATTGCCCATCCGGACTGCCAACATCGGTTCTTTCAAGTTGTGTAAACCCTGGAGGCCAAGTTAATGTTCCGCATCCATCATCATTGACGGCATAAAGCAAAATATCTCCTGCGGATATTCCCGCAGGAGCAGGAACTGTTAGTGTAAGACTTGATCTTCCACCATTCCCAGGTGTATGGGAAGAGTTTACACCCACGAAAGAAATACTGCCAGAAGCACCACCACCACTGGCTGTCACTGTATCTGTTGTACTTGTGCCAGTTGTATTATAGCGCATTAAACCAAGATTGGTGCCATCGCATGTAAGGTCGGTATTCACGGCCTCGGTTTCCAATTGTATTGGCGCAGTGCTTGGAGGGGGGGCACTGGTGCTACCGACCTCTGCCCAGCTTGTACCATCACAGACTTCCACTGTTTTTGTACCACTTCCTCCACCACTGCCAGAACCTTTAAAAACCGCGATGGCACCAGGTTTAACAGCATCATTATCTGCAGTCCATGTATTAGTCACCACGCCTGTCGATGACAGAATTTGGTAAATATTGTAGGTCGAACTAGCGGTTGCTCCACCAGGTATCAATGTCCATCCAGGTGATACGGAGATTGTTCCATATCCGGCAGGTTGATCATAAACACCAAATGCAATAGCGTTCGCGGAAGTTGTACTTGGGGTCGTCACCGCCAATGTCTTTTCGTAGCCAGAGCCATTAAAAGCCGCCGCATCAACAGGTGAAGAGGTCAGGACTCCGCTTACTTCAATCGTCTGGATTGTAATCCAGTTTGTACAGGTACTATTGGTAAAGGATACCGTAAAGGTAGATCCTGTGCTGGTAACCGGTGCACTCCATATACCAACATTCATTCCCCATACATTTGTAAAATTACTGGCAACAGCTTTGCTATAGGTATTTCCTTCCGTATCGGAAACTGTAGTGCTATTTTCTAAATCGCAATATTGGGAACCATCCCCCATCCCTGAAATTAGAACAACGATAGAGTTTCCAACAGCGGGATTGGAAGAAAATGTACGGGAGTTATCATTATTAACCGCAGCCGTCGCTTGAACGATGGCAGGAGCAGAACCTCCACCGCCGCCACCATTCAAATTATAGCGGAGTTGCCCTGTTGCTGTGCTATCGCACATTGGGTTTGTTTGAACCGTTTCGTCATCCAGTTTCGAGCTGCCGCCGGTGATCGGCACCCAACTCGTGCCGTTGCACATCTCTATGGCATTGCCATTCGTGGCCATCACGCCTGTCGATGTTCCATCGCATGTTAGCAATGCCTTGTCAGGTAGAAGTAGCCCTCCACCAATGCTCGCCGATCCCGTTGTTTCTATGTTTTTCCCGATGGTGGCCGTTTGAGGTGTTCCGGCCTTAATATTCCACAATCCGCCAGATGCCCCTGTCGCCTCCTGATAGGTAAAGGAGCTAATAATATCATCATCTGTCTCCGCCGCTTTCGATACAAGTGGCAAATCAGTGGCATCAGCTAAACTTCCGTTGCTATCCACATCCGCTGTCGCAAAATCACGGCAGGTCGTGGTGAAAGCTTTATCCGGGCCCGCTGAAATCAGCGCAACCACAGGATAGGCTGTTGAGGCTATCCCACCCAGCATATTGGCATTACAACCACTTCCGGACGTTGTTGCACCGTGATTCCACACGCAATAACCGTATTCTGTTCCCCATGGGTCTTTCTTATTAATCCCCAAAGATAACGGAACAAGGCCGCCATTGGTCGGATAAGGTTCAGTTGTTGCTGCACGCCATTCTACAGGTTCGACATACCCATCAGAATCGCAATCCCCACTATTCGACTGATTGGCTGTTGCCATCACCGCTACTTGTGACCCAATCGCCATCTGGTTTTCGGCGGTATTCATTTTGGTCAGTCGCACTGACGTCGCCAATGGCCCCTTCATAAAGGTCATCACCGCCGCACCCAGCAACCCCACCAACGCTATCGCACCAAATATCGCCAGAAATACGTTCCCGGATTCAGATTTTGATTGAAACCTTAAACACATTTGTTGAATGTCCTAACAGCCCAGAAGTAATTATATAAAAGTTGGTGATTATCTATTTTATGAAGAATTTATGTATATATACTTAAATAGTGCCCAGAAAGATTGAGTAACGGGCGAATCAGATGGGTAATTCTACTACAACTCCCTCAAAAATTGACATGTATTTATTGTTCGATGCGAAAAGGGGGGGAATGTTAGAGAGATTGAATGCCCTTGGTCGTTGAATATTCGAAATGCAATGGGGTATCGGGATGCAATTGGGTATGGATGGCATGCGCCGCATGTGCCGCATCTGCAAAACCAGTCAGGATTAATTTCAGTTTATGGGGATAGATTGCAATATCACCCACCGCATAGATGCCCGAAACAGTGGTGGCTGCAGTGCCTTGGGTCGTGGTGATATGTGAATTTTCTAAATTCAGCCCCCATTCTGCAATTGGCCCGAGGCTAGCAGACAACCCGAAAAACGGGAGCAATAGATCGGCATCAAGTCGTCTGGAATGGTTGTCGAGATCAGTCACTTCAACTTGTTTCAAAATACCGTCCTCGCCATGCAAAGCCGATAATTGATAAGGGGTTACCAGTTCAACCACGCCCGAAAGCGTGTATTCCTGCAATTTTTCAAGGCTTGCGGGGGCGGCGCGGAATTTATCGCGGCGGTGAACCACATAGATTTTTGCAGCAATTTCAGCGAGAGAATTTGCCCAATCAACCGCACTGTCACCACCACCCGCAATCACAACTTTTTTGCCACGGAAAATGTCGCGGGAACGGACGGCGTAGAAAACCGATTTGCCTTCATATTGTTCAAGGCCATCAAGGGGTGGACGATGTGGGCCGAAAGCCCCTGCGCCCGCCGCAATGATAATGGCGCGTGTGTGAATTTCATTTTGTTTGGAGGTGGTGACGGTAAAATCACCCGCCATACCCGCGACGCCGATCACTTGCTGTCCCAGATGGTAAACAGGGGCAAAAGGGGCGGCTTGTTGTTCCAATTGTTCAATCAATGCTGCGCCCGAAATAGAGGGTTCGGCAGGAATGTCATAGATGGGTTTTTCAGGGTAAAGCGCCGTGCATTGCCCGCCGATCTGGTCAAGGCTGTCAACCACATGGCATTTTAACCCCAGCATGCCGCACTGAAACACCGCAAAAAGCCCCACAGGCCCTGCGCCGATAACCACAACATCTGTTTTCAACATCTCTGACATGGGGTATATGTAACCAAATTGATGGATTTTGAACAGATATGATTTACAAGACATCTTCCGAAGAAGAAACAATCAAGGCCGCCGCCGCATTTGCCGCCACCCTGAAACCCCGTGACATCATTTTGCTCAACGGTGATTTGGGTATGGGTAAATCTGTGTTTTCGCGGGCGGTTATTCGGACGATCACCCATAATCCTGACCTTGATGTCCCAAGCCCGACTTTTACCCTTGCCCAGACCTATAACACGCCCATGGGGGATGTTTGGCATTTCGATTTATATCGCCTGAAAGACCCCGAAGAACTTTATGAAATCGGGTGGGAAGATGCCTTAAGTTCAGGCATTATTCTGGTTGAATGGCCTGAGCGGTTGAACTATTTAACTCCGAAGAAATCCATTACTGTCACGCTCACGCAGGGAGAAACCCCGACATCCCGCGTTATTACGGTTGAAAGATGAATGACAAATGACGATTGAAACTGCTTTTCTGGTCTGCGCGGGCATGGGAACGCGGATGAAGCCGCTGACCGATACTTGTCCTAAACCTTTACTCCCCTTAAACGGTAAACCGTTGCTTGCGTATATCTTTGATCAATTGCGAAGGACTGAAGTCAATAAGGTAACTGTCAATTCGCATTATCTACCCGAGCAAATTACAGCCTATCTGAACACTATAAAAGATTTTGCCCTGACAGAATCGTTCGAACCTGTTTTATTGGAAACGGGTGGCGGTTTGGTTAAAGCGTTGGATAGTTTAGGTGAAAAACCGTTCCTGATGATTAATGGGGATGCGTTCTGGATAGATGATGAAGGTCACAACACTCTGCAAGAACTGGAAGAGCAGTTCGATGACACGGAGATGGATATCCTCCTCTGCATCACACCAGTCACCCGCATGAAACTAACCGAAGGGGTGGGCGATTATGATGTTCTGCCAGATGGGCGGCTACGCCGCAATTTGGAAAAACGCGGAACACATATGTTTACAGGCATCCGCATTTTGAACCCCGCCATTATGGCTGGATACCCCGAAGACAAATTCTCGTTCCTGAAAAATATGGATGAAGCCGAGAAAAAAGGCCGTTTATATGGCTATGTGATGAATGGTGATTGGCACCATATCAGCACCCCCGAAGATTTAACACGCGTTGAAAACCACCTGAAGGATATTTAACATGACGAAACTTTTTCTGACTGCCCTCCTCCTGACAACCGCCATTGTTCCTGCGTTTGCCGAAGATGTTGCGCCACAAAGCAAACAGGAAATAACTTTGTCCTTTGCCCCCGTCGTCAAACAAGTTGCGCCATCCGTTATCAACATTTTTACCAAACGTGTAGTGACCCGTAACGTATCACCTTTTGCAAATGATCCTTTATTTGCACAAATGTTTCCGAATATGGGGATTCCGCAACAACGTCTCGAGGGATCATTGGGGTCAGGCGTGATTGTGGATAGTGAAGGATTAGCTGTGACCAATGCCCATGTTATTCGCGGCGCGAACGAGATTACCATTTCATTATCAGACGGGCGTGAATTCCCTGCGAAAATCGTGATGCAAGATGATGCTTCAGATTTGGCGATCTTGAAAGTTGATACCAAGGGTGAGAAATTTCCCGCAGCCCGCCTTCAAACCAGTGAGAATTTAGAGGTCGGTGATTTGGTGATTGCCATCGGCAACCCGTTCGGTGTGGGGCAAACCGTGACCAGTGGTATTATTTCAGCCCTTGCGCGGTCATCGATGAATATCAGCAATTATAATTTCTTTATCCAGACCGATGCGGCGATTAACCCCGGAAATTCGGGCGGGCCGTTGGTGAGCATGTCGGGGGGCGTGATTGGGATCAATTCGGCCATTTACTCCAAAGATGGTGGATCATTGGGTATCGGCTTTGCCATACCATCCGAGATGGTGAGAACTGTTTTATCTGCCGTTAAAAATGGTCAGGTATCGAAAGCAGGTGATTTGGTTCACCCGTGGATTGGAATTACGGCGCAAGATATTACTGCAGATATTGCGGCGTCTCTCGGCCTGAAAGCTCCGATCGGTGCTCTTATCTCGGATATTCATGAAGCGTCCCCTGCGGTCACCGCCAGATTAAAACAAGGGGATGTTGTGACCGCGGTCAATGGACATACCATCAAGGATGCATCGGAAATGAGATTCCGTTTGGCAACACTTGGTCTGGGCGAAAAAGCGGAAATCACCTACAAACGCGGTGGCGAGGAAGCCAAAACAACTATTCAATCCATCAAACCACCCGATAGTCCCCCACGTAACGAGACCAAGATCAAGGGTCAGAACCCATTGGCTGGCGCAAGCGTTGCCAATATCAACCCAGCGGTTGAGGTGGAACTCGGTCTGAAAGATGCTCCGTCCCGAGGTGTAGTGGTCACAGCCGTGACCCCGAATACATTATCCGCGCGGGTTGTAAATGTGGGCGATGTCATTCTGGCGATCAACGGAAACCGCATCATTGGTGCCGACCAAGTCCAAAAAGAAATGGAACACATGACCCGCCAAGGGTGGATTTTAAAAGTCATTTCAGGCGGACAGGAACGGACATTGATGGTGCGTTAGGCGACGATACGCCCATCAACAATCGTAATTGTGCGGTCGCAATTTTTTGCGAATTCTGGATCATGGGTGACGGCGACGACAGCGCAGCCGTCTTCACGGGAGAGTTTTTTCAAAATTTCCTGAACTGTTTTACTGGATTCTGTGTCCAGATTCCCTGTCGGCTCGTCCGCAAAAATCATGCGCGGGTTATTGGCCAGAGCCCGCGCAATGGCAACCCTTTGGCGTTGTCCACCCGATAATTGGGAGGGGAGTTTATCCAGATGATCGGCAAGACCTAGCCTATCTAGCTTTTCGATTGCGATTTTTCTGATCTCGGCATCACTTAATTTGCCAAGGCGGCGCATGGGCATGGTCACATTTTCAAGGGATGTAAATTCAGGCAATAGAAAGTGAAACTGGAACACAAACCCCATTTGTTCGAGCCTTATTTGCGCCAGTTTCTTTTGGTTGTAGCCTGTAATATCAACATCATCGATAAAGATTTTGCCCGACGTCGGACTATCCAAAAGCCCCAGCAAATAAAGCAGAGAGGACTTCCCCGAACCAGACGGCCCTTTAATCGCCGTGAATTCATGGGTGCGAATTTCAACCGAAGCCTCTTTGACCAAAGTCACAGGCAGAGCCTCAGTTGTCAGGGTGCGGGAGATATGGTCGGCACGCATAATGACTGGTTTTAAATCCATCATGATCCTCCGCGCAGAACGTCAACCGGCATTAATTGTGCGCCTTTACGGGCAGGAAGATAGGCTGCGAGAACCGCCGCACAAATGGCGAAAGCCGCAGCAATTACAAATTGTTCAAAGCCCCATGAGACAGGCATATAAATCACATCACTGCTGCCCGGGGGTTTGAATTTGATATTGCTAAGCCCCTGTATCATCAGTGCGCCGAGCGGTATGCCGATCATATTACCCGCAATCCCCAGCAACACACCTTGTATTAAAAAAATACGGCGGATGTCTTCGGATTGGAAACCCATGGATTTCAAAATAGCAATATCGCGGTGTTTTTCCATGACGACAGTCGAGATCACATTATAAATTCCAAAAGCCGCCACAATCAACACCGCACTAACCACCGAATACATTATGATATTGCGGATCGCCAAGGTGTTCATCAAATCTGCTGACTGTTCCTGCCATGATTCTGATTTGTAGCCAACAATGGATTCAATATCTTTGGACATGGCGAGTGCCTGTTGAGGGTCATCGAGTTTTACCAAAATCGAATTGATACGGTTAGGACGGTTAAAGAGGGTTTGGGCGCGTTTCAGGTTGATAAAGCCTTGTCCCCTGTCATACCCGCCACGACCCGTTTTAAAGATGCCGACAATCTTAAAGCGTTTTACATCCCCGCTAGGCGCGACCACTGTAATCATATCATTGAGGGAGAGAGATAAATCTTTCGCAAGAGTTACTCCGATCAGGATGCCGTCAGGGTTTCCGAACAATCTTTCCAGACTTCCTTCAACCATATAATTACGGATGGTCGAGACAGAGTCGATTTCTTCGGGGATCATGCCGCTCAGGGTAATACCTGTTTCCTGCCCCGCATAGGTGATAATCCCTTGTCCTGCAAGGACTGGCGAGGCCACAAGACCCGGCGTGTTTTTCAATTTACCGAGAATTTTTTCATAGCCGCGAATACCGCGTGTCTCAGTCAATGGCGTGACATTGCGAATGGCAACCATACTATCTTTATAAAGTTTTTGTGCAGGTTGAATGCGCGGTTCGCGGTATTCATCGCTGATCGTAATATGGGGGGAATTATCAACGAGGCGTTTGATAAAGTCCTGTTCCGACCCCTGCATAATCGATGAGATCCCGAGGAAGAACGCAACCCCCAGAATAATCCCCATGAGTGAGACAAAGCTCTGGCGTTTGCGGGCAAGGAGGTGTTTGAGGGCGATGAAAGCAAGAAGGCGCATTTTATTTTACGCTTTCTTTATAGGGTTTTACCCGAACCTTTTGCCCGTCTTTTAGGTTTTTATCAAAGGGAACGACCACATTGTCGGATGATGCCAAACCATTTGTAATCTGCACATTATCAACGTTCTGAATGCCTGTTGTCACCGTCACAGTTTGCAAAACACCATCCCGCACCAGTTGAACTTTATTCTTGTTCGCCAGAGAAGTTGCGGGGATCAGCAAGGCATTATCGACTTTCTGAATGATGATATTGGTTTCAACCGTCATGCCGATCATCAGCGGGTTATTGCTATCATCAAAAGTGATGCGTACCCTGTAACTCCGCGCCACGGAATCACCTTTCGGGGTGATGGCGGAGATTTTGCCGTGATAGACTTTATCAGGGAACGCGTCTGACTGGATCAGCACTTCCTGCCCCACGGTGACTTGCGGAATATCTTCTTCATCAACCTCGGCAGTAACGCGCATGGGTGCGCAGCACGACATATAGAAGACAGGTTGAGCCGCAGCAATTAATTCGCCGACTTCGCCATCTCGTCTGATAATCAAGCCATCCGCGGGGGCAATCAAGGTTAGGTAGGAGGCCTGTGCCTTGGCTTTTTCAATTTGTGCACTCAGGCTATCCACATCGGATTTGGCTTGTTCCAGAATATCACGACTGATCGATCTGGTTTTGAACAATTGCTCTTTGCGGGATAAATCGGATTTAGAAAAAACAAGGCGCGCATTCAAATCGGCAATAGCCGCTTGTTGTTCTGTATCCTCTAACCTTGCCAGAACTTCGCCCCGTTGAACGGTTTGACCTTCGATCGCCCGTAATTCCATGAGATGGGCAGAATTTCGCGGGGCAATCGGCACCATAATGGTTGGTTCAACCGTGCCTGTTGCATAAACAGCCTCAATCGCCTGTCCTTGATGCGGGGTTGCGACAGCCACGTCCTTTGCGAGGACAAAGAACGACACGGCAAACCCCAGCCCGATCGAGGCCAAAAATATCAGGAAAATGGCAATTTTTTTATTCATATTCAGGATGTTACTCTTTTTCTATCCGCCTGTTAATCCCCTATGATCCCATCAAGATAGTTCTTTTGTGGAATTAGTCTTGCGTTTTGTGGATTGTTTGGGTAAACATTCTATATTCCCCTAAATCTTTGGTCATCATAAACGCCCCGCGCGATTACGACCCACGGGTTAAAAAATGGAATTTAAGTTAGGAAAAAAAAGATGGCTAAATTTGCCCCTGTAGAATTTTTTAAACAAGTCCGCGTTGAGGCCAAAAAAGTAACTTGGCCAACCCGTCAGGAAACAATCGCAAGCACAATCGCCGTATTTATCATGGTTGTGATTGCATCCATCTTCCTGTTTGTGGCTGACCAAGCGCTGGCTTTCTTGGTTGAGTTTGCATTGGGCTTAGGTCGTTAATTTTTAAGATAAACAAAGGAAAACATTATGGCTGCTCGTTGGTATGTACTGCACGTTTACTCTGGTTTCGAAGCAAAAGTTGCTGAAGCCATTCGTGACAAAGCCCAAAAACAAGGCATTGAAGACCGCATTGAAGATATTATGGTTCCAACCGAAGAAGTGGTTGAAATCAAACGCGGTCAAAAAGTAAATTCTGAACGCAAAGTGTTCCCGGGCTATGTTCTGGCGAAAATGGATATGTCCGACCAAATCTGGCACCTTGTGAAAGATACACCAAAGGTCACTGGTTTCCTTGGTGGTGGCAACAAACCTGTGCCAATTTCCGAGAAAGAAGCCGCCCGTTTGATGACCCAATTGCAAGAGGGTATCGAAAAACCTCGCGCCGCGATCACATTCGAAATCGGCGAGAAAGTCAAAGTCATGGAAGGCCCGTTTGCGTCCTTCGAAGGTATGGTTGAAGAAATCGACGAAGCCAAAGGTCGTGTTAAAGTATCCGTATCGATCTTCGGTCGCGCAACCCCTGTCGAGCTTGAATTCTCTCAGGTTGAGAAGACTTAAGTCTTTTCAGATAGCCATTAAAAAACCCGCGAGTTGTTCGCGGGTTTTCTTTTTTCTTAAAACGCCAAGCGTTGAATATCCCTGATTTGCGGAATGGCTTTGAGTTTTGCCATTACTTCATCACTGACTTTTGTATCAACGGAAACCAAAGCAATTGCTGTTTTTCCCTCAGACACACGGCCTAAACGAAAATCAGCAATATTGATTTTGGCGTCTGATAACGCTGTCCCCAGCGCCCCGATCATCCCCGGTTTGTCTTCGTTGCGGATAAGCAGCATATTCTGGGTCAGTGCGGCTTCAATCGGTACGCCTTCGATGCTCACAATACGCGCTTCACGACCTGCGAATAATGTTCCGGTTACGGTGTGGACGCCACCTTCACAAGTCAGGGTGATGGTGATGGCGGTTGGCCATTCGGTGGTGTCGTTGGTACGGATGTCAGAGACCACAATGCCTTTGGATTTCGCGATTTCTGGCGCGTTGACCATATTTACGGACTCGCTCATGTCTTTTAAAACATCTGCCAGAATACAGGCGGTCAACGGACGGGTGTTCAAAAGGGACACCGCACCGATATAATTAATATCGATTTTCTTGATCGCAGATGTCGCAATTTGTCCCGCCAAGCGTCCGATGCCCGCTGCCAAAGCCATATAAGGCTTCAGTTTCGGGGCATCCTCGGCAGAGATGGACGGCATATTGATCGCGTTGATAATTGCACCGTTCAGCAAATAATCAGAGATTTGTTCTGCGACCTGTATCGCAACATTCACCTGAGCCTCAGATGTTGAGGCGCCCAGATGCGGGGTACAAATGACATTCGGATGGCCGAATAATACGTTGGTTTCTGCGGGTTCCACATCGAACACGTCTAATGCTGCGCCTGCAACATGACCGCTATCAAGGGCGGCTTTTAAATCATCTTCAACAATCAATCCGCCACGGGCGCAGTTGATAATACGGACACCCTTTTTCATTTTGGCGATTGCCGCAGCATCAATCATTTTTGATGTTTTTTCGGTTTTCGGAACATGGATGGTGATAAAATCGGCGCGTTTATAAATATC
>Ga0209066_10005751_pt1 | contig 12931 bp, 10 predicted proteins | sample All_14_2_FD_187198 | JGI IMG/M metagenome (GOLD analysis project Ga0209066, IMG submission 187198) | Freshwater microbial communities in response to fracking from Pennsylvania, USA - Allegheny Zone_MetaG_DW_15 (SPAdes) (version 2) ...
CGATGGCCTCGAACAGCTGCGCGCCGCAGTACGACATGTAGGTGCTCACGCCCATCTTGGACATGATCTTGGACAGGCCCTTGCCGATGGCCTTGACGTAGTTGTAGATGGCCTTGTCGGCCGACAACTCGCCTGGCAGGTCCTTGGCCAGGGTGCTCAGGGTTTCGAGCGCGAGGTAGGGGTGAACCGCCTCGGCGCCGTAACCGGCCAGCACGGCGAAGTGGTGCACTTCACGGGCCGTGCCGGTCTCGACAACCAGACCAGCCGATGTACGCAGGCCCTTGCGGACCAGGTGATGGTGGATGGCCGACAGCGCCAGCAAGGCGGGGATCGCGATGTTGGCGCGGTCCATCTTGCGGTCGGTGATGATCAGGATGTTGTGACCGGACTGGATGGCCTCGACGGCCTCGGCGCACAGCGAAGCCAGACGCGCTTCAACACCTTCATGCCCCCAGGCTGCGGGGTAGGTGATGTCAACTTCGTAAGGCTTGAACTTGCCACCGGTGTGCTTCTCGATGCTGCGCAGACGCGCCATGTCGTTGAAGTCCAGCACGGGCTGCTGCAGCTCTAGGCGCATTGGCGGGTTCACCGCGTTGATGTCCAGCAGATTGGGCTTGGGGCCCACGAAGGACACCAGCGACATCACCACGGCTTCGCGGATCGGGTCGATCGGCGGGTTTGTGACCTGGGCGAACAGCTGCTTGAAGTAGTTGTACAGCGGCTTGTTCTTGTCGGACAGCACGGCCAGAGGCGAGTCATTGCCCATGGAGCCCGTGGCTTCTTCACCGTTGGTGGCCATCGGGGCCATCAGGAACTTGATGTCTTCCTGGGTGAAGCCGAAGGCCTGCTGGCGGTCGAGCAGCGACTCGGCGAACTCACCCACCACGCCAGACGCATCGATGGTGTCCAGCTTGATGCGGACGTTCTCGATCCATTGGCGATAAGGCTTGGCCTGGGTGAACTGGGCCTTGAGCTCTTCGTCATCAATGATGCGGCCTTGCTCGAAGTCGATCAGCAGCATCTTGCCGGGCTGCAGACGCCACTTCTTGACGATCTTGTTCTCGGGGATGGGCAGCACGCCGGACTCGGAGGCCAGCACGACCAGGTCGTCATCGGTGATGATGAAACGGGCGGGACGCAGGCCGTTGCGGTCGAGCGTGGCGCCGATCTGGCGGCCGTCGGTGAAGACCATGGCGGCGGGGCCGTCCCATGGCTCCATCATGGCAGCGTGGTACTCATAGAAGGCGCGGCGGCGCTCGTCCATGGTGGCGTGCTGTTCCCAGGCTTCCGGGATCATCATCATGGCGGCCTGGGCCAGCGGGTAGCCGGACATGGTCAGCAACTCGAGCGCGTTGTCGAAGGTGGCCGTGTCGGACTGGCCATCCATGCTGATGGGGTAGAGCTTGCGCAGGTCATCGCCCAGCACGGGCGACTTCATCACGCCTTCTCTAGCACGCATCCAGTTGAAGTTGCCCTTGACCGTGTTGATTTCGCCGTTGTGGGCGACCATGCGGTAAGGGTGGGCCAGCGGCCATTCAGGGAAGGTGTTGGTCGAGAAGCGTTGGTGCACCAGGGCCAGGGCCGAGGTCACACGCTCGTCTTGCAGGTCAAGGTAGTACTTGCCGACCTGGTCGGCCAGCAGCAGGCCCTTGTAGATGATGGTGCGGCACGACATGCTGGGCACGTAGTACTCGGCTCCGTGCGTCAGGTTCAGGCTGGAAATCTTGGAGGACGCCGTCTTGCGGATGACGTAGAGCTTGCGCTCCAGGGCATCGGGCACCAGGATGTCGGGGCCACGGCCCACGAAGACCTGGCGGATGACGGGTTCTTTTTCGCGCACGGTGGGCGACATGGGCATGTCGCGGTCGACAGGCACATCGCGCCAGCCCAGCAACACCTGGCCTTCGGCCTTGATGGCGCGCTCGAGTTCTTGCTCGCAAGCCTGGCGCGAAGCGCTTTCCTTGGGCAGGAAGATCATGCCCACGCCGTACTCGCCCGGCGGTGGCAGCGCCACGCCCTGTTTGGCCAGTTCGGCACGGTAGAACTCGTCAGGAATCTGGATCAGCAGCCCCGCACCGTCACCCATCAGGGGATCGGCACCAACGGCGCCGCGGTGGTCGATGTTTTCCAGAATCTTCAGGCCCTGGGCCACGATGCTGTGCGCCTTCAGGCCCTTGATGTGGGCCACGAAGCCAACGCCGCAAGCGTCGTGCTCGGCATTGGCGTACAGGCCCAGTTCGGCTGCGGCCTGGATTTCCTGGGCAGTGGCCACGGACATGGCGGCTGCGTCAGACAGGGGGGAGGTAGGGAACGAGGTTCCCGAAGTCGCCTGGGTCATGGGGGCGCTCCAGAAGTTAGTGTGAAAAAACAGCGTGGGGACCGGCGAGGATACGCCCGAATCCCAGGGTTTTCAAGCATTAATAATGAGGGTCAGATCATATTTATTCACTCAGGAACGATTTCACACTCTATAAATAGGGTCAGATCAAGCATCACCATTCGGCACGGTTTTGCGCGGCCGGCCCCGCGGCCTGGGCGACAGCCTTCTGCCCGTGGTCAGCGCCAGCGCACCGGCCGCCTCTTCTGGCATCAATGCCCAACCTTTGTGCATGGCGTCCGTCAAACGCCTGATCTGCTCACCGGACAAGCCCACCTCCAGGCGACGACGCCAGGCGGCCTCGCGCTCGAAAGGGGTGTTGCCCAAGGCCCAGAACAAGGCGTGATCAGCCAGCAGCGGGTCGGTCTTCAAGCCCAGATGGTGCCGCGCACTGCACCAGACGTCCTCCTCCGGCTTGACCGCCTGCCCCGCTCGCTGCGCATGCTGCTCGATGAACACCATCGCATCAAGCAAGTAACGCGCCGGGTCCAGCACCGTGGAGCGGTACCGCCCGGACCACAGCCCGCCCTGCCGCTGGTGCCGACGGTTGTAGGCCGCCACATAGCGCCGGCCCAGCGCCTGCACCATCAGACTCAGCCCCTCGTCGCTGGTGGGTGTGGCCAGTACATGGAAATGGTCTGGCGCCAGGTTGTAGGCGTGTATGGCGACGCCATGCACGCGCGCCGCCTCCCGCAGGGCCTCGATGAAGATCACCCTGTCCTGATCGTCCCGGGCCAGCCATTGCCCATCGTGCACCCGCTGCACCAGCAGATGGGGCCAACCACTCAAGCCGATTCGGGCCAGGCGCGCCATGACAGGTCCCTCTGAAAATGGATGTGTCCCCAATTATCTACGTGGCGCTGCACCTGGTGCTGCGCACATGCGGCGCTCGGCAGCCGTTACAAGCTGCGACAAAGGCCCGTCACACGCCGCTGAACGCCCCCCATTCGAGGGGGCGCCAGGTGCTTTCGAGGACTTCCCCGGTTGTTGAATCACGCCATAGCTCGTTACCCTTGCGGTGAAAAGATATCGATAGACATTACACAGGCCTCGTCACCGCAGACCAGGCCCGACACCGCAGTACTGGAGAGATTTGAATGGCTGATTCGTCCACCGCCTCGCTGCCCGTTGCAGCCGCCACCCGTTTGTCGGGCTGGCTGTCGCATCTGGGCGTGAGTCCCATGGCCTTTGATGACACGCTCAGCCTCATCAACCCCCTGCTGACGGTGCACCGCTTGCACGCCCGCGTGGTCGCCAAAACCGTCGAAACCAGCACCGCCACCACACTGGTGCTGCAGGCTGGCGAGGCCTTCAAAGGGCTGCAGCCAGGTCAGTTCGTGATGGTTGGCGTGACGATCAACGGCGCGCGCCATCGCCGGGCTTATTCGCCTCGGGTGGTGGCCGGTCATGCCAACCGCTTTGGCATCACGGTTCAGCGCCAGCCGGGCGGCCTGGTGTCTAACCACCTCAATGAGTCGGTTCGCGTGGGGCAGGTGATCGAGATCGAGCAGGCAGGTGGTGCGTTCACCCTGCCCTCGACCGTGCCGGCCGAATTGCTGCTGCTGGCCGGTGGCAGTGGCATCACCCCCAGCATGGCCATGCTGGAACACCTGCATGCCCACGCGCCCAAGACACGCGTCACGCTGGTTTACTTTGCGCGCAGCCGCGACGACCGCATCTTTGCCAAGGCCCTGGACAAACTGGCCGCCAACTGGTCGGGCCTGCAATACGTGCCCGTCGACAGCGTGGCCAACACGCCGGCTGACTCGTCTGGCCGCGCCTCCAGCGCCACGGCGAACCACCAGCAGTTGCTGGACGCTGCCCTGCTGGCCACCCATGTGCCCAACTGGGCGCAGATCCCCGCTTATTGCTGCGGCCCCGCCCCCTTGATGGACGCCGCACGCACGCTGTGGCAAAACGCAGGCGCCACGGCACGTTTGCACCTCGAAGCCTTTGCGCCACCCAAGCCCAACGGCGACCCCCATGCCCGCCACGAGATCCGCCTGGTGCGTGACGCCGTGGCCCGCCAGTTTGAGGCGCCGGGCGACCAGACCCTGCTGGTGGCCGGCGAAAGCGCTGGCCTGAGCATCAAGCATGGCTGCCGCCAAGGCATCTGCCACGAATGCACCTGCCGCCTGCACAGCGGCTCGGTTCGCGACCTGGGCACGGGAGAGCGCATTGACGGCGAGGGGCAAGCCATCCGCCTGTGCGTGACCTCCGCCATGAGCGACCTTGATCTTGAATCCCTGAATTGATTGCACCGCCATGAACAGCAAGACCATGCAAATTGGCCCCAAGACCTTCGCGCAGCTCGAAGCCTTTGAAAAAGAACTGGACGCCATCGGGCAAGAACAGCGCAAGACGCTGGGCGAACGCGATGCCCGCTACATCCGCGGCATCCTGCGCACCGTGCGCGTGACCGAAACACTGGGCCGCGCCCTGTTGCTGATGGGCTGGTTCCCACCAACCTGGATCCTGGGCGCTTTCTTGCTGGGCATCAGCAAGATCATCGACAACATGGAGTTGGGACACAACGTGATGCACGGGCAGTTCAACTTCATGAACGACCCGCAGTTCAACGGCGACACCTTCGACTGGGACAACACCTGCCCCAAGGAAGAATGGCGCCACTCGCACAACTTCGTGCACCACAACTACACCAACGTGATCGGCAAGGACCGCGACTTCGGCTACGGCATGCTGCGCCTGTCGTCCGACCTGCGCTGGAGCTGGCTGCACCCGTTCCAGCTGGTGTTGACCGCGCTGCTGGCAGCCTACTTCCAGTGGTTTGTCGCCATCCATGACATGCAGATGGACAAGGTCGCCATCGGCCGGCGCAAGTGGTCTGATGTGCGCCCTCAGTGGCTGCTGGTGCGCGCCAAGATGTGGCGTGTCGTCAAGCGCGACTACCTGGTCTGGCCTTTGATCGGTGCGGCCGTGGGCGCCCTGTTCGGCCACGCGCAGGACACGGCCCTGGCTGTGCTGGCTGGCAACGCCATCGCCAACCTGATCCGCAATGTGTGGGCCTGGGCCATCATCTTCTGTGGCCACTTCACCGAAGACATCTACACCTTCAGCCGCGAGTCGATCGAGGGCGAGACCAAGGGCCAGTGGTACCTGCGCCAGATCCTGGGTTCGAGCAACATCAGCGGCAGCAAGCTGCTGCACCTGATGAGCGGCAACCTGTCGCACCAGGTCGAGCACCACCTGTTCCCCGATATCCCGGCCAACCGCTACATCGAGATGGCCCCCAAGGTGCGCGCGGTGTGCGCCAAGTACGGCATCCCCTACAACACAGGCTCGTTCTGGTGGCAGTTGATGACGGTGTTCAAGCGCATTGCGCGCTACAGCCTGCCGGGCGGCCCGCAAAAGGCCGTGCACATCGAGGTGCAAGCCATCGTGCCTGAACGGGCCTGAGCGGGCCTGACCCTCATGCCGCAAGCCACCGGCCAGGTCTGCCCTGGTCCGCAAACGCCTGAGGGCCTGGCGGCCTTCGCGGCTGAACTGGATCAGCTCAAGTCCGACACCATGGCCAAGGTGGGCCTGGAAGACGCCCGCTACATCACGCGCCTGTTGTGGGTGATCCGGGCTTGTGAATCTGCCGGGCGCGCCCTGTTGTTGACGGCGCCCTGGTGGCCTACATGGTGGCTGGGTGCGGCTTTGCTGGGGCTGTCCAAGTGCCTGCAAAACATGGAGTTCGGGCACAACGTCATGCACGGTCAGTACGACTGGATGAACGACCCGCGCTTCGATGGCAAGTCGCACGACTGGGACAGCGCCTGCAGCAAGGAAGACTGGCGCCACTTTCACAACTACATGCACCACCACTACACCAATGTGCTGGGGCTGGACCGCGACTTTGGCTACGGCATGCTGCGCCTGTCCGACGACACGCCCTGGGAGCGGCGCAACCTGACGCAGGCGCCCTACGCCATCGTCGTGGCGCTGTTGTTCGAGTGGGCCATTGCCATCCACAACATGGAGGTCGAACGCCTGCGCACGGACCGCGAGGCCACGCGCGCCCGCATGCGCCAGCTGTGGCCTCATGTGAAGGCCAAGATGTGGCTGCAGTTCAAGAAGGACTATGTGCTGTGGCCCTTGCTGGGCGGCGTGGTCTCGCTTGTGGCTGGCTACGGTGCGCTCAATGGCCTGCTGGGCGTGCTGCTGGGCAATGTGCTGGCCAACGTGATCCGCAATGTATGGACCTTCGTGGTGATCTTCTGCGGGCACTTCACAGATGGCATCCACACCTTTGATCCGGCCTTGGTGCCAGGTGAGTCCAAAGGTCACTGGTACATCCGGCAGATCCTGGGCTCGTCCAATATCCGGGGTGGCAAGCTGTTCCACATCATGACGGGCAACCTGAGCCACCAGATCGAACACCACCTTTACCCGGACATGCCGGCGCGCCGCTATGGCGAGGTGGCGCCCCGTGTGCGCGAGATCTGCCAGCGTCATGGCGTGCCCTACAACACGGGCAGCCTGCCAGGGCAGTTCCTGACGGTCGCGCGGCGCATCCTGCGTCACAGCCTGCCCGGCGGTGAGCACACCCTCACGCTGACCAAGGTGCCCTGATCAGTTCAGGGCGGCACGGATGCGTGCCTCGATGTGGGCATAGTCACCCTCGCCCGCATGGCTGAACACCACCCGGCCCTGTCGATCGACCAGGTAGACAGCAGGCCAGTAGGCGTTGCGCCAGGCTGTCCAGGTGGCGTAGTGGTTGTCTTGCGCCACCGGATAGCTCAAACCCCAGCGCTGGATCGCCGCCTGCACATTGGCTGTTTCCCGCTCGAAGGCGAACTCTGGCGTGTGCACGCCGATGACCACCAGCCCCTGACCCTTGTAACGCTCATGCCAGCGCTGCAGATGGGGCAAGGTGTGGATGCAGTTGATGCAGGCGTGGGTCCAGAAGTCGATCAGCACCACCTTGCCGCGCAGCTGGGCCATGGTCAGCGGGGCGGAGTTGAGCCAATGGCTGATGTTGACGAACTCGGGCGCCTTGTCAGGCACCAAGCCAGTTGATGCGATGGCGGCCTGGGCCTCACTCCCTGCTGCGCTTTGCGTCGAAGACCCGGGCTTTGTCAGCCAGGCCACCACGCTCGCATCAAAGCCCACATGGATGGCCCCCGCCGTGACGATCACCAGCAAACCAAACACACGCCGGACCACACCCGCATGGTTGGCCCAGCGCCGTGCATGCACCGCCGCCGCTTGCCCGCCATAGGCGATGGCCAACATGGGCAAGCCCGCCCCCAGCGCGTAGGCCACCAGCAAGCCCGCCGCATGCTGCAAGTCGCGCTCGGTGGCGATGAGTGCGAGCACGGAGGCCAGCACCGGCCCGGCACAGGGGGTCCACAACAAACCCAGGCTCATGCCCAGCACCAAGGCCCCCAGGTGACCCGCACCGGCCCTTTGGGCCAGTCGATGCGCGAGGTCGGCCAGGCCGCCCAGTGGCGCCATCACGCGCTCGAGCAAGGCTGGCCACATCAGCAGCAGACCTGACAAGGCCATCACGCCCACGCCGGCCTGGCGCAGGCCCTGTTGGGACACACCCAGAACCTGACTGGACACGCCAAACGCCCAGGCCACCGAGGCAAACGACAGCACGAAGCCCAGCACGATCAACAAGGGGCGCAGCCGCCAGCTGGCGCCCTCGTGCTCTGCAGACACGGCACACGCCCCCAGTAAAAGGGGCAGCATGGGCAGGATGCAAGGGCTGGCCGCCGTGGCGATGCCCGCGCCCAAGGCCACAATGAGTTCAAGCATGGCGCCCCCGGGTCACGGCTGGGCCGCTTCAGGCTGCGCACTGCCACTGACCCGCTGCCAGCGCTGGGTCTGGCCAAACAGCGGTATGCCTACATAGGCATGTAGCACCAACTCACCCGCCACATGACTGGCTGTGCTGACCGACATCTGGCAGCGGTAGGTTTTGCCGTTCTCGCGGTTGTAGATCTCGCCCTCCCATTCGACAGGCGGCGTTGAGGCGTCGCCCGAGTCCGAACGCGTGAAACCCTTGAGCAGCACCATACCGAGCGCTGGGCGTTTGTCGACCGGGTCCATCACCGCACTGTCGCGACTCATGGACCGGTTGCCCAGCACCTTGCTCACCGTGCCGCACAAGGCCGCACCGCATGGCGCGATGTCGACCTCCAGATTCCCATTGGCCGTGAGCCAGCGACCACGTGGGTCCTGGGCCACAGGCGCCTGGGCCGCGGCATGTGTGGCCGTGCAGACCAGTGCCAGGGCGGCACCCATCTGCAAAATGAACGAAGCAGTCGAACGAGACATGGAAGGGCTCCTGAGAGTGCGTGAGCCTCCATTGCAACGCCCGCTTGTATCGCCCGGATGTCTCACACCGGCCTGTTTGTGGCGCGAACGTGTCCACACGCCCCTCAGACAAAGAGCGATACAAATGCGCCCTGTAGGATGGCATGCGCCCTCGGTCGAATCCGGTAAGGTAGCGCCATGGATGCACCTGATCACATACTGGTCGTGGACGATGATCGCCAACTGCTTGACCTGCTCGCGCAGTACCTTCAAGCCAGCGGCTACCGCGTCAGCACGGCGGCCAACGCGGCGCAGACGCGCGCTGTGCTGGCATCAGCGCGCATCGACCTCATCGTGCTGGACCTCATGCTGCCGGGCGAAGACGGCCTGTCGCTGTGCCGCGATCTGCGCGGCCGCGGCAGCGTGGCCACCCCCATCCTGATGCTGACCGCGCGCAGCGAAGAGGCCGACCGCATCGTGGGGCTGGAGATGGGCGCCGACGACTACCTGAGCAAGCCCTTTGCCACCCGAGAGCTGCTGGCACGCATCCGGGCCGTGCTGCGCCGCACGCGCATGCTGCCGCCCAATCTGCAGCCTGTTCAGCAGGCGCGCGTGCTGCACTTCGGCGACTGGCAACTGGACACCACAGCCCGCCACCTGCTGGACGCACAAGGCACGCTGGTTGCCCTGACCGGCGGCGAATACCGATTGCTACGCGTACTGCTGGACCACCCGCAGCGCGTGCTCAACCGCGACCAGTTGCTCAACCTCACACAAGGGCGGGATGCCGACCCCTTCGACCGCTCCATCGACCTGCTGATCAGCCGCCTGCGCCAGCGCCTGCGAGACGACTCGCGCGAGCCGCGCTACATCAAGACCGTGCGCCACGAAGGCTATGTGTTTTGCGCCGAGGTGCAGGCCGGGAGCCCCCTGTGAGGCTATGGCCCGGCTCGCTGTTTGGCCGCGTGGCCTTGATCGTGTGCTGCGGCCTGGTGGTCGTCCACATGCTGACCTTGCTGATCATCCTGCGCGAACGCGGCGACCAGGGTCTGACGATGATGACGGCCTACCTGGGGCGCGATGTGGCCGCCTCGGTGGCCATCCTGGACCGCGTCCCGCCAGCCGAGCGCGAAGCCTGGCTGCCCCGCATGGCCCGCCAGAACTACCACTACACGCTGGGCGAGGCCCCGGCCGGTCCACCATCGGCCAGCGCCCTCGCCGCGCCGCTGCAGCGAGCCGTCAGCGCCGAGCTGGGCGCCTCGCGTGTCGGCGTGATGATGCAGTCCGGCCCGCCTGGCGAGGGCGACGGCATGGTGCTGCCCTTGCGCCTGGCCGATGGCAGCACGTTGAGCTTGCAACTGACCCCGCCTGGCCTGATGGTCTCGCGCACCACCTTGCTGTTGCTGGGCTTGCAACTGATCACGCTGGGGCTGGCGATCTGGCTGGGCGTGAGACAAGCGGTCAGGCCCCTGACACGCCTCGCCAGAGCAGCCCATGCGCTCAAGCCAGGTACCCACAGCGCCTCACTGAGCGAAGACGGGCCCATCGAGGTCGCGCAGGCCGCACAGGCCTTCAACGCCATGCAGTCGCGCATCGACGCCCACCTGAATGAGCGCATGCAGTTGCTGGCGGCCATCTCGCACGACCTGCAAACGCCCATCACCCGCATGCGCCTGCGCGCCGATACGCTGTCCGACCAGGACTTGCGGGGCAAATTGCAAGCCGACCTGGAAGGCATGCAGGCCTTGGTCGAAGAGGGCCTGACCTATGCACGTACGGCCCAGGCGCCCCAGGAAACACCCCGGGCCATCGACCTGCACGCCCTGCTGGATGGCCTGGTGTGCGACGCCCACGACGCAGGGCAGCAGGTCACACTCACCGGTCGACACACACCACCGTTGCACACCCGCATGCAAGCCTTGCGAAGGCTCATGGGCAACCTGATCGACAACGCCATCAAGTTCGGCGGCTCGGCCCACGTGGTCGTGCAAACCGATGCGCAATCGGTGCACATCACCGTGCTGGACGATGGCCCCGGCATTCCCCATAACGCCTTGCAGGCGGTTTTTCAGCCCTTCTACCGGGTCGAGACATCGCGTAACCGCGAAACGGGTGGCACCGGGCTGGGCCTGGCCATCGCGCACGAACTGGCCATCGCCCTGTCTGGCGATCTGAGCCTGAGCAACCGTCCTGAAGGCGGCCTGGCCGCCCGGCTCACGCTGCCCCTGGCGCCCTGATCGAGGTCTCCTCGCACCCGGCCACCGCGTGTCAGGTTTTTTCTGACACGCCATGCAGCACCCACCCGACAGCCTATACAGCGGCGTCCCTATTCAGAAATCAAGGGGTGACGACCAGAATTCAATCCATGCCGACACGATACAAAACCGGCACAAACAAAAGCTTCAGCAAACCGCGTCTTCAAACGCTTTCAAGGAAACCAACATGAACGCCGACCAGATCCTGATGGAAATCCGCGAAACCAATCTGTCCTACCTGATGCTGGCGCAAAGCCTGATCCGCAGCGACCGCGAACAAGCCCTGTTCCGCCTGGGCATCTCGGAAGACACGGCGGCGATGCTGACGGTGCTGTCGCCTGCCCAGATCATGAAGATCGCGTCGAGCAACACCTTGCTGTGCCGCATGCGTGTCGACGACGACCTGGTCTGGAGCCTGCTGACCAACCACGGCAAGGCCAACAACGACAGCGTGACCCGCCTGCACGCCAACATCTTGATGGCAGGCCGCCACCAGGAAGCGGCTTGATTCACGCCTACCAGCCGGAGCACACACCATGCGCAGCAAGAGCCTGTTGACCGAAGCCAAGCAAATCGACCGCGCCGTCACCCTGATCAACCTGGGTGCCCGCCTGCAGGTGCTGGAGTCCGAAACAGACTTGTCGTATGAACGTTTGCTGCGCCTGTACAAAGAGGTGTCGGGCAAGTCGCCATCGAAGGGCCAGTTGCCTTTTTCGACCGACTGGTTCATGACCTGGCAGCCCAATATCCATGCCTCGCTGTTCCTGAACATCCACGAGTACCTGAACAAGGCCACCGAGATCGATGAAATCGATACGGTGATCAAGGCCTACCAGCTCTATCTGGAACAGACCCGCTCGCAAGACCTGGAGCCCCTGCTGTCCGTGACCCGTGCCTGGCGCCTGGTCAAGTTCATCGACAACGGCATGCTCACGCTCACCACATGCTCCAAGTGCAAGGGCCACTTCGTGACCCACCCGCACGAAATCTCGCGCCACTTCGTGTGTGGCCTGTGCAACCCGCCCGCACGCGCCGGCAAAGGCAAGACAGCCGGCGGCCTGCATCTGCATTGAGCCCCCGCCTTTTGCGTGAAACCTGCACGGTTTGACGCCTCAGCAAGACACCCATCGCTCAAGACATCCACGCGATCTGCCGATTGACAGAGCGGACGGTTTGGAAGTGAAGCGTCCTTGCTTGTCTCCTCCTAGCACTTTGTGCTTTTAAGCGGACCCTTCATCGGGTCCGCCTTTTTTTCCAAAGCGGTAAGCCGTGTTTTCCATCACATGGGACCTGAGCGGGAAAAACGCCAAAGCTGTGGCGTTGTTCACTGCATCAAACAAGTCCCACTGGTCGAAGATGTCCACATGACTCGATCTGAACGCGCTACACCATGTTCGTACTCATAGGTTATGTCGTCTGCCTGGGCTGCATCTTCGGTGCCTACGCCATCCACGGCGGCAACATGCAGGTCATCATCCACGCCATGCCCACCGAAATGATGGCCATCGGCGGTGGGGCCATCGGCGCGTTCCTGGTGAACAACCAGCCCAAGACCGTGAAGGCCGTGCTGGCGGCATTCGGCCCGCTGTTCAAGGGCTCTAAGTACAGCAAGGCGCGCTACATGGAGCTCATGGCCATGCTCTACGAGATCTTGCAGAAGGTGCGCAAAGAGGGCCTGATGTCCATCGAAAAGGACGTCGAAGAGCCGCACAACTCCGCCCTGTTCAAGAAGTACCCGACCCTGGGTCATGACCACCACGTGGTGGAGTTCATCACCGACTACCTGCGCATGATGGTCTCGGGCAACCTCAACGCCCACGAGATCGAAGCGCTGATGGACAACGAAATCGACACCCATCACCACGAAGGCCATGGCGCCGTGGCTGCCGTGGCCCGACTGGCCGGCGCCCTGCCCGCTTTCGGTATCGTGGCCGCCGTGCTCGGCGTGGTCAACACCATGGGCTCGGTGGGCCAACCCCCGGCCGTGCTGGGCGGCATGATCGGCTCCGCCCTGGTGGGCACCTTCCTGGGC